>Ga0335075_10000930_pt1 | contig 49317 bp, 46 predicted proteins | sample Lox_Sample_24_FD_206723 | JGI IMG/M metagenome (GOLD analysis project Ga0335075, IMG submission 206723) | Soil microbial communities from Loxahatchee National Wildlife Refuge, Florida, United States - Lox_Sample_2.4 | ecosystem: Environmental > Terrestrial > Soil > Wetlands | place: USA... | reverse complement strand
TACGTCGCTGACGAACTCAACGGCCGACCAAGAAAGCGGTTCGGCTGGGATAACCCCACCAGCCGCCTCAACGCACTACTCTCAGCCGCAACAGAAACCACTGTTGCAACCAAACCTTGAAACCGCCAGCCATTTCTTCGCAACAGTTTCACGCTCGGCGATTGTCAGGGCTAGAGCTAGGCGCTGGCCCGCACTTCCTTGGTCGCGGCGACCAGATTGCTGAGCGACGCCGAGACCTCATCGGGGTTGCGGGTCTTCAGCCCACAGTCCGGGTTGACCCAGAGCCGTTCGGCGGGAATGGCTTTCAGTGCAGCCCGCAGCGACGTGGCGATCTCGTCGGTGCTCGGCACCCGCGGAGAGTGGATGTCATAGACACCGGGGCCCACGCTGTTGGAGAACCCGATCGAGTTCAGGTCGTCGAGCACCTCCATGTGCGAGCGGGCCGCCTCGATGGACGTGACGTCGGCGTCCAGATCCGCGATCGCGCCGATCACCTCACCGAACTCCGAGTAGCACAGGTGCGTGTGAATCTGCGTTGAGTCCGAAACACCCGACGTCGCAAGGCGGAACGCGCCGACCGCCCAATCCAGGTAGGCCTGCTTGTCGGCGTCGCGCAGCGGCAGCAGCTCCCGCAACGCGGGCTCGTCGACCTGGATCACCGCGATGCCGGCGGACTGCAGGTCCACCGTCTCGTCGCGAATCGCGAGCGCCACCTGGTTGGCGGTGTCGGCCAGCGGCTGGTCGTCGCGGACGAACGACCACGCCAGAATCGTGACCGGACCGGTGAGCATGCCCTTGACCGGCTTGTCCGTCAGCGACTGGGCGTATTTGGCCCAGTCCACCGTCATCGGGTGCTGGCGGGTGACGTCGCCGTAGAGGACCGGCGGGCGCACGCAGCGGCTGCCGTAGGACTGCACCCAGCCGTTCTTGGTGGCGAAAAAGCCGTCCAGTTGCTCGGCGAAGTACTGCACCATGTCGTTGCGCTCTGGCTCGCCGTGCACCAGCACGTCCAGACCCAGCTGCTCCTGCAGCTTGATCACGTCGGCGATCTCGGACTGCATCCGACGGGTGTACTCGGCCTCGTCGATCTCCCCGGCGACCAGCGCGGCGCGGGCCTTGCGGATCTCGACGGTCTGCGGGAACGAGCCGATCGTGGTCGTCGGCAGCGGCGGCAGGTGCAGCCGATCCGTCTGCGCCTCACGACGTTTAGCGGCCGAGCCGCGCTCGGTACCGCCGGACTTCGCGATCGAGTCGAGGCGAGCGCGCACCTGGTTGTTGTGCAGCCGCGGGTCCTTCTTGCGTGAGGCGACGGCCGCGTTGGACGCGGCGATCTCGTCGGCCACCACGTCACGCCCGTCCTTCAGCGCCCGCGCCAATGTGGCCACCTCGTGCACCTTCTCGGCGCCGAAGGCCAGCCAGCTGCGCAGCGCGTCGTCCAGGTCGGTCTCGGGTTCCAGGGAGTACGGCACGTGCAGCGTGGAGCAGGATGTCGAAACCGCCACGGACCCAGCCGAGCCGAGCAGGCTGGCCAGCTTGCCGAGCGCCGATTCCAGGTCGGTGCGCCAGATGTTGCGGCCGTCGACGACCCCGGCCACCAGCGTCTTGTTGGCGAAGCCGGGGGACCCAGAAATGTTGGCGACCGCGGTGTCGGGGCCGTAGATGAAATCGACGCCGATCGCCTCGACGGGTGTGCGCGCGAGCGCGGGCAGAGCAGCGCCGGGGTCGCCGAAGTAGGTGGCGACGTGGATCGCAGGCCGCTTCTTCGCCGAGCCCAGCTCGTTGTACACCTTCTCCGCCAGGGCGGCGGCGTCGGTGTAGATGTCGCTGACCAGCACCGGCTCGTCGAGCTGCACCCACTCGGCGCCGTTGTCGGCGAGCAAGCCGAGGAGTTCGGCGTAGAGCGGAACCACCTCGTCGATGCGCTCGACCGGTGCACCCCCGCCGTCGACCGCCTTGCTCAGCAGCAGGAAGGTGAGCGGACCTACGACTACCGGGCGTGCCGGGACCCCTTGGTCGCGGGCTTCTTTGAGCTCGCCGAGCACCTTCTCCGGGTGCAGCGAAAACTTCGTGTCCGGACCGATCTCCGGGACGATGTAGTGGTAGTTGGTGTCGAACCACTTGGTCATCTCCAGTGGCGCGATGTCCTCGGTTCCGCGGGCGGCGGCGAAGTAGCGGTCCAGGTCATCGGAGATGCCCTGAACCCGGGCCGGCAACGCGCCCAGCAGCACGGCGGTGTCGAGTATTTGGTCGTAGTAGGAGAAGGTATTCACCGGCACCGAGTCCAGGCCGGCTGCGACCAGCTGAGACCAGGTGTCGCGGCGCAAGGTGGCGGCGACGTTCTCCAGCTCGGAGCGGCTGGTACGGCCTTTCCAGTAGCCCTCGGTGGCGCGCTTGAGTTCGCGTTTCGGGCCGATACGTGGAGAGCCGGTGACGGTGGCGGTAAACGGTGTAGCGGTCACAATGGTTCGTGTCCTTCAATTGACGGGGTGGTCACCGCCAACGGACGCAGAACCGGTCCGGCGCAGCGACAACGCAGCCACTGCAACCATTACGGCCAGACGCCCATTCCACGAGGCGGTGAGCCGCCAGGCGCGGCGCGCCCGACACAGCCGGCAGGTCTTCGGACTCACAGGCGCGCACCGGGGTGGTGCTCCTAGTGGCCGTCGCTTCCCAGTCTCGGTTCGTTCTAAGACCAGTGCTTCTGGACGGCGGTCGTTCCTGCTTACCGCTGCGGGACAGTCCCGGACTCTCACCGGGTTCCCTCTTACGAAGCACATCTAACATGCTTCGTTCGATGCCGACGCCGTCACCTCTGACATAGTCGGCAGACCAACTGCGTAGTGCAGGTTACCTGATTGATCGCGGCGACCCGCCGCGCCTGGCTTCGCCGCGCCTGCGATCGCCGCTGGTGGTCAGCGCCTCGGCGATGGACAGGTCACCGTTGTTGAACTCGATGGTCCGGCCAATCGTCGAGGGATCGTGCAGCACCCCGGCGGCCACCAGCGCGACGTCCTCCCGCGACACCTCGCCTTTTTCGACGCCTTCGCGGCCCTCGGCGGTGCCGACGGCGATCCGGCCGGTCGCCGGTTCAAGCGTGAGGCGGCTGGGTCCCAGCACGGTCCAATCGAGGTCACTGGCCCGAAGGTGGGCATCGGCGGCCGCCTTCGCCTCGGCGTAGTGGAAGAACGGATCATCCTCCGGCACACCGTGGTCCGGCCCTGCGCCGAAGTAAGAAATCATCACGAAACGCCGCGTCCCGGCTTGCCGGGCAGCATCAATGACCCGGATCGCCGCGTCGCGGTCGACGGCATAGGTGCGTGCCGGGTTGCCACCACCGGCGCCGGCGGAGAACACCACCGCGTCGTACCCGTCGATTAGCTCGGCCAACGCGTCGGTTTCCAGCGTCTCGATATCGGCGACGACCGGCTGGGCACCCGTCGCGGCGACGTCCTCGGCGTGGTCGGGATTGCGGAAGACCGACGTCACCTGGTCACCCCGCTCGGCCAGGATGCGCGCCAGGTGCAGAGCGACCTTGCCGTGGCCGCCGATCACGACAATGCGGGTCATGGGTTTCGACGCTACCCGCCGGTACCCACCCCCGCGGCGAGCCGTCCAACGGGTTGGTCAACAATCGAGGCACAACCTATGTCTTAAGGAGTGAGTCATGGCTGAAGCCGTCATCGTCGAGGCAGTTCGTTCACCGATCGGCAAACGCAACGGCGGCTTGTCCGGCGTGCACCCCGCCGACCTGTCCGCGCAGGTGCTGAACGGACTCGTCCAGAAGGCCGGCGTCAACCCCGAGATTGTCGACGACGTGATTTGGGGATGCGTCATGCAGGCCGGCGAGCAGGCGCTGGACATCGGGCGCACCGCCTTGCTGACCGCCGGCTGGCCGGAGACCGTTCCCGGTGTCACCGTCGACCGTCAGTGTGGGTCCAGCCAGCAGTCGATTCACTTCGCCGCCGCCGGCGTGATCGCCGGGCACTACGACGTCGTCGTCGCCGGCGGCGTGGAGTCGATGTCGCGGACGCCGATGGGAGCTTCGCTGGCCAATGGTGGACGGCCGTATTCTCAGACGTTCCTGGACCGCTACCACGGCGCGATTCCCAACCAGGGCATCGGCGCGGAGATGATCGCCGAGCAATGGGGGCTGGACCGGACCGCGCTTGACGAGTTCTCCCTCGGCTCACACGAAAAAGCCGCGGCCGCACAGGATTCCGGCGCTTTCGACGACCAGATCGTGGCCATCAAAGACCAGGAGGGCAACATTGTTCTCAAGGATGAAGGCATCCGCCGGGGCACGCCGATAGAAAAGATGGCACAACTCAAGCCGGCCTTCAAAGAGGACGGCGTGATCCACGCCGGGAACTCCAGCCAGATCTCCGATGGGTCGGCCGCGTTGCTGTTCATGTCGGCGGAGAAGGCGAAGGCGTTGAAGCTCAACCCGATCGCCAAGGTGCACACTGCAACACTGGCCGCCGCCGACCCGGTGATCATGCTGACCGCGCCGATCCCGGCGACCCAGAAGGCGCTGAAGCGCTCCGGCCTGAAGCTGGAGGACATCGGAGTGTTCGAAGTGAACGAGGCGTTCGCGCCGGTGCCGCTGGCGTGGCTGAAGGACATCGGCGCCGACGAGAAGAAGCTCAACCCCAACGGCGGCGCGATCGCGCTTGGCCACCCGCTCGGCGGATCGGGTGCCAGGATCATGACCACGATGCTCTACCACATGCGGGACAAGGGAATTCGTTACGGCCTGCAGACGATGTGTGAGGGCGGCGGCCAGGCCAACGCCACCATCGTGGAGCTGCTGTGACCGACGCCGCGGTGCTCACCGAGCGCCGGGGCGACGTCCTCGTCATCACGATCAACCGGCCGGAGGCACGCAACTGCGTCAACGGCGCCGTCAGCATCGGCGTCGGTGATGCGCTCGAGCAGGCTCAGCACGACGCCGACGTGCGGGCGGTGGTGATTACCGGTGCCGGCGACAAATCCTTCTGCGCGGGAGCTGATCTCAAGGCAATTTCGCGCCGGGAGAACCTGTATCACCCCGATCACGGCGAATGGGGCTTTGCCGGTTACGTCCACCATTTCATCGACAAGCCGACGATCGCCGCGGTCAACGGCACCGCGCTGGGTGGTGGCACCGAACTGGCCCTCGCGAGTGATCTTGTGGTGGCCGGGGAACGCGCGCAGTTCGGTCTGCCGGAGGTGAAGGTCGGGCTGATCGCCGGCGCCGGCGGCGTGTTCCGCATCGCACAGCAGCTGCCCCGCAAGGTGGGAATGCAGATGCTGCTCACCGGCGAGCCGATCAGCGCCGCCGAGGCGGCGAAGTGGGGGCTGATCAATCAGGTCGTGCCGGACTGCACCGTGCTGGACGTGGCGTTGGCCTTGGCCGCGCGGGTGACCGTGAACGCTCCGCTGTCGGTGCAGGCCAGCAAGCGGATCGCCTGTGGCGCCGACGACGGCGTCATCCCCGACGAGGAGCCCGGCTGGGCTCGCACCGCACGCGAATTCGGCACGCTGCTGAAATCCGAGGATGCCAAAGAAGGCCCGTTGGCGTTCGCCCAGAAACGTCAGCCGGTTTGGAAAGCGCGCTGAGCCCGGAACGAAAAGGCTACCGCGCCAACGTGTTCACCGCCCGGCTGAAAACGCCGGGCAGCAGGGCCGATGCTGGTACGACTGCGCGTCGGCCTATCTGCGGCGCGGTGGCCAGCACCAGCGTGCGGGTGAGCAGCCGGTAGTTGCGGGTGATGCGGCGCCACGCCGCCTCGTACGACGCCGGCGCCTCGTCGAGGATGGCTTGTACGGCCGCACCGGCTTGCTTGACGGCGAGGCTGATGCCTTCGCCGGTCAGGGCATCCTCGTAACCTGCTGCGTCGCCGACCAATAGCACCCGTCCGGCGACCCGGCGGGAGACCACCTGCCGCAGCGGACCGCAGCCGCGTGGCTGCCCGGGCGGTGCATCGCGTAGTCGCTGTGCCAGCCGCGGGAACCAGGCGGGGTCGGGCCGCTGCCTGGACAGGATCGCCACGCCGACCAGATCCGCCTCCACCGGCGTCACGTAAGCCTCACCCCAGGGTGACCAGTGCACTTCGACGAACTCCGACCATGCGGGTACCGCAAAGTGCCAGCGCACGCCGTAGCGCCGCGGCGTTCCCGCCCGTGCGCCGATTCCAACGGCGCGGCGCACCGCCGAATGCAGTCCATCGGCGGCCACCAACCATTTCGCCCGAACGCCGGCCGCCGTCACACCGTTCGCATCCTGGTCGACGCTGGTAACGCGTGTTGAAATCCATTCGGTGTCTTGCTCTTTCGCGCGCGCAGCCAACGCGGCATGCAATGTGGTGCGCCGCACGCCCCGACCCGGGGAGTCGCGGAATCGCGCTTCGGTACGACGGTGCTGGCTCAGGTAAGCGATGCCGCGAAACGGCAGGCCCGGCGGGTCGATCCCGAACGACGTCAGCTCGGCCAAGCCGCCTGGCATCAGCCCCTCGCCGCAGGCCTTGTCGATCGGGGTTTCCCGCGGCTCGGCCACGATCACCGAAAGTCCTTGCCTGCGTGCATGTAACGCGGTGGCGAGGCCACCGGGACCGCCACCGACGATCAGCAGGTCGGCGTCATACTGCGTCATTCGCGCCGCTCCTCAGCATCGCTTGCGCTCTGCATCGTCGTCGGCGCGGTCATTGGCGCCGCTCCTGAAGCATCGCTGCGCTCTGCATCGTCGTCGGCGCGGTCATCATGTGTAGCCCAGCGCCGCGTTCTCCACCCTGATCCGCACCGTGAGCAGCAGTGCGTTGGCCAGCGTGAAGGTGGCCGCGGTCAGCCACGCCGTGTGCACCAGCGGTAGCGCCACACCCTCGACCACGACGGCCAGATAGTTCGGGTGATGTAGCCAGCGGTACGGACCCCGTCGTATCAACGGCGCCTTCGGCAGAACGATCACCAGCGTGTTCCACCGGTGTCCGAGTGTGCCAACGCACCACCAGCGCAGCGCCTGACTGAGCGCGACTAGCGCGAGCATCGGCCAGCCGAGCCATCCGATGAACGGCCGGTGCAATGCCCACACCTCGACGACGCATCCGAGCAGCAGCGCAGTGTGGAGTGTCACCATCGCCGGATAGTGGCTGTGGCCGAATTCTCTTCCGCCATGGGCGATAGCCCACCGCGCGTTGCGTTTGGAGACGACCAGCTCCGCCAGCCGCTCGATGCCGATCGCCAGGATCAGCAGGTAATACACGGCTACCAGCCGAGCAGCACGAGTTCCGAGCAGAACCCCGGTCCCATGGCCATCATCAACCCGAACGATCCCGGTGCCGGCGGGTCGGCCATATTGGCGCGAAGCACATCCAGCACCGACACCGATGAAAGATTTGCGTTCTCGCGCAACGATTTCCGGGTGTGATCAAGGGCGTGTTCGGGAAGGTCCAGTGTGTGCTCGACGGCTTCGATCACTTTCGGCCCGCCCGGATGGCAGACCCACGTCGAGATCTCAGCGGGCGTCAGGTCGTGGTCCTTCAGGAAGTCGCGGACGTCCTCGCCCAAGTACTTCTCGGCGACGTTCGCGACCTCGGTGGACAACTTGATCTGGAACCCGTTAGTGCCGATGTTCCAGCCCATCACCTCTTCGCTGTCGGGGTAGAGCCGGCTGCGGGTGGCCAGTACCCGAGGGCCTGTCGATGGCCGGCCAGACCCCTTCGCTACGACGGCGGCGGCACCATCCCCGAACAAGCTGGTGGCCACCAGGTTGGCAATTGAGTAGTCGTTCCGCTGCAGCGTCAGTGAGCACAGCTCGACAGCGAGCAGCACCGACACCTGATCGGGGAACGCCAGCAGGTAGTCGTGCATGCGGGCCACCCCGGCGGCCCCGGCGACGCAGCCGAGTCCGAACAGCGGGACCCGTTTGACGTCTGGTCGCAAGCCGACGCGGGTCGCTAGCCGGGCCTCCAATGTCGGCACCGCCAGCCCCGTGACCGTCGTCGAGAAAACGATGTCGATCTCTTCGGGCTTGACCTTGGCGGCGTCGAATGCCGAGAGCAGCGCGCGCTCACCGAGTTCAAGGGCGGTCGCGATAAAGACGTCATTCGCTTCGGTGAAACCGCTCAATTCGCCGTATTGCGACAACGGCAACGAGATGCGGCGGGTCTGGACGCCTGCGCTCTCGCCGAATCGGTCGAACTGCGGGCCGCCGAGGCCGGTCAGGCCCGACAGTGCCTCCTTCTGCCCGACCTGATGGGGTGGGAATTCGACTGCGACCGACGCGATAGACGCAAACGGTGTCATGTTGATTTACTCCCTGCACGCCGGGCCGATAGGGCGTGTTTGTCATCGTATCTATTCGACGGGTCACCGATGGGCAGCCTGGGGTGGTTCCAAGGCCTTGGAGCTAATTTACAAGATGTTGGACAGACGGCACAGCGCCTGCAGTCCAGCCGACCAGCCGCCGCGGCCTGCGGTATCGGGGGGCGGCAATCGAATTGACTGCCCGCGTCCGCCGATGTCGGTAGGTTGGAAGGTGTGCGAATTCTCGTGACGGGCGCGACCGGCTATGTCGGATCACGCCTGGTCACAGACCTGATCGCGGATGGCCATCAGGTGCTGACCGCCACCCGCGACACGGCGCGACTCAAGCGCATGGGCTGGTTCGACGACGTCACCCCCGTCACTCTGGACGCCTCCGACGCCGAGTCTGTTCGCGCGGCGTTCGCCGCTGCGGGTCAGGTCGATGTCGTCTACTACTTGGTCCACGCGATCGGTCAACCAGGCTTCCGCGATGCTGACCGGGCCGCGGCCGGCAACGTCGCAGGGGCTGCCAAGGACGCCGGTGTGCGTCGCATCGTCTACTTGGGTGGCTTCGTTCCGGATGACCCCGCCGACGGTGCGCTGTCCGAGCATCTGACCAGCCGGGCGGAGGTGGCCCAGGCACTCACGCTCGAGGGCGGCCCGGAAGTGGTCTGGCTCGGCGCGGCATTGATTTTCGGCGCTGGCTCGACGTCGTTCGAGATGCTGCGTTACGTCGGTGACCGGTTCCCGGTCATCCCGATTCCCGCGTGGATGGACAACCCGATCGACCCGATTTCCATCCGGGACGTGCTGCATTACCTGGTTGCGGCCGCTGATGGCGGACAAGTACCGGCGGGGTCCTACGACATCTCGGGCCCGGACCGGACGTCCTACCATGCGCTGCTGAAAACCTATGCGCGGATTTCCGGCAAGTGGCACACCAGCTTGCCCGCTCCCGCGGTGGACACCACGGTGGCGTCATGGGTCACGGCGGTGGCGCTGCCGGTGCCCGACGGGTTGGCCGCCGATCTGGTGGAGTCGCTGGATCACCCGATGGAGGCCGCCGGTTCCGGCCTGCGTGACCTGGTTCCCGACCCGCCTGGCGGGCTGTTGCACGTCGAGGAAGCGATCACCCGGGCGCTTTCGAGCCGCCAGCCGCGACCGGTCAACGCGCTGGCCGACCCGCATCACCTCGCCGACAGCGATCCGGGGTGGGCCGGGGGCGATGCGCTGCGGCTGCGACGACTCGCCGGAAAAATCACGCCATCGATCGCGCGGCCCGGTCTCGCGTTGGTGGATGCTGTCCCAGGGCCCATCGCCGGTGCTTTGCGAACCGGCCTCGACCTGCTGATCACCCTGACCCCGAAGGTGCGTTTCGCATGACTGACCTGAGCAGTTCTCGCAAGACCAGCGCGCTGGCCGAGATCCGTGCCGGAATTGTCAATGTCGCTGTGCCGCACAATGAACCGCCAACAGCGAAGCGACGCCGGCGGATCGTCGTCGCGGTTGTGCTCGTGCTCGGCGCGGCGGTGCTGGGTTTGACGCTGCGACGGCAGCCCGGCGAGGCGAGCTTCTATTGGCTGTCGCTGGCGCTGGCGGCCGTGTGGGCGATCGGGGCGTTCGGCTCCGGACCGTTACATCTCGGCGGCGCCCGCTGGCGCGGTCGCAACCAGCGCCCGGTGGTCAGCGGCACGGTGATCGGCCTGCTGCTCGGCGCCGTGTTCGTGCTCGGTGGCCTGATCGCCCGGGAGATCCCGCCAGTGGCCGAGCTGATCACGCGCGTGCTGCAGTACGCCACCCAGGGAGCCTGGCGGCCGACCATGGCCGTCGCGCTGCTCGGCGGCATCGCTGAGGAGCTGTTCTACCGCGGCGCCCTGTACACCGCGCTGGGCCGCTACCATCCGGCGCTCGTGTCGACGATCGTGTATGTGGCCGCCACGTTGGCGAGTGGCAACCCGATGCTGGCGTTCGCCGCCGTCATCCTTGGGACGGTGTGTGCGCTGGAACGACGCGCCACCGGCGGGGTGCTGGCGCCGATCCTGACGCACTTCGTCTGGACGCTGGTCGTACTGCTTGCATTGCCGCCGCTGTTCGGTTTGTGAGCGCGGCGCAGTCAGCTGTCGGTGAAGTTGGCTGTTCGGCGCTCTTGGAAAGCCCTTGCGCCCTCGCGGAAGTCGTGTGATTTCAGTAGGACCGACTGGCCCTCCAGCTCGCGCTGCAACGCAGCGTCCAACTCGGCAAGCGCGGCCCCGTTGATGGCGTCCTTGGTCTTGGCGAAGGCCACCGCGGGGCCAGACAGCAAGCCGGACACCACCTTGTCCACCTCGGCCTCGAAGTCGTCGGCTGGGTAGACCGCGCTGATCAGGCCGCAAGCCAACGCGTCGGCGGCGGGCAGCCGCTCGGCCAGCAACGCCATCCGCATCGCCCGCATCCGGCCGACCGCAGCGGCGATCAGCGCCGAGGCGCCGCCGTCGGGCATCAAGCCGATCTTGGTGAAGGCGAGCATGAAAAACGCCTTCTCCGAAGCCAATACCAGGTCGCAGGCCAGGGCCATCGATACCCCGACGCCGGCCGCCGGTCCCTGGACGACCGCGACGACCGGATGCGGCAGCGCGGTGATCGCCCGGACCACACGGTTGGCCGCCAAGATGAGTTCGTCCCCGGGGCCGGCGCCGGCCACGTCGTCGGCGCTCATCCCCGCGCCGGAGCAGAAGCCGCGGCCGGCGCCGGCCAGCCGCACGACTTTCACCCGCGGATCGCGGGCCGCCTGCTCCATGGCGTCGGCGATCCCGACGAAGACCGGCAGCGTCAGCGAGTTCAGGCTGTCCGGACGGTCGATCGTCACCGACAGCACGCCGTCGGCAAGGGTGATGGCAAGCCCTTCGACGGGCGCGAGGGTGTCGATTCCGGAATCGATGGCGGTCATGGAGATCACCATAGGCGACCGGCGTGCAGCGCCATCCGGGCCGACTGCGAAGATGCCAACGGAATCAGTGTCGACAAGGAGGTCGCCAGATGGCAGGACCGCTGACAGGGCTGCGGGTGATTGAGCTGGCCGGTATCGGGCCGGGCCCGCACGCCGCGATGATCCTCGGTGACCTCGGCGCCGACGTCGTGCGCGTCGACCGCCCCGGCGCCAGTGGCACCGACCCCATGCTGCGCAACCGGCGCTTCGTCATCGCCGACCTCAAGTCCGAGGAGGGCCGCGACCTCGTCCTCAAGCTGGTCGCCAAGGCCGACGTGCTGATCGAGGGTTACCGGCCCGGTGTCACCGAACGGCTGGGCCTGGGCCCGAAAGACTGCGCCAAGGTCAACGAGCGACTGATCTACGGCCGGATGACCGGGTGGGGGCAGACCGGCCCGCGCAGTCTGCAGGCCGGTCACGACATCAACTACATCTCGCTCAACGGCGTGTTGCACGCCATCGGCCGGGTCGGCGAGCGGCCGGTGCCGCCGTTGAACCTGGTCGGCGACTTCGGCGGCGGGTCGATGTTCCTGCTGGTCGGGATCCTTTCGGCGCTGTTTGAGCGGCAGACGTCCGGCAAGGGCCAGGTCGTCGACGCGGCGATGATCGACGGGTCGTCGGTGCTGGTGCAGATGATGTGGGGCATGCGCGCCATGGGTCTGTGGACCGACGAGCGGGGCACCAACATGCTCGACACCGGGGCGCCCTACTACGACACCTACGAATGCGCGGACGGTCGCTACGTCGCGGTGGGCGCCATCGAGTCACAGTTCTACGCGGCGATGCTGGCCGGGCTCGGCCTGGACGCCGCTGATTTGCCGGAGCAGAACGACCGCAGCCGCTGGCCGGAGTTGCGGGCGAAGTTCACCGAGGTGTTCGCCAGCCGCGACCGCGACCACTGGGCCAAGGTGTTCGCCGACTCGGATGCCTGCGTGACGCCGGTTCTGGCGTTCGGCGAGGTGGAGACCGAGCCGCACGTCACCGCGCGGCATACCTTCTACCAAACGGGCGGCGGGCTGCAGCCGCTGCCGGCGCCCCGCTTCTCGCGCACGGCGCCGGACCAGCCGCGCCCCCCGGGGCACCCCGGAGCCGACACCGAAGCCGTCCTCAGCGACTGGGTATAGTCCCGACCAACCAGTAGGTCGGTTCCTGTCGGGGAGCGGCCGGACCGACCGAAAGGAACATTTGCGTGGAGATCAGGGATGCCGTAGCACTCGTCACCGGTGGGGCGTCAGGCCTGGGCTTGGCCACCACCAAGCGCCTGCTGGACGCCGGTGCGCAGGTGGTCGTGCTCGACGTCAAAGGCGAGGAGGTTGTCCGCGAGCTCGGTGAGCGTGCACGGTTCGCGCCGGCTGACGTCAGGGACGAGAAAGCCGTGACCTCGGCCCTGGACATCGCTGAGTCGCTTGGCCCGCTGCGCATCGTGGTCAACTGCGCCGGCACCGGCAACGCCATCCGAGTACTGGGCAAAGACGGCGTCTTTCCGCTGGATCTGTTCCGCATCGTCGTGGAGATCAACCTGGTCGGCACCTTCAACGTGTTGCGGTTGGGCGCCGAGCGGATCGCCAAAAACGACCTGATCGGCGAAGAGCGCGGCGTCATCATCAACACCGCTTCGGTGGCGGCGTTCGACGGTCAGATCGGTCAGGCCGCGTACTCCGCCTCCAAGGGCGGCGTGGTCGGCATGACGCTGCCGATCGCCCGCGACCTGGCCAGCAAGGGCATCCGGGTGATGACTATCGCCCCCGGCCTGTTCGACACCCCGTTGCTGGCCGGTCTGCCCGAGCCGGCCAGGCAGTCACTGGGCCAGCAGGTGCCGCACCCCAGCCGGCTCGGTAATCCCGACGAGTACGGCGCGCTGGCCGTGCACATCGTCGAGAACCCGATGCTCAACGGCGAGGTCATCCGGCTGGACGGCGCGATCCGGATGGCCCCGCGCTAAGACAGGGCAAGAAGAAGGCCCCCGCATTGCGGGGGCCGAAACAATAGGGCAACGGCAAAGGTGCCTTGGAGGCTCACGCTCACCTCGTCGCCGGCGCGCCCGCAGCAATGGGCGCGCTATGCGCCGATCAGCTCGCAGTTGGCAGCGGGTGCCAGTCGTCGAGTTGCTCCGAGGTCTCGCCCTCCACCAGCACGTCGCCGTGGTAAAGAGCCTCGAAATCAGCTTTGATCACGTCGGCACTCGAGTCGTCGATCCACATGTAGATCAGCGTATGAGCCGCCATTAAGGAATCTTTGAGTCACGATTCGGAAAACGTTGGCAATATTACCGTCGGGTAGGGTGCCGCCCGCGTGGATGTGCCGTCCGGCATCCCGGATGTTCGTCGCGTATCCAATTAGCAGCGGATAGGCTCGAGAAAATGTCCTGGTTAATCCGCGTTTACGTTGAACCACCGCGGGTATCGGGTCCGTATCTATTGGTAGGGCGCTGGAGGGCGCCCTCGACGTTGCATGGCTAAGTTATCACTGATAAGTTAGCGCGGGTAGCAACGACGGAGGGAAGGATACGTATGCTGCAGCGAATCGCTCGTCTTGCCATCGTCGCGCCGCGCCGGATCCTGGCGGTCGCTGCCTTGGTCATGGTGGCCGCCGCAGTCTTCGGGCTGCCGGTCGCCAAGAGCCTCTCCGCTGGCGGCTTTCAGGACCCGGCGTCGGAGTCGGCACGGGCCATCCACCGGCTGACCGACAAGTTCGGCCAGAGCGATCAGCAGCTGGTGATCCTGGTGACCGCGCCGGGCGGCGCGCAAAGCGCGCAAGCCCGCCAGGTCGCCACCGACATCGTCGATCAGGTGAGACGGTCGGCGGGGGTGTTCAACGTGTCCTCGGCGTGGACCGGTCCCGCGGCCAAGCCGGGTCACCTGGCCACCGATCTGGTGAGCAAGGACGGCAAATCCGGATTGATCGTGGCCAACCTCGAGGGCGGCGAGAACTACGCGCAGAACTACGCCAAGGCCATCGCCAACCAGGTCGTGCACGACCGCGACGGCGTCACGGTCCGCGCCGGCGGGGTGGCGACGGTCTACGCCCAGATCAACCACCAAAACGAGCGCGACCTGCTGCTGATGGAGTCCATCGCGATTCCGCTGAGCTTCGTGGTGCTGGTCTGGGTCTTCGGGGGACTGCTCACCGCGGCCTTGCCGGTTGCCCTGGGCGGGCTGGCCATCGTCGGATCGATGTCCGTGCTGCGGCTGATCAGCTTCGGCACCGACGTCTCGACCTATGCACTGAATCTCAGCAGTGCGCTGGGTCTGGCCCTGGCTATCGACTACACATTGCTGATCATCAGTCGCTATCGCGACGAGCTGGCCAACGGCAGTGATCGAGACGAGGCGTTGGTCCGGACCATGGCGACCGCGGGCCGCTCCGTGCTGTTCGCGGCGACCACTGTCGCTTTGTCGATGTCGGTGATGGTGCTCTTCCCGATGTACTTCCTGAAGTCCTTCGCCTACGCCGGCGTGGCCACGGTTGCGTTCGTCGCGGTGGCCGCGATCGTGGTGACACCGGCGGCGATCGTGGTGCTCGGGCCGCGGCTGGACGCCCTCGACGTGCGCCGGCTGGGACGGCGGATGCTCGGTCGCCCCGATCCGGTGCCCAAACGGGTGGAGCAACTGTTCTGGTACCGGTCGACGAAGTTCGTGACCCGCCGCGCCGTGCCGATCGGTCTGGCCGTCGTCGTGCTGCTGCTGGTGCTTGGGGTGCCATTTCTCGGCGTGAAGTGGGGTATGCCCGACGACCGGGTGCTGCCGAAATCGGCCTCGGCCCATGCGGTCGGTGACCAGCTGCGCCGCGACTTCACCGACGACTCGGCGACTGCGGTGCCCGTCGTCATCCCCGATGTCCGTGGTGTGAGCCCGGCCGACCTCGATCGCTACGCCGCCGGGCTGTCGCGGGTGGCCGACGTCTCGGCGGTGTCGGCCCCGACCGGGACGTTCGTGGCCGGCAACCGGGTCGGGCCGCCATCGGCGCCCACCGGAATGACGGGCGGCAGCGCATTTTTGACCGTCGCCAGTACCGCGCCGCTGTTCTCGCAGGCCTCCCACACCCAGCTCGACCGGTTGCACGCGGTGGCGGGACCCGCCGGCCGGTCGGTCGAGATCGCCGGCCTTGCCCAGATCAACCGGGACAGCGTGCGCGGGATCACCACCCGGCTACCGCTGGTGTTGGGGCTCATCGCCGTGATCACGTTCGCGCTCTTGTTCCTGCTCACCGGCAGCGTGGTGCTGCCGGTGAAGGCACTGGTGTGCAATGTGCTGTCGCTGACGGCGGCGTTCGGCGCGCTGGTGTGGATCTTCCAGGACGGCCACCTCGGCGCACTGGGCACAACCCCCAGCGGGACGCTGGTCGCCAACATCCCCGTGCTGTTGTTCTGCGTGGCATTCGGGCTGTCGATGGATTACGAGGTGTTCCTGGTCTCCCGGATTCGGGAGTACTGGTTGGCTTCGGTAGCCGCCCGCCCCGTGACGGCGAATCGCAGAACGCAACGTGACGACAACGACGAGAGTGTGGCCCTCGGTCTGGCACGGACCGGCCGCGTGGTTACCGCCGCTGCGGTGGTGATGTCGATTTCGTTCGCGGCGCTGATCGCCGCCCAGGTGTCGTTCATGCGGATGTTCGGTGTCGGTCTGACGCTCGCAGTGCTGGCCGACGCGACGTTGGTGCGGATGGTTCTGGTTCCGGCCTTCATGCATGTGCTCGGAGAGTGGAGCTGGTGGGCGCCCAAACCACTGGTGTGGCTGCACGAGCGGTTCGGCATCAGTGAGGCCCACGACGACCCGACCCTGTCGACGATCCCGGCCCATGCGACCGGGCGCCATCGCCGCGAAGACGTCGATCCCGCTGCGTTCGACCGCGATCGGGCTGCATTTACCGCGACAACGGTCAGGCACCATGGCTAGCCCGGCTCACCCGGCAGCGGACAGTCTTCGCCGCCGTCGTGCTCCGCGCGGGTCCGGCGACTTGCTTCGCGACCAAATCCTTGACGCCGCAACCGAACTCCTGCTAGAGACCGGGCACGCGAAAGCGGTGTCGATCCGGTCGGTGGCGCAACGCGTCGGCGTCACGCCGCCGTCGATCTACCTGCATTTCGAAGACAAAGACGCGCTGTTCGACGCGGTGTGCGCACGTTATTTCGAGAAGCTGGACGAGGAAATGCAACGGGTGTCCGCGGGCCAGCCGTGCAGCATCGAAGTGCTGCGAGCCCAGGGGCTGGCGTATGTCCGGTTCGCCACCGAGACCCCGGAGCTCTATCGCATCGCGACAATGGGCCAATGGCGCTCGGACAGCGATGTTGACGCCGCGCTGGCGAGCTCGGCGTTCGAGCACATGCGTGCCACCGTGCGGGGGCTGATGGACGAGGGCATCTGCCCGCCCGGCGATGAGACGACCGTGGCTCTGCAACTGTGGAGTGCCGCGCACGGTGTGGCGTCGCTGCTGATTGCCAAGCCGCACTTGCCGTTCGGCGATGCCACCGACTTCGCCGACCGGGTGCTCGGTGCGGTGTTTTGCGGGCACATCGTGGAGGGGCTGGTCGGCGCCGATGCCACACCGCAGCAAACCGTGGAGTGGCTTATGGCGGTTGGATCTTCGCTGAAACAGACGTAAGGTTCGCAAGCGTGACGGTTTCGCCTCAGCGGCCCCCGGTCAAGGTCGACAACCCATTCTTCGCCCGGATCTGGCCCACCATCGCCGCGCACGAGACCGAGCAGATCCGCGCACTGCGCCGGGAGAATCTGGCCGGGTTGTCGGGCCGGGTGCTCGAGGTCGGTGCCGGCGTCGGGACCAATTTCGCTTTCTACCCGGAGTTCGTGGCGCAGGTCGTCGCGGTCGAGCCGGAGCATCGGCTTGCCGCTCGGGCCCGCGCCGCGGCCGCCGCCGCACACGTTCCGGTCGTGGTGAGCGACGAAGCGGTGGAGAATTATTTGGCCACCGAGCCGTTTGACGCGGTGGTCTGCTCGTTGGTGCTGTGCTCGGTGACTGACCCCGATTCTGTTCTGCGCGAACTGCTTTCGTACCTGCGCCCAGGCGGCGAGCTACGGTATCTGGAGCACATCGCCACCGACGGGATCAGGGGTCGGTTCCAGCGACTGGTCGATGCGACGATCTGGCCGAGGCTGGCAGGTAACTGCCATACCCACCGCGACACCGAGCAGTCGATCCGCGCTGCTGGATTCGACGTGGACCAATCCCGAGTCGAGCAGACGTTGCCCGCGTGGGCACCGCTGCCGGTGTCGGAGTTCGTGCTTGGCCGGGCGCGACGTCCGGCCTAGTTCAGCAGCGCGGGCAGCCGCTGCAGCAATGTCGGCAGCGCCGTGCTGGCCGACTCGCGCACGGTGATCGTGGCGCTGTCGGACAGCGGCGTCGGCTCGGGGTTGACCTCGATGACGACCGTGCCACGCGCCAGCGCAAGCTCGGGCAGGCTCGCCGCCGGGTACACGATGGCCGACGTGCCCACCACGATCAGCAGGTCGGCGGCGGTCGTGGCCTCCACGGCGTGCTGCCAGGGTTCCTCGGGTAGCGGCTCGCCGAACCACACGATGTCGGGGCGGATCAAGCCGCCACAGTGACAGGTCGGCGGCTCGACTTCCAGAGCCGGCTCCGCCATCTCGGGCAACTCGCCAGTGTAGGGCAGACCGCAAGTGTCGCAACGGAAGTCGAATAAGCTGCCGTGCAGGTGATGTACCGGTGAGCTGCCTGCACGCTCATGCAGGTCGTCGACGTTTTGGGTGATGACGCTGACCTCGGCGTGATCCTGCCAGGCGGCGAGAGCGTGGTGGCCGGGGTTGGGTTCGACGGTGGCCACCAGGTAGTGCCGCCACAGATACCAGCCCCAAACCCGTTCGGGGTTGCGAAGCCAGCCTTGGGTGCTGGACAGCTCGTAGGGGTCGAATTTGGCCCACAGTCCGTTCTTGTCGTCGCGAAAGGTCGGCACGCCGCTCTCCGCCGAGATTCCCGCACCGGACAGGACCGCTATTCGCACCCCACCAAGATAGCCCGGCGACGATGCAGTGGGGGTACCTCCAGCCGCGCCGCGGCGAGGGGGCGAGCTGGGCAGTGAATCTAGCCGGACTGCGGGATACTGAGCAGGTGGAGCTGGGGGAGTGGCTGCGGGTTGACGGGCGAGCCGGTCGACCGCTGTTCGACCAGCTCCGAAATCAGATCATCGACGCAATCCGGGACGGCACGTTGTCTCCCGGTGTCCGGCTGCCGACGGTTCGTGAATTGGCTGGTCAGCTAGGTCTGGCGGTCAACACGGTAGCCCGCGCATACCGTGAGCTGGAGATCGCCGGCGTCGTCGAAACCCGCGGCCGCTTCGGCACATTCGTCGCCCGGGCGGACCCGTCGGATTCCGCGATGGCAGCCGCGGCGCGCAGCTATCTCGACGTCGCGCGCGGACTGGGGCTCGGCAAGGCCGACGCGCTGCGCTATCTCGAGGCCGCAGCCGACGACTGAGGTCACCTCAGGACTTTGGCCAGCGTGCGCATGTTGCGGGTGGTCGTCGACGATTTGTATCGCTTCTTGCCCATCGTTTTGCCGATGGTGCTGTCCAACGTGTTGTTTTTCCGGACCTGCCAATAGATCACGCCGGTGGAGTCGGGTCCGCGGGCGATCTTCTCGTCGGCCTTGGCTTGGTCGGCCAGCTCGGCGAGTTCGTCGAGCACGTCGGTGTCGCTGACGAACGTGACGTAGGACTGGTAGCCGTCCCGTTCTGGCTCGAACGGGTAGTCATCGACGATCGTCCGCACCGTGTCGATGGGATAGACCAGCACCCACGCGTCGTAGCCGAACCGCTTTCGCAGCGCCGTTTCGGCTTTGCTGCGCACGGTGTCCGCGCCGGCACGTGACTCGAGAATGATGTTGCCGCTGGCCAAGATCGTGCGCACTGCTGCGAACCCGGCGTCGGTCAAGGCATCCGCGAGGTCGGCCATCTTGAGGTTGATGCCACCGACGTTGACGCCGCGCAGGAATGCCGCGTAACGGGTCATGAGCGCGATGGTAGCGAGCCTGCGTCGACTAGTAGGCTTTCGACATGGGACGCCAAGTGTTCGACGACAAGTTGCTGGCCGTGATCGCCGACAATTCCCTCGGCGTGCTGGCCACCGTCAAGCGCGACGGGCGTCCACAGCTGTCCAACGTGTCCTACTACTTCGACGCCCGCAACGTCGCCATCCAGGTGTCGGTCACCGAGCCGCGAGCCAAGACCCGCAACCTGCGTCGCGACCCGCGGGCGTCGTTGCTGGTCAGCTCCGACGACGGCTGGTCCTACGCCGTCGCCGAGGGCGCCGCTGAGCTGACACCACCCGCGTTCGCGCGCGACGACGACACCGTCGAAGCATTGATCACGTTGTACCGCAACATCGCCGGTGAACACCCGGACTGGGACGACTACCGCCAGGCGATGGTCACCGACCGCCGCGTATTGCTGACGATGCCGATCACACACGTATACGGCATGCCGCCGGGCGTGCGGTGATCTAGGCTTCGGGCATGGCTGCATCCACGTCGGGGCCGGATTCTGCGTCCGAAGACGGCACCAAACGCAAATTCCGCGAAGCCTTAGAACGCAAGAACGCCAAGTCGGCGTCCGGATCGGCGCACAAGGACGGCGGCGCCAAGCAGCCCCGCATCCACGGGCCGGTGGAAAACCGCCGAGAGTTCCGTCGCAAGAGCGGCTAATCGCCTACCCGGCAAGCTGTAGTTCGGCTTTTTCGTCGGTGTCCGCGATCCCGAAAAACACTGTGGGCACGACGAATTCAATCGCCGTGAGCACTTCCTGGAACCAATGCGGCCGGCCATTGTGGACCAGTGAAATCAACCGTCCGATGGCACTGACCAACATCAGGCCCGCCAGTAGACGCACGTGACCGGCCCGGATCGGGGATTTGCGCGCGGCCGCTAGCCACGCGAAGCCGTAGCCGGCGAAATAGGTGGAGTAGAACCGCTCCCGCGAGTCGACCGTGGCGTTGGCGTCGGTCGCGCCGGGAACCGAGGCGGTCCCGAGCGCGAAATGGTAGACGCCGATGGCGATACAGGAAAGTCCGGTGAATCCCGCCAAGTTCTTCAGGTTGCGGCTGCTGGTCACGTGGCCCTCCCTCACCGAGCGATTCGCGTGCCGCCACCGTAACGCGCGGCCGCGGGGCTCAACGCACAGCTAGCCCTACTCACGACGGTCGGTCCAGGGGCGTACCCCGGGCCTGGCATTCACTTCATCCGCCTACTTGTGGTTGGGTTAGAGCGGTTGGGTTGCTTGACGGGAAGGAACACGTCGTTGACCGTGCAGCTCTGCTTGGCGCAGGACCCCGACGCCGATCAACTCTTGTCTGAGGACCCGTTCGCATTGCTGGTCGGAATGGTTCTTGATCAGCAGATTCCGCTTGAAGTGGCCTTTGCCGGCCCAAAGAAGATCGCCGACCGGATAGGCGGATTCGATGCCGCCGCGGTGGCCGATTACGACCCGGACAAGTTTGCCGCACTGTGCTCGGAAAGGCCCGCGATACACCGCTTTCCGGGGTCAATGGCCAAGCGTATCCAGGCGGTGGCGCGGATCATCGTCGACCAATACGACGGCGATGCCGCCGCATTGTGGACGGCAGGCGACCCCGATGGCGCTGAGCTACTGCGGCGGCTCAAAGCGCTGCCGGGGTTCGGCGAGCAGAAGGCGCGAATCTTCCTCGCGCTGCTCGGCAAGCAATATTCGGTGACCCCGAAAGGCTGGCGAACGGCCGCCGGCGAGTTCGGCAAGGCCGGCACGCATTTGTCGGTCGCCGATATCGCCGATGCCCGCTCGCTGGACAAAGTGCGCTCCTACAAGAAGCAGATGAAAGCGGCTAAGAAGGGAAAGGCGGCAACATGAAGACGCATCTGAACTGTCCGTGTGGCGAGGCCATCACCGGCAAAGACGAAGACGAATTGGTCGAGCTGACCCAGGCGCACCTCGCCAGCGCTCATCCCGGCCTGGAGTACGACCGGGACGCGATCCTGTTCATGGCCTACTGACTCACCGATCCGCCGGCGCGCACACGGCATCGGGTGCGCGCCGACGGATGAGCCGAGGTTATGGCACCACCGTCGAACCGATGGTGGGCATGAACTGGCACTGCTTGTCCTTGGTGGTGACCTGCCCGAAGATCGTCGACATCACGCTGCCCGAACCGGTGTCGGCGATTGCGGTCAACGTGGTCGGGCCGTCAGGATTGATGTCCCGTTGCGGCTTGAGCGTCGCGCTACCCGATTTGCCGGTGGTCAAATTCACCCAGGTCACATTCAGCGGCAGCTTCTGCACATCGGCGGGTCCCGGTGTGCCGATCGCGGTGAACACGTAAGCGGTCTGCCCGGCCGCCGGGCCCGGCGTCGGAATCTTCGCGGGACCGGCCACCGACAACGCGGTCGCCAGCACGTTACCGCCGTCCGTCGAACAGCCAGTGCTGATCGACGGATACATGAATTCCTGCGTGGGCGGCGAGTCCGGGCTGAAACCCGGAGCCGCCGCCGGCGCCGGTGCGGGCGGCGGCGCCGCCGGGGGTGCGGGGGCGGCGGGAGCCGGTCCGGCGGGTGGTGCCGCCGCGGCTACCGGGACCGCGGTCGCAGGAACCGGGGCGGGCGCGGCCTCTGGCCCGGGGCCCGCGGCGTGCACCGGGTCGATGCCGGTCGGCAAGTGTGCCTGTGCGCCCGGTTCCACACCGGGCGGGACGACGTGCGCTGCCGGATCGGCCGGAACCGCTGAGTTGGGCGCCTGGACGAACTGGTTCACCGACGCCGCAACGTTTTTCGACTGGTCGGGGGCTGTCGGGTTGTGGCTGAATGCCGAGGCCGCGGCCATCAGCAACTGCGTCGCCTGCTCGGGATTGCCGGCGGCCTGCTGAATGATCGGGCTCAACTCGGTTAGTGCGGGCAGGCCGGGAAACTGTTGGGCGGGTAGCGGCTGGGGCGGTGTCGGGTCGGCAACCGCACCGGGGCTCAGCGCCACTGCGGCACTGCAAGCGATGGCCGCGGCAGTGAAACCGCTGATCAGATTTTTGGTGATTGCCATGATGTCCTCCCGGTCGTCGTTGGTGTGCGGTGGCCGGCTAGCACGGCGTCGGGCTAGCCGGCCAATCTGCATCAGGGCAGGCCGGACACCGGGAAGAGCAACGGGTTCGGCGCTGTAACCGGTGCTGTGACCGGAGCGGCGGCGGGAACGGGTAACAATCCGGGTGAGCTGACACTCGGAGAAGCCGGGACCCCTCCGTTGATCAACGCGGTCAGGTCGCCGGGCAGCGAAATCTGCTGCGGCAGTGGCACTCCGAGGAAGGGCATCTGCGGCAGGTTCAGCTGTGCCTGGGGCAGCAACCCGGCCGGTCCGGCCGCTGGCGTGGCTGCCGCCGGAACAGTCGGCGTCAACCCGGGGATACCGGTCGGCCCGGGCGCCGGCGTGGCCGGCGCCGGAATGGTCGGCGTCAGCCCCGGGATGCCGAGTCCGGGGGTGGCCGTCGTCGACGCCGGAGACGCGCCCGGGAAGAGCGAGGTTGCGCCCGGGACGGCAGAGGTGGCGCCCGGAAGGCCGGCGGTCGACGGCGACGGAACTTTGATGCTGGCCAACGGCGGCGGCGTCGCTGGCTGTCCGCCCAGAGCGCCCGCGACGTTCTGCAGCACCTGGGGTGCGCTCGCGGCCCCGTTGACCAACTGCTGTCCGATATTCGGTGCGGGTACCGGCGAAGCCGGGTCGGCGTGGGCCGTGCCCATCAGACCGCCCATGAGTAGCGCGGCCGATGAGCCCGCCACCACCGCGGTGGCGCGGAACAACGTCCAAATGGTTGACATGACTCTCCCTGGTTCTCGGTGACGGGGTCCTCCCGCGCCGATAGTTCGCTCAATACGCAAGTGACTCAAGTGACACGTGTGGCGGTTATTTGATCGTTACGGATACGAATGACTCCGGTGACCGGACAGGCTTATCCGGGTGCCGGTCCCGGGTGTCGCGGCCCCGTTAGAGTCGTGCAGATAGACACCACCTCGGCCGCCCCGGCGGCAGCCACCATCCGGCGGCGGGCGATTTCGCTGAACGTAGCCGGGCCGGCGCTATTCGTCCTGAGCGTTGCCGCGCGGCTGGCTTGGACGTATCTCGCTCCCAACGGGGCCAATTTCGTCGACTTGCACGTCTACATCGGCGGTGCGGCCACTATCGATCACCCGGGCAGCCTGTACCACTACGTCTATGCCGACCAGACGCCGGATTTCCCGCTGCCGTTCACTTACCCGCCGTTCGCGGCGCTTGTCTTCTACCCGCTGCACCTGCTCCCGTTCGGCCTCGTCGCGTTCTGCTGGCAGGCCGGAACGATGGCCGCGCTCTACGGCGTGGTCCGGCTCAGTCAGCGTCTACTCGGCGTTGCGGCCGGCGCGGGTCACCGTCTTGCGATGCTGTGGACCGCAGTCGCCATCTGGCTCGAGCCGCTGCGCAGCACGTTCGACTACGGCCAGATCAACGTGGTGTTGGTGCTTGCCGCGCTGTATGCCGTGTACACCACCCGGTGGTGGTTGTCGGGGCTGTTGGTCGGCACGGCAGCCGGCGTGAAGCTGACGCCGGCGATCACCGGCCTGTATTTCGTCGGTGCCCGTCGATGGGGTGCGGCGGTGTTTTCCGCCGCCGTCTTCTCGGCCACCGTTGCGCTGTCGGCGCTCGTCATCGGCGACGAGACCCGCCACTACTTCACCACGCTGATTTTTGAGACGGACCGGATCGGGCCGATCTGTACCACGTTCAATCAGTCCTGGCGGGGCGGCATCTGTCGGATCTTCGGCAACGATGCCGGTTACAGCCCGCTGGTTTTGACCGGGATCGCGGTCACCGCGATACTGGCCATTCTGGCCTGGCGTGCGCTGAGCGCGGGCGCCGATACGCCGGACCGGCTCGGCACGCTGCTGGTGGTCGAATTGTTCGGGCTGCTGGGATCCCCGATTTCCTGGACACACCACTGGGTTTGGTTGGTGCCGTTAATGATCTGGCTGCTGCACGGGCCGCTATCGGAGCGTCTCGGCGCGCGCATTCTCGGCTGGACGTGGTTGGTGCTGACCATCATCGGTGTGCCGTGGCTGCTCAGCTTCGCCCAGCCGACGATCTGGCAGCACGGCAGGGCTTGGTATCTGGCGTGGGGCGGCATGGTCTACATCGTGGCGACGTTGGCGACCCTGGCCTTTATCGCGGCGAGTAGAACGCGGACGACTAGTCCCCGATAATCCCGTCAATGTCGTGTGCCATTGCCACGTCCTTGTCGGTGATACCACCCTCGGAGTGCGTTACCAGCGCGAAAGTCACTGTCCGCCAACGGATATCGATGTCGGGGTGATGATCTTTGGCTTCCGCGTGCTCGCCCACCCGGCGCACGGCGTCGATCCCGGCGAGGAACGCCGGAAACTTCACCGACCGCCGCAGGGTGCCAGCCGCTCGTTCCCATCCGTTGAGGTCGGGCAGTGCGGCGTCTACTTGCTCATCGGTTAATACAGCCATATGTGCGAGGGTACGTTCGCAGACCGGATAGCGTCACCCGCGATGCCGAACCAGATCGTGGTCGCCGGAGCTGTTGTCGCCGAATCGCGGCTGCTTGTCGCACAACGCCTGCGACCACCCGAGCTGGCGGGCCGCTGGGAATTGCCGGGCGGAAAGGTCGCGTCGGATGAGACCGAGCGCGAGGCGCTGGCCCGCGAACTCGCCGAGGAGCTGGGCGTGCAGGTCGTGGTCGGCGACCGTCTGGGCGACGACGTTGCGCTCGATGCGACGACCACCCTGCGTGCCTATCAAGTGCGTCTGATCCGCGGCGAACCGCAGCCGCACGACCACCGAGCGTTGCGCTGGCTGACGGCGGAGCAGCTGCATGACATCGACTGGGTTCCCGCCGACCGGGACTGGCTGCCCGCGCTGGCACGAATCTTGTAACGAGGAGCGGCAAACCTCACACCTGCTCAGTTTCGCGATCACATGCCCACGCTGAAACAATCACCGACGTGGATTTTCGCAACATCGCCATCGTCGCGCACGTCGACCACGGCAAGACGACGCTGGTGGACGCCATGTTGCGGCAATCCGGGGCGCTTACCCACCGCGGCGACGACGCGATCGAACGCCTCATGGACTCAGGTGACCTGGAGAAGGAGAAGGGCATCACGATCCTGGCGAAGAACACCGCCGTGCACCGTCAGCACGCGGACGGGTCGATGACCGTCATCAACGTCATCGACACGCCGGGCCACGCCGATTTCGGCGGCGAGGTCGAGCGTGGTCTGTCGATGGTCGACGGCGTGCTGCTGCTCGTCGACGCCTCCGAGGGGCCGCTGCCTCAGACGCGCTTCGTGCTGCGCAAGGCGTTGGCCGCGCACCTGCCCGTCATCCTGGTGGTGAACAAGACCGACCGGCCCGACGCCCGCATCGCCGAGGTCGTCGAGGAGAGCCACGACCTGCTGCTGGACGTAGCCGCAGACCTTGCCGCCAAGGACCCAGAGGCGCAGGCCGCCGCCGAGAAGGCGCTCGACCTGCCGACGCTCTACGCCTCCGGACGGGCCGGCATCGCCAGCACCACCGAGCCGGCCAACGGTCAGAACCCCGACGGCGACAACTTGGACCCGCTGTTCGACGTGCTGCTCGAGCACATTCCGCCGCCGCAGGGCGATCCCGGGGCGCCGTTGCAGGCCCTGGTGACCAACCTCGACGCATCGTCGTTCCTCGGTCGACTGGCCCTGATCCGGATCTACAAGGGCCGCATTCGCAAGGGCCAGCAGGTGGCCTGGATGCGCGAGGTGGACGGCCATCCGGTCATCACGAACGCCAAGATCACCGAACTCCTGGTGACCGAAGGTGTCGAGCGGACACCCACCGACGAGGCCATTGCCGGCGACATCGTCGCCGTGGCGGGTATCCCCGAGATCATGATCGGCGACACGCTCGCCGACCCGGAGCACGCCCATGCGCTGCCGCGCATCACCGTCGACGAGCCCGCCATCTCGGTGACCATCGGCACCAACACGTCGCCGCTTGCCGGCAAGGTGTCCGGCCACAAGCTCACCGCGCGAATGGTCAAGTCGCGCTTGGACTCCGAACTCGTCGGCAATGTGTCGATCAAGGTCGTCGACATCGGCCGCCCGGACGCCTGGGAGGTTCAGGGCCGTGGCGAGCTGGCGCTGGCCGTGCTCGTCGAGCAGATGCGCCGCGAGGGTTTCGAGCTGACGGTCGGCAAGCCGCAGGTGGTCACCCAGACCATCGACGGCAAGCTGCACGAACCCTTCGAGGCGATGACAATCGACTGCCCCGAGGAGTTCGTCGGCGCGATCACCCAGCTGATGGCCGCCCGCAAGGGACGTATGGAGGAGATGACCAACCACGCCGCCGGATGGGTGCGGATGGACTTCATCGTGCCCAGCCGCGGCCTCATCGGCTTCCGCACCGACTTCCTGACGCTGACCCGCGGCACCGGTATCGCCAACGCCGTGTTTGACGGCTACCGGCCGTGGGCGGGCGAGATCAAGGCGCGTCACACGGGTTCGCTGGTTTCGGACCGCAGCGGATCGATCACCCCGTTCGCCATGATCCAGCTGGCCGATCGCGGCCAATTCTTCGTCGAACCCGGCGAGGACACCTACGAGGGCCAGGTGGTCGGCATCAACCCGCGCGCCGAGGACCTCGATGTCAACGTCACGCGCGAGAAGAAACTGACGAACATGCGCAGCTCGACGGCGGACGTGATGGAAACCCTTGCCCGGCCGCTGGAACTCGGCCTCGAACAGGCCATGGAGTTCTGCGCGGAGGACGAATGCGTGGAGGTGACTCCCGAGGTGGTCCGGGTGCGTAAGGTCGAGCTCGCCGCGACTCTGCGCGCGCGGGCGAAAGCGCGCGCCAAGGCCCGCGGTTAACACCAGCCTTCGCAATCGATGGCGTATGCGATACCGCCTTGGCAGTGATATCACCCCCGCCATCGAAACGGCGAAAACACTAATCCGTCAGCCAGCGACTGAAGAGGCCGGTGAGGCTGGTGAGGTTTCGCCCGCAATGGGAAGCCTGCGGGCACGCCCCGATACCCTGTTGGGCGTGCCGAAACGAGCCCGCCGAGCCTGGTTAATGGTCGGCGTGCTGGTTTCGACGCTGGCTTTGTTTTCGGCGGCCGGGTGCACGGTCAGTCCGCCGCCGGCCCCGCAGAGCACCGAGACCACGCGAAGCACAGCGCCGCCGCCCCTGCGCAAGACGCAGATCATCATGGGTATCGACTCGATCGGCGCCGGGTTCAATCCGCATCTGCTGTCCGATCTTTCCGCGGTCAACGCCGCGATCGGTGCGCTGGTCCTGCCGAGTGCGTTCCGGCCGGTGGCGGACCCGGCCACGCCGACCGGATCCCGCTGGGAGATGGACCCGACGCTGCTGGTATCTGCCGACGTCACCAACGAGAACCCGTTCACGGTGACCTACAAGATCCGGCCGGAGGCCCAGTGGACCGACAACGCTCCCATCGCCGCCGACGACTTCTGGTATCTGTGGCGCCAGATGGTCAGCCAGCCCGGCGTGGTCGATCCGGCCGGCTACGACCTGATCACCGGCGTGCAGTCGATCGACGGGGGCAAGCAGGCGGTCGTCACGTTCTCCCGGTCATACCCGGCGTGGCGGGAATTGTTCAACAACATCCTGCCCGCGCACATCGTCAAGGATGTGCCGGGCGGTTTCCCGGCCGGGCTGGCGAGCGCGCTGCCGGTCACCGGCGGGCAGTTCCGGGTGGAAAACATCGACCCGCAACGTGACGAGATCCTGCTCGCCCGCAACGATCGCTATTGGGGGCCGCCGGCCAAGCCGGATCTGATCCTCTTCCGGCGCGCCGGGGCGCCGGCCGCGCTGGCCGATTCGGTCCGCAACGGCGACACTCAGGTCGCCCAAGTACACGGTGGCTCAGCGGCTTTCGCCCAGTTATCGGCCATCCCGGATGTGCGGACCGCTCGGATCATGACGCCGCGGGTCATGCAGCTCACGTTGCGCGCCAACGAGCCCAAGCTGGCCGACAGCACGGTTCGCAAGGCGATTCTGGGAATGCTCGACGTCGACTTGCTCGCCGCCGTCGGCGCCGGCAGCGACAACACCGTCACCCTGGATCAGGCGCAGATTCGTTCGCCCAGCGATCCCGGCTATGTGCCGACAGCGCCGCCGGCGCTGACCAGAACCCAGGCGTTGGGGTTGCTCGAAGCGTCCGGATACCAAATCGAGAACGACACCTCGGCGTCCGTCACACCGCCACCTCCAGCACCCTCGGCGCCCCCGCGGCCGGCGAATGGGCCGCCGGAGATCACCAGGGGACGCATCAGCAAAGACGGCAAGCAGCTGTCTCTGGTCATCGGCGTCGCGGCCAACGACCCGACATCGGTGGCGGTGGCCAACACCGCCGCCGACCAGCTGCGCAACGTCGGCATCGCTGCGACTGTGCTGGCGCTCGATCCGGTGGCGTTGTACCGCGATGCGTTGGTCAACAATCGGGTGGACGCACTCGTCGGTTGGCGTGAGGCCGGCGGAAACTTGGCGACGTTACTGGCTTCTCGCTATAGCTGCCCGGCGCTGGAGGCGACGGCGGTGTCGACGGTCGCAGCGCCGACGGCCTCGTCCGACCCGGCCGTGACTTCCGGGGCGACTGCCGCCACCACGCCGACCGCGCCCACCTCGACGGCGCCGAGCCGGGCGCAGGAACCCGGCGCGTTGGTCCAGGCGCCGTCCAACCTGACCGGCATCTGCGATCACAGCATCCAGTCGAATATCGATGCGGCGCTGGCCGGTACCGCGAACATCAACGACGTGGTCAACGAGGTCGAGCCGCGGCTGTGGAACATGTCGACCGTCCTGCCGATCCTGCAGGACACCACAATCGTCGCCGCCGGTCCCAGCGTGCTCAACGTGAGCCTCTCCGGTTCGGTGCCCGTCGGGATCGTCGGCGACGCCGGACAGTGGGTCAAGACGCCGCAGTAGGCGCCAGCGCTGGAGGGGCGACCACGGCGACTACGGTATCTACGATGTGCGCCAATTGCCGCTTGTTCGGCGGCGCGCCGGTGAGCAGCAGCTGTTGGTTGATCAACGCCGGGCCGACGCGGGCGGTGTATGGCGTGAGCGCGGCGGCATTGATCTCGCCGTCGGCCACACCGGCCTGCAGGATCGATTCGGTGATCCGCAGGCGGGGCGCCACAACGGCGTCGGCGAAGATGGCACGCAATTCCGGTTCGTGCAGAAGCTGATTCATGATCGCCAGGCTCGGAAACACTGTCTTGCCGGCAAGTACGTCGCAGTGCGCGGCGAAGACGGCCAGCAGGTTCTCCCGCACCGATCGGTCGGTACGGGGCTCCGGCGCCGCCGGCAGCGCGTAGATCAGCGCCGCTTGGACCAAGTCATGCTTGCAGGTCCAGCGCCGGTACAACGCGGCCTTGCCGGTCCGCGCCCGAGCGGCGATCCCTTCCATGGTCAGACCGCCGTAGCCGACCGCGGCCAGTTCCGCCAGCGTCGCGTCGTAGAGGGCGTCTTCGAGTTCCTTGCCCCGGCGGCGCGTGCGGTGCTCTGCCATGGCGTTGATAGTAGCCACCGGCGTTTCTTTTGGCGAAACGGCGGCTTTGCCAGCCCGCCGATTCTCACTGCGGGCCATCGGGTTACGTCTTCGCTACCCGCGCAGCACACCCGGTATGGTGCGTCCATGCACGAGACGCCGCGGCTGTTGTTCGTACACGCCCACCCGGACGACGAGACCATCACCAACGGCGCCACCATCGCGCATTACGTAGCCCGCGGCGCGCAGGTGCGTGTCGTCACCTGCACTCTCGGCGAAGAGGGCGAAATCATCGGCGACCGCTGGGCACAACTCGGCGCCGACCACGCCGACCAGCTTGGCGGTTACCGCATCGGCGAACTCACCGAGGCGCTGCGAGCCATGGGTATCAGCGCGCCGATCTTCCTGGGCGGTCCGGGCCGCTGGCGCGATTCCGGCATGGCGGGCACCGAACAGCCCGCCCGGCAGCAGCCGCGATTCTCCGACGCCGACGAACGCGAAGCCGTCGGCGCGTTGGTCGCCGTCATTCGCGAGTTGCGGCCGCACGTCGTGGTGACTTACGACCCCAACGGCGGGTACGGGCATCCCGACCATATTCAGGCGCATGTCGTGACCACGGCGGCGGTGGCTGCCGCTCGCACCGACGACTACCCGGGCGTGGCATGGTCGGTGCCGAAGCTCTACTGGACGGTGATCGCCCGAAGCGCTTTCACGGCGGGTTGGGAGGCGCTCGGCCCCGGCGATCTGCGCTCGGAATGGGTGATTCCTCCGGCGGACGGGGATTTTGGCGAACTGGGCTACTCAGACGGCGAGATCGACGCCGTCATCGATGACCCGGATGCTTTTCCGGCCAAGCAGGCCGCGCTGGCCGCGCACGCCACCCAGCTGACCGTCGGCCCGACCGGCCGGGCCTTTGCATTGTCGAATAACTTGGCCCTGCCCATCGTCGGGCAGGAGCACTATGTTCTGGCCGCCGGCGTCGCGGGCGACCGGGATGAGCGCGGCTGGGAGACCGACCTACTCGCCGGACTCGAGCTAACCCAACCCGCCGCGCGGTAGGCTTCGGAAGCAGACGAGCCCCGCGAGGACCGACGAGGACCGAAAAGGAAGAGTTATGGACCCGGATCTGGACCAGAACGAGCAACACTGGCAGGACCGACTGGACAGCTTCCAGTGGGTGCTCATGTCCATCGCATCGCAGTTGGACAGCGTCCCGACCTGACAGCCATCAAGCCGCGCGCCGGGCAGATTGACGACGCCGGCGCGACGGGCCCCTCGACGCGAATCGTCATTCTGGCGTTGCTCGCCGTCGATGGGATTCTCTGCGCAGTCACCGGAGCGCTGCTGCTGCCGGCCTACATCGGCTCGATTCCTTTCCCGATCAGCGCGCTGATCAGCGGTCTGGTCAACGCGGCCCTGGTCTGGGCCGCCGGGCGATGGACCACATCGGCAAGACTGGCCGCATTGCCGCTGTGGACCTGGCTGTTGACGGTGCTGGCGATGGGCCTCGGCGGCCCGGGCGGCGACGTCATCTTCGGAGGACGCGGCGTGATGGCCTACAGCCCGTTGCTGCTGCTCGTGGCGGGTGCGCTGCCGCCGGCGTGGGTGCTGTGGCACCGCCGGGCCGGAAGCTGACGAGTCAGACGACCGGGTGTTCGCGTGAAGCAGGGCAGGGGCCCGCTGCTGCGCGGCTGGACGCTACTGTTGCGCACATGGCACGGGTCGGGGTCGCAGATGGTTTCGCGCGGATGAAATCCGGCTGGACGGGAGTTACACAAACGTGCCACTGACTCCCGGCGAAGAGCCGACGCTGTTGCCCAACCCGTCGGTGCCGCCGCCGTCCAGTCCGTCCGCGATGCGCCGGGTCTTGCGGCGGGCCCGCGACGGCGTCGCGCTGAATGTCGATGAGGCGGCGGTCGCGCTGACTGCCCGCGCCGAGGATCTGATCGATCTGTGTCGCAGCGCCGCGCGGGTGCGCGATGCCGGTCTGCAATCAGCGGGACGGCGGGGGGCCGGCGGCCGGTTGCCGATCAGCTATTCACGCAAGGTGTTCATCCCGGTCACGCATCTGTGTCGCGACAACTGCCACTACTGCACATTTGTCACCGCGCCCGCCAAGCTGCGGGCCCAGGGCACCGGGATGTTTCTGGAGCCGGATGAGATTCTCGAGATCGCCCGCCGCGGCGGCGAACTCGGTTGTAAAGAAGCGCTGTTCACCCTCGGCGACCGGCCCGAAGATCGGTGGCCGGAGGCGCGGGAGTGGCTCGACGAACGCGGTTACGACTCCACGTTGTCCTACGTGCGCGCGATGGCGATCCGGGTGCTGGAGGAAACCGGGCTGTTGCCGCATCTGAACCCCGGCGTGATGAGCTGGTCGGAGCTGTCGCGGCTGAAGCCGGTGGCGCCGTCGATGGGGATGATGCTGGAGACGACGTCGCGGCGGCTGTTCGAGACGAAAGGCCTGGCTCACTACGGCAGCCCCGACAAAGATCCGGCGGTTCGGTTGCGCACGTTGACCGACGCGGGGCGGCTTTCCATTCCGTTCACCACCGGTCTATTGGTCGGCATCGGCGAGACGCACACCGAGCGCGCCGAAACATTGCACGCTATTCGCAAGTCGCACAAGGAATTCGGCCATATCCAGGAAGTCATCGTGCAGAACTTCCGCGCCAAAGAGCACACGGCGATGGCCTCGACGCCCGACGCCGGTATCGACGACTTCCTGGCCACGGTCGCGGTGGCGCGACTGGTGCTCGGCCCGGGAATGCGGATTCAGGCGCCGCCGAACCTGGTGTCGGCCGACGAGTGCATCGCGCTGATCGGCGCGGGTGTCGACGACTGGGGCGGCGTCTCGCCACTGACGCCTGATCACGTCAACCCCGAACGGCCGTGGCCCGCGCTCGACGAGCTCGCTGCCGTCACCGGCCAGGCGGGTTACGACCTGGTGGAGCGGCTGACTGCGCAGCCCAAGTATGTACAGGCCGGGGCGGCCTGGATCGATCCGCGGGTCCGCGACCACGTTGCGGCGCTGGCCGATCCGGCCACCGGGTGGGCCCGCGACGTGAACCCGGTGGGCATGCCGTGGCAGGAGCCCGACGACGTGGCGTCCTCGGGCCGGGTGGACTTGAACGCGGCGATCGACACCGAAGGCCGTAACACCGAAGCCCGTAGCGACCTTGACAGCGCATTCGGGGACTGGGACTCGATCCGGTCGCGGGTACACGAGTTGGCCGCCCGTGCGCCCGAACGCATCGACACCGACGTGCTCGCCGCATTGAGTGCGGCGGAACGTGATCCGGCCTCTTGCAGCGACGCCGAGTATCTGGCACTGGCAAGGGCTGACGGTCCCGCGCTGGATGCGGTTGCCGCACTGGCAGATTCGTTGCGCCGCGACGCGGTCGGTGATGACGTGACGTTCGTGGTCAACCGCAACATCAACTTCACCAACATCTGTTACACGGGTTGCAGGTTCTGCGCCTTCGCGCAGCGCAAGGGCGACGCCGACGCGTACTCGCTGTCGACCGCCGAGGTCGCCGAACGTGCCTGGGAGGCCCACGTCGCGGGCGCCACCGAAGTGTGCATGCAGGGTGGTATCGATCCCGAGCTGCCGGTCACCGGCTACGCCGACCTGGTGCGCGCGGTCAAGGCACGGGTGCCGTCGATGCACGTGCACGCGTTCTCGCCGATGGAGATCGCCAACGGTGTGACCAAGAGCGGCTTGAGTATTCGTGACTGGCTGACCAGCCTGCATGAGGCGGGCCTGGACACCATCCCCGGCACCGCCGCGGAGATCCTCGACGACGAAGTGCGCTGGGTGCTCACCAAGGGCAAGCTGCCCACCTCGATGTGGATCGAAATCGTCACCACTGCTCACCAGGTGGGCCTGCGGTCATCGTCGACGATGATGTACGGCCACGTCGACGACCCCCGGCACTGGGTCGGTCACCTGAACGTGTTGCGCGACATCCAGGACCGCACCGGAGGTTTCACCGAGTTCGTGCCGCTGCCGTTCGTGCATCAGAACTCACCGTTGTACCTCGCCGGTGCCGCACGGTCCGGGCCAAGCCACCGCGACAATCGCGCTGTGCATGCGCTGGCGCGAATCATGTTGCACGGCCGTATCTCTCATATCCAAACCAGCTGGGTCAAGCTCGGTGTCGAGCGTACGCAGGTCATGCTCAACGGCGGTGCCAATGACCTCGGCGGAACCCTGATGGAGGAAACCATCTCGCGGATGGCCGGCTCCGAACACGGATCGGCCAAGACCGCCGCCGAGTTGATCGCGATCGCCGAGGGCATCGGCCGTCCGGCACGCCAGCGCACCACGACGTACAGTCCGCTCGCGGCGTAGCTGGCCGGCTACTGACCTCGGCTAGAGGCGTGCCGCCAACTCGGTGCCTTGCTTGATCGCGCGTTTGGCGTCCAGCTCGACGGCGAATGCCGCCCCGCCGATGATGTGCGGGTCGAGGCCCATGCGCCGCAGCTCATCTTCCAGGTCGCGCACCGGCTCCTGGCCCGCGCAGACGACCACGTTGTCCACCGCCAGCAGTTGCGGCCGTTCCCGCTTCGGGCCGAAGCTGATGTGCAGCCCGTCGTCGCTCACCCGTTCGTAGTTGACTCCGGAAAGCTGATGAACACCTTTGGCTTTCAACGACGCACGGTGTACCCATCCGCTGGTCTTGCCCAGCCGCTTGCCTTGAGCTCCGCTGGTGCGCTGTAGTAAATACACGTCGCGAGCCGGCGGCGCCGGAATCGGAGTGATCAGTGCGCCCGGTGCTTCCCACGGGTCGCCGGCACCCCACTCGGTCTTCCAGTCTTTCAGGTTCAGCGTGGGCGAGGAGTCTGTGACCAGCAGTTCACTCACGTCGAACCCGATGCCGCCGGCCCCGATCACCGCGACGGTCTTCCCGACCGGTTTGGCACCGGTGATGGCCTCCGCATAGGTCAGCACTATCGGATGCTCGATTCCGGGAATGGCCGGAATCCGCGGCGCCACGCCGGTGGCCAACACGACATCGTCGTAGCCGGCCAGCTCGGCCGCGCACACCCTGGTGCCGAGCCGAACAGTCACGCCGTGCTTGTCCAGCATCGTCCTGAAATACCGGATGGTTTCGTTGAATTCCTCTTTGCCCGGGATCCGGCGCGCCATGTCGAACTGGCCGCCGATGAACTCGTTGGCCTCGAAGAGGGTGACGTGGTGACCTCGCGCGGCCGCGTTGACCGCGACCGCCAGCCCGGCCGGGCCGGCCCCGACCACCGCGATGAAGCGGGTGCGCCGGGTCGGAGACAACACCAACTGCGTCTCGTGGCCGGCCCGCGGATTGAGCAGACACGACACCGTCTTCTTCACGAACGCGTGATCCAAACAAGCCTGATTGCAGGCGATGCAGGTGTTGATCTCGTCGTCGCGGGCGGCTTGCGCTTTGAGCACCCATTCGGGGTCCGCGAGTAGCGGGCGCGCCATCGAGATCAGCTGCACGTCGGTGTCGGCCAGGATCTGTTCGGCCGCCTGCGGCATGTTGATTCGGTTGGAGGCCACCACCGGGATGTTGACGTGCCCGGCGACGGCATGACTGATGTCGACGAATGCGCTGTTGGGCACCGACGTGACGATCGTCGGCACCCGGGCCTCGTGCCAGCCGAAGCCGGAGTTGATCATGGTTGCGCCTGCAGCCTCGACATCGGTTGCCAGCGCGAGGATTTCGTCCCAACTCTGGCCGTCCTCGACGTAGTCGGCCATCGACATGCGGTAACAGATGATGAAATCGGTTCCGACAGCCGCCCGGGTGCGGCGCACGATCTCGACCGGGAACCGACGGCGCTTCTCGAAGTTGCCGCCCCAGGTGTCACTGCGCTTGTTCGTGCGCGGAGCGAGGAATTGGTTGATCAAATACCCTTCGCTGCCCATGATTTCGACGCCGTCGTAACCGGCTTCGCGGGCCAGCACCGCGCAGCGCGCGAAGTCGTCGATCGTGCTCTGCACACCGCGTGACGAGAGCCGGCGTGGACGAAACGGGTTGATCGGCGCTTTGATCGACGACGCGCTGACCGAAAGTGGATGGTAGGCATAGCGTCCGGCGTGCAGGATCTGCAGCAGGATCTTGCCGCCCGCGTCGTGCACCGCGCCGGTGATCCGACGGTGCCGCCGGGCCTGGGTGGAGGAGACCAGCTCAGCGGCCAACGGCAGCAACCAGCCGGTCCGGTTGGGTGCGTAGCCACCGGTGATGATGAGACCGACGCCGCCGTGGGCCCGTTCGGCGAAATACTCGGCGAGCCGGTCGACATGGTGAGCGCGGTCCTCCAGACCGGTGTGCATCGAACCCATGATCACTCGGTTACGCAACGTCGTGAATCCAAGATCTAACGGGGACAACAGGTTTGGATACGTCACGGATTCTCCTGCAGTGCGCTCGTGACCTCGTCGAGCCATTCGATCGTGCTTTCCTCGGCGCGGATGCCACCGCGCAGCACCAGGTATTGATGTAACGCGCTGTCGCGCAACGCCGCCGGGTCGGGGAACTGTGTCTTCTCGAACCCGAGGTAGGTGTCCAGCAGCTGGGCACGTTCGGCGCGCAGCGCGGATATCTGTGTGCGTAGCGCTGCCTGGTCGCCGTAGGCGACGCCGCGCAGCTTGACGGCCACGTCACGGGTGCGGGTGTCGGACAGGGCGCCGCCACGTCCGGTTAGCGGCTCGGCGATCCATCGCGCCAGTTCGGCGCGGCCGGCGTCGGAGACGGTGTAGACCTTCTTGTCCGGCCGACCGTGCTGGACGACCAGCGTTGCGGATAACCAGCCGTCGTCTTCCATTGTCCGGAGTGTGCGGTAGATCTGCTGATGCGTCGCGGTCCAGAAATACCCGATGGACCGGTCGAAGCGGCGCGCCAGCTCGTAACCGGAGCCGGACTGTTCGCACAGTGACACCAGAATCGCGTGGGGTAGCGCCACGCGGGCAGCATATGCAACGAGTTGCAATGGCGGCAACGCGACAGCCGCCCGGTGCTTGCGTAATATATGCAACGTCTAGTATCAGTAACCAAGACTCCGCATCGCCGGAAAGCGAACGCTCACGCACCGGGCTTTCGTCCACCGGCATAGCAAAACAGCCATATGGAGACCGTGAGGAGACGTCTGTGACGTACACGATCGCCGAACCCTGCGTCGACATCAAGGACAAGGCCTGTATCGAGGAATGCCCGGTCGACTGCATCTACGAGGGCGCTCGGATGCTGTACATCCACCCCGACGAATGCGTGGACTGCGGCGCCTGCGAGCCGGTCTGCCCGGTCGAGGCGATCTACTACGAAGATGATGTGCCGGAGCAGTGGGGCCAATACACGCAGATCAATGCGGACTTCTTCGCTGAACTCGGCTCGCCCGGTGGCGCGGCCAAGGTCGGCATGACCGAGAACGACCCGCAGGTCGTCAAGGATCTGCCGCCTCAGGGTGAGGGCGACTGAGCAGCCTGGTGCTGCAGCACCCAAGAATGGGCCGGCCTGTGTCGGCGTCATTGCCGGTGTTCCCGTGGGACACCCTGGCTGACGCGACGGCGCTGGCCGGGTCTCACCCGGACGGGATCGTCGACCTATCCGTCGGCACCCCGGTCGACCCGGTGGCGCCGCTGATCCGCGAAGCGCTCGCGGCAGCCAGCGGGTCCCCGGGATATCCGACGACAGCGGGCACCCCGGCGCTTCGCCAGTCGGCCGTCGCCGCCCTGGAACGACGGCACGGCGTGACCGCCGTGACCGAGGCGGCCGTGCTGCCGGTGATCGGCACCAAGGAACTCATCGCTTGGTTGCCGTCGCTGCTGGGCTTGAGCGCCGAAGACCTCGTCGTGGTTCCCGAGCTGGCCTACCCCACCTATGATGTCGGCGCCCGGCTGGCCGGAACTGCGGTGCGCTACGCCGATTCGCTGACCCAGCTCGGGCCCGAGTCGCCGGCATTGGTGTATGTGAACTCGCCGAGCAATCCGACCGGGCGGGTGCTCGGCGTCGATCACCTGCGCAAGGTCGTCGGTTGGGCCAGAGAGCGCGGCGCGGTGGTGGCATCCGACGAGTGCTACCTGGGCCTCGGTTGGGACGCCGAGCCGCTGTCGGTTCTGCATCCCGACGTGTGCGACGGCGACCACACCGGCCTGCTGGCGGTGCACTCGCTGTCCAAGAGCTCGTCGCTGGCCGGCTACCGGGCCGGCTTCGTCGCCGGCGACCCAGCCGTGGTCGCCGAACTGCTGGCAGTGCGCAAACACGCCGGGATGATGGTGCCGACACCGGTGCAGGCGGCCATGGTCGCCGCACTCGATGACGACGCCCACGAGCTCCAGCAGCGGGACCGCTATCGCCTGCGCCGAGACGTATTGCTACCGGCATTTCGCTCGGCCGGCTTCACCGTCGACCACTCGGAGGCGGGGCTGTATCTATGGGTCACCCGTGGCGAGGCGTGCCGCGACACCGTCAGCTGGCTGGCGCAGCGCGGCATCCTGGCGGCGCCCGGCGAGTTCTACGGCGCGCGCGGCGCTCGGCATGTTCGGGTGGCGTTGACCGCCACCGACGAGCGGATCGCCGCGGCGGCCGCCCGGCTTGGCTAGTGTCGAGCGGCCACTTATGGCACGCGGAATCGCGATAGGCGTGCATTAACTTCCCACTCGACGGAAGCTGAAAGCATGACCGACTATGACGTCGAGGCGGTGGACCGGCTGCCGTTCAGCACCCCGGAGAAGTCGCAGCGATACCGCACCGAGAACTACCGCGGAGCCGTCGGCCTCAACTGGTATGAAACCGACCCGACCCTGCAGCGCACAATGGCCTATTACCTGCAGCCCGACGAGCTCACCGTCGCCGAACCCCATCTGAGCCGCATCGGTGCATTGATGGGCGGCCCGGTGGCGCGGTGGGCCGAGCAGACCGACCGCAATCCACCACGGCTGGAGCGCTACGACCGCTGGGGCCACGACATCAGCCAGGTGGTCCAGCCGACGTCGTTCACCGACTCCAAAACGGCGGTGCTGGCCGCGCAAAAGGCATTGAAAGACGACGCCCGGCGCGCCGGCATCAACCCGACGCTGCCGCTGTACGCGGCCAACTATCTGCTTGACCAGGCCGACATCGGAATGGGGTGTGCGCTCGGAACCGGCGGCGGGATGGTCAAGTCGCTGGTCGCGGCCTACGCACCGGCTGACGTTCGTGACCACGTGCTGGCCAAGTTCGAGTCGGGCGAGTGGGAGGGAGAGACCGCGCAGCTGTTGACCGAGCGGTCCGGCGGCTCTGACCTAGGCGCCTTGGAGACGACGGCAACCCGACACGGAGACGGCTGGCTGCTCAACGGGTTCAAGTGGTTCGCGTCGAACTGCGACGGGCAGGTGTTCGTCGTGTTGGCCAAGCCGGAAGGCGCGCCGGATTCCGGCCGCGGCGTGGCGAACTTTCTGGTGTTGCGGACCCGCCGGGACGGCTCGCGCAACGGCGTTCGCATCCGCCGCCTGAAAGACAAGCTCGGCACCCGGTCGGTGGCCTCCGGCGAGGTCGAGTTCGTCGACGCCGAAGCATTCCTGCTGTCCGGCGAGCCTAGCGGCCAGGACGTGGAAAGCGGGCCGGCCGACGGCAAGGGGCTGAGCCGGATGATGGAGCTGACCAACGCGGCCCGGCTCGGCATCGCGATGTTCGCCCTCGGCAACGCCCGCCGTGCCCTGGTCGAGTCGCTCTGCTACGCGCGGCAGCGGTGGGCGTTCGGCGACGCGTTGCTCGACAAGCCGCTGATCCGCCGCAAGCTTGCCGAAATGATCGTCGACGTCCAAGCCGCCCAGGCGCTGATTTTCGACGGCACCGGTTTCGCCAATCACCGTCAGCCGCGCGCAGTCCGTCAACGCATCGCCGTGCCTGTGACGAAGCTCAAAGTATGCCGGTTGGGTATCACGATGGCGTCGGACGCGATCGAGATTCACGGCGGCAACGGCTATATCGAAACCTGGCCGGTCGCCCGGCTACTTCGGGATGCGCAGGTAAACACCATCTGGGAAGGTCCTGACAATATCCTGTGTCTCGACGTCAAACGGGGTATCGAGCGCTCCCGGGCCCATGAGCCTTTGCTGGAGCGCCTGCGCAATGCGGTTTCGGTGTCCGATGACGACGAGACGACACACCTGGTAAACCGCCGAATCGATGATCTCGAAGCGGCTGTCACGGCCTGGAGCAAGCTGGATGGTGCAGTTGCTGAGGCTCGGCTGTTCCCGCTCGCCCGGTTCATCGGCGACGTGTACGCCGGGGCCCTGTTGACCGAGCAGGCGGCCTGGGAGCGGGCCACCCGCAATACCGACCGCACGGCCCTCGTCGCTGAGTTGTACGCTTTGCGTCACCTCGCTGACCAGGGACCCCTTCGCGGCATCGACGCCCAGGGGGACGACGCGGTCGAACGATTCGACGAATTGCTTGAAGGCGCATTGGTCATCGGCTGTTAACCAGGACCTCACAGCCCGTTTCGTCCCAGCGAGCGGGAAGGCATTAGGGCAACGTACGCTTTCCCGGGAACGTCGTAAGGATCTCGTTAGGACATGGTGTGACGAAACTTGGAGACGGGCAGAACGTTGCGCCGTCTTTTTCCGACGCGTTCAAGCGGATCGCCCTCGGAAAACCGATGATCAACGACCAACTGGAACACGAAAAGCTCTCGAATCCTGTTGCGCTGGGCGTGCTTTCACCGGACGCGATCTCGTCGACCGCCTACGGTCCGGAACAGATCATGATCGAACTGCTGCCGGCCGCCGGGCTGGCCGCGTTCGCGCTTCTACTTCCGATCACCGCTGTGATCCTGTTAATTCTGGTGCTGGTGGCGGCGTCTTATCGCCAAGTCGTGATGGTCTACACCCGCGCGGGTGGTTCCTATGTGGTGGCCCGGGAGAATTTCGGGCCCCGGGTGGCTCAGATCGCCGCGGCATCACTGTTGATCGACTACGTGGTGACCGTCGCGGTGCAGTGCGCGGCCGGCACGGTGGCGGTGGCCTCGGCGTTTCCCGCCCTGGGCCCCTACAGCCTGGAAATCACCGTGGCCGTCGTCCTGGTGATGTGTTTCGCCAACCTGCGTGGCCTGCGTGAGGCCGGCGTTCGTTTCGCGTTGCCGACGTACTTGTTCGTCGGCATGGTCTCGCTGACGATCATCGTCGGCATCATTCGTGAAATCACCGGCAGCTTAACGACTTACAACCCGGAGCGCATTGCCGGAGCGGTTCCAGTCGGACATGGCAACGGCATCATCATGGGCGCAACCGTGCTGATCGTGTTGCGCGCGTTCGCCAACGGTGGCTCGTCGCTGACCGGAGTAGAGGCGATCTCCAACACCGTCAACGCATTCCGCAAGCCCGAGGGCATCAACGCCCGTCGCGTGCTGACCGTGATGGCTGGAGTTCTCGGATTCCTCTTGGCCGGGGTGGCGTGGCTGGCGCATGTCACACACGCCACCCCATACGTCGACGGGTATCCGTCCATGCTGTCCGAGATCGCCCGAGCGGTGTTCGGCACCGGAATGATCGGCAAGGTCTTTTACTTCTTGGTGCAGGCGGCCACTGCGCTGATCCTGTACACCGGGGGTAACACCAGCTTCAACGGGTTCCCGGCATTGGCGAGTTTCGTTGCCGAGGACCAGTTTTTGCCGCGACCGCTGATGAAACGCGGTCATCGACTGGTGTTCTCCAACGGCATCATCACGCTCACCGTGCTGGCGGTGGCGCTGCTGATCATTACCGGCGGATCGGTCAACGCGCTCGTGCCGTTCTACGCGATCGGGGTGTTCACCGGTTTCTCGATGGCCGGCTACGGGATGACCAAACACTGGCTGACCCATCGCGGATCCGGCTGGCGGTCCAAGTTGGTGATCAACCTGTCCGCAGGCATCCTGTCCACGGTCGTGGTATTGATCTTTGCGATCGCCAAGTTCACCGAGGGCGCCTGGCTGGTCGTGGTGGTCTTCCCGATTCTGGTGTTCGCTTTGATGCGGCTCAACCGTCAGTACCGCGCCGAGGCTTCGGTGTTGGAGACGTCGCGCACCGAGCGTCCCGACTTGGACAGGTACGACCGGCACCGGGTGTTCGTCTTCGTGGACAGCGTCGACCTCGCCGAGGTGGAGGCGATGCGCTACGCGAAAGGCCTGCACGCCGACGATCTGGTCGCGGTGCACTTCGTACTGGACTCGCTGCATGCCGAGCGGTTGCAGCGGCTCTGGCAGGACTTCGGGAACAGCACCGAGTTGCGGCTGGTCGAGTGTCTCGATCGCGACTTGCGGCGGGCCGCCCAGGAGCTGGTTTTGCAGGTGAAGCAGGAGCATCCGGACACCAAGGTGACAGTGCTGTTGCCGCGTCGAACATATGCGCCGCTACTGGGCCGACTGCTACATGATCGCACCGCCGACAGGATCGCCGAGGTGGTCAGTCGTATCCCGGGTGCGAGCGCGCAGATCGTGGCCTACGACATAGAGTCTCGAATCAAAACCAGCCAAGCCACCCCTGCAGCAAACCCCCCAGATCAGCTAAGCGCTACGAATAGCCGGACAGATGTGCCCGAGTTGGAATGGGTCTACGCGAAATGACCTGCGCCCAAAGGCCGTTGAGTAATGGAGGAAGTGAGACGTGGTGACAAAATCGGACAATAACTCGGGTATCACAATGTCTTTCGTCGACGGGTGGAAGCGCGTTGTTCTCGGCAAGCCGCTCACCAGCGAGCAGCTGGAATCAGAGCGATTGTCGAATCATGTTGCGCTCGGTGCACTTTCGCCTGACGCGATCTCCTCGACCGCCTACGGTCCCGAGCAGGTCATGATCGAGCTGCTGCCGCGCGCCGGGATGGCCGCGTTCGTGTTGTTGCTTCCGATTATCGGCGTCGTCTTGTTCATCCTGTTGCTGGTGTCCGCGTCGTATCGCGGAGTCGTGATGACCTACACCCGGGCTGGCGGCTCTTATATGGTGGCGCGGGACAACTTCGGGCCCCGGTGGGCGCAGATTGCCGCCGCGGCGCTGTTGATCGACTATGTGGTCACCGCCGCGGTACAGCCCGCGGCCGGCACGGTTGCGGTGGTTTCGGCGATACCCGTATTGCGCCCGTACCATTTGGAACTGACGATCGCTGCGCTGATCCTGATCTGTGTCGCCAACCTGCGCGGACTGCGGCAATCGGGTCGGACCTTTGCGATCACCACCTACTCCTTCGTCATCATGATCACGCTGACCATCGTCACCGGCCTGGTTCGTGAGATCTTCTGGGGATTACCGCGATACAACCCCGAGCACATCGCTGGAGCGGTGCCGGTCCATCAGGGCGGCGGGCTGGTGATGGGTGCCACGGTTCTGGTGGTGCTCCGCGCGTTCGCCAACGGTGGCACGTCGCTGACCGGTGTCGAAGCTATTTCCAACACGGTCAACGTCTTTCGCGCGCCGCAAGGGTATAACGCCCGTCGGGTGCTGACGGTGATGGCTTTGATCCTCGGGTTCTTGTTGGCTGGCGTGGCCTGGCTTGCCTTCGTCACCCATGCCACCCCCTATCTGGATGAATACCCGTCGATGCTGTCGGAAATCACCCGGGCGGTCTTCGGCCAAGGGGTGATCGGAAACATCCTTTACTTCCTGGTTCAGGCGTCCAGCGCGGCAATCCTGTTCACTGGTGCCAACACCGGCTTCAACGGGTTCCCTGCGTTGGCGAGTTTTGTCGCCGAGGACCGTTTTCTGCCGAGGCCGCTGACTAAACGCGGTCATCGGCTGGTGTTCTCCAACGGCATCATCACGCTGACCGTGCTGGCGGTGGCGCTGCTGCTGGTGACCGGTGCCTCGGTCAACAAGCTGGTGCCGTTCTTCGCGATCGGTGTGTTCACGGCGTTCGCGATGGCCGGCTTCGGCATGAGCCGACACCACTACACCCACCGCGGGCACGGATGGCGGCGCCAGGTGAGCGTCAACCTGTCGGCGGGCATCATGTCGGCGATCGTCGTGGGGATTTTTGTGGTGGCCAAGTTCACCGAAGGCGCCTGGCTGGTCGTCATCGTCTTCCCCATCCTGGTCTACGGCCTGATACGGCTGAACCGGCAGTACAGTGCCGAGGCGTCGGTGCTGGAGATGTCGCGCACCGAGCGTCCTGAGTTGGCCAAGTACGCCCGGCTGCGGGTGTTCGTTTTCGTTGATTCGGTCGACCTCGCCGAGGTCGAGGCGCTGCGCTACGGAAAGGGGCTGCACGCCGACGAACTGACCGCGGTGCACTTCGTGATCGACGCCGATCACGCCGCTCAGTTGCAGGATCGCTGGCAGCATTTCGAGCACGACACCCGGCTGCGGGTGATCGATTGTCCCGATCGTAACCTGAGCCGGGCCGCCCAAGAGCTGGTCTTGGCAGTGAAGAAGGAACATCCGGACACCAAGGTGACCGTGCTGTTGCCGCGGCGAACGTATTCGGCGCTGCTGGGCCGGCTGCTGCACGACCGCACCGCCGACAAGATGGCTCGAGCGGTCAGCCGGATCCAGGGCGCTACCGCAATCATCGTGCCCTACGACGTCGAGTCCCGGATCGCACGAGTGGACCCCGACGCGTTAGCCGCACGGGTCGCGCGCGAAACCGCCGCACCAGGTGACACGGTGGTCCTGCGCGCCGAGGCCGACTAGCACATTTGGAGACCGTCGAACGACGGCGGTGCAATGCCGCCTAGACTTCGGGTCGTGACAGCACCAGCTGACCAAGACGTGCCGTTGCCTTTTTCGGATCTGTGTAAGCGCGTCTTTCTCGGAAAGCCGTTGATCACCGAGGAGTTGTCTTCCGAGAGGTTATCGAATCCCATTGCGCTGGGTGCGCTTTCACCCGACGCAATCTCATCGACTGCGTACGGCCCCGAGCAGATCCTGACCGAGTTGCTACCGCAAGCCGGACTGGCGGCGTTCGTCTTGTTGCTGCCCATCATGGGTGTCATCTTGTTGATCCTGGCGCTGGTGGCCGCGTCGTATCGGCAGGTCGTGATGGCCTACACCAAAGCCGGGGGCTCCTACATCGTGGCGCGGGAGAACTTCGGGCCGCGGATAGCCCAGGTCGCCGCGGCGGCACTGTTGATCGACTACGTCGTGACGGTGGCGGTGCAGTCGGCGGCGGGCACGGTGGCGGTGGCGTCGGCGCTACCCGTACTGGGGCCCTACAGCCTGGAAATCACGGTTGGCGTCGTGCTCCTCATCTGCTATTTGAACCTGCGCGGATTGCGCGAAGCGGGCCTGCCCTTCGCCATTGCGACCTATTCCTTTGTGGTGATGATCGGGCTGATGATCGTCGCCGGGGTCGTCCGCCACATCGTCTGGGGCTTACCGCAATACGATCCCGGCCACGCGGCCGGAGCGGTGCCGGTCCATCAGGGCAACGGTCTGGTGATGGGCGCGACCATTCTGGTGATACTGCGAGCATTCGCCAACGGTGGCTCGTCGCTGACCGGGGTGGAGGCGATTTCCAACACCGTCAACGTCTTTCGCAAGCCCCAGAGCGTCAACGCGCGACGCGTCCTGACCGCGATGGCCTGCATCCTGGGTTTCCTGCTGGCCGGTGTCGGCTATCTCACCTACGCCACGCACGCCGCGCCTTATCTCGACGAATACCCCTCGGTGCTCTCGCAGGTGGCCCGCACCGTCTTCGGCAACGGAGTCATCGGTGGCGGTATGTACATCCTTGTCCAGGTATCGACCGCGGCGATCTTGTACACCGGCGCCAACACCAGTTTCAACGGATTCCCCGCCCTGGCCAGTTTCGTCGCGGAAGATCGTTTCCTGCCGCGTCAGCTCATGACGCGCGGTTACCGCCTGGTGTTCTCCAACGGCATCATCACGCTCACCGCTCTGTCGGTCGCGCTGCTGGTGGTCAGCGGCGGATCGGTTAGTGCGCTGGTGCCGTTCTATGCCATCGGCGTGTTCACCGGCTTCTCGATGGCCGGCTATGGAATGACCAAACACCATCTGACGCATCGCGAATCGGGCTGGCGATACAGGTTGGTGATCAACCTCTCCGCGGCGATCTTGTCGACCGTCGTGGTGGGCATTTTCGCGGTGGCCAAGTTCACCGAAGGGGCTTGGCTGGTCGTCGTCGTCTTCCCGTTGCTGGTAATCGCGCTGATACGGCTCAACCGTGAGTACCGGGCCGAGGCCGCCATCCTCGAAGCCTTCCGCACCGACCGGCCCGAGTTGGTGAAGTATGCCCGCCATCGCGTGTTCGTCTTGGTCAATTCGCTCGACCTCGCGGTGCTCGAGGCGCTGCGCTACGGCAAGGGTCTGCGGGCCGACGACTTGATCGCGGTGCATTTCATGGTCGACGCGGCACATGCCGCACAGTTGCGAAAGCGTTGGGATGACTTCGATCTCGACACGCCGCTTCGGGTGGTGGACTGCCCGGACCGACAGATCATCCGGGCGCTGCAAGCGCTCGTCGTCAAGGCTCAAAAGGAGCACCCGCACACCAACGTGACAGTGCTGCTGCCGCGACGAACCTATGCGCCCGTGCTCGGACGACTATTGCATGACCGAACCGCGGACAAGATCTCCAAGGCGGTCAGCCGGATCCCCGACGCCGCGGCCACGATCGTCCCTTACGACGTCCAGTCACGGATCCGCGAAGCGTTCCCCGACATTTTGGAAATGCGCATCGCACGACAGGTCAAGAAGATCGAGAACCGCATCTGGCAAGGCGAGAACCAGACCGTAGACGACTACGAACATCCCGAACGGTCAGCGATGGTGATCCCGGTGGGCCACGTGACCCCGGGGCGCCGCGCGACCATCGAAGGCCGAGTCAGCCAAGTCGAGGACACCACCAAGGATCAACGCACGTCCCGCTGGATCGTCGTCGGGGACGACAGCGGGGAGATTCGCGTGACGTTCCCGCCCGGGGGCGGTGCCGACATCCAGCCGGGCCAGGTGCTGCGGGTGACTGGACAAGTGAACCAGACCGGCATTCGCCACGTGTCGATCGTCGACCCGACATACAAGGTCATCGAGGTCCCCGAGGAGTCCTAGACCCACGTGCGTATCCACCCGGAGGTTTCCGAGGCGCTGGCCGCTGGACGGCCCGTCGTCGCGCTGGAGAGCACGATCATCAGCCACGGCCTGCCGCGTCCGGACAACTTGCGGGTCGCGCGCGAGATCGAGCAGGCGGTGCGCTCCGGCGGGGCGGTGCCGGCCACGATTGCGATCGTCGGTGGCGAGCCGCACGTCGGTCTGGACGACGCCGCGCTGCGGCGCATCGCGGAGGATGACGCGGTGGTCAAGGTCAGCGTCCGCGACATCGCGATGCTGGCCGCCCGCGGCGGCGACGGCGCGACGACGGTCGCCTCGACCGCGCACCTGGCGGCGGCGGCCGGCATCACGGTATTCGCCACCGGCGGGCTGGGCGGCGTGCATCGCGGCGCGCGCGAAAGCTGGGACGAGTCAGCAGATCTCACGGCTCTGTCGCGCACCGGCGTGCTCGTGGTGTGCGCGGGGGTGAAGTCGATTTTGGATGTCGCGGCAACCCTGGAGCGGCTGGAGACCCTCAGCGTCGGGGTGATCGGCTACCGCACCGACCAGTTCCCCGGCTTCTACCGCGCCGATTCCGGATATCCGGTGGGCTGGCGGGTGGAGACGCCGTCGCAGGTCGCCGACGTGTTGCGGGCCAGACGCGGACTGGGCACCGACGGGTACGGCCTGGTGCTGGCCAACCCCATCGCGCCGGGCGACGAAATGGATCGTGCGCTGCACGACCGGGTGCTTGCCGCCGGCTTGGCCGCCGCGGAAACACAGGGTGTACGCGGCAAGGACGTGACGCCGTTCCTGCTCGATTTCTTTCACCGCGAGACGCACGGCGCGTCGGTTGCCGCGAACGTCGCCCTGGTGCTAGCCAACGCTCGGTTGGCGGCGGAAGTGGCGGCCGATTACGCGGTGAAGATGTAGTCGTCGTCGTGTGGCTCCGTCAGCATGCGGGTGAGTCGCTTCCGGTCGAATGGCCACAGGTCGATGTGGTTGTCGTCGTCGAAATACCATGAGTTGCAACCGGTATTCCATACGGTTGGGACCATCGCCTCCGCGACATCATCGGCGAACCGGCTGGTGGCTTCCTCGGTGACTTCGACCGTGGTGATCTCGCTGTCGCGGAATCGCTGTAGCCAGGTGGTGATGTAGCGGGCGGTCAGTTCGGCGACGTGTTGCAGCGACATCGACCCGGTGGGCGAGTTGGGCCCGAGGACGGTGAAAAGGTTGGGGAATCCGGGAATAGCGGTCATACCCCACGCGCGAGGACCTTTCGCCCACGCGTCGTCGATCGACAGGCCGTCGCGGCCGCGCAGGGTCATCGGCCGCATGTAGTTGTGAGCCTGGAAGCCGGTGGCGAGCACGATCGCGTCCACATCGTGGTGGACGTCGTCCGCTGTTCGCAGGCCGGTGTTGGTGGCCTCGGCGATCGGCTCGCTGACGAAGCTGGCGTTTGGCTTGGAAATTCGCCGATAGTAGTTGCCGGAAAGCACCTGCCGTTTGCAGAACGGTTGGTAGTCAGGGGTCAGCCGGGCGCGAAGGTCCTTGTCCCGTACCATCGTTCGCAGGCAAATCCAGCCGTAACGCTGGGCCATCCGCCGTCGCCAGGTCGGCCGGATGACCAGGTCGACCAAGTAGTCGGAACCGACGAGCTGCGATAGCCGCACTGCTTTTTCCTGTGTCGGCAGCGCCCGCAGCAGCCGACCGACGATGCGTGGTTGCTTCAACCCCATTGGCATCCACATCACCCACTGCGGTGTGCGGGCGAAGTGAGTGATGTACGCCGCCTCGGGCTGCAATGCGGAAAAGACCTGCACCCCAGTCGATCCGGTCCCGATCACCGCAACGCGTTTGCCTGTCATGTCGATGTCGGTCCAGCGCGCGGTGTGCACGACCGGTCCGTCGAACGCGTCAAGACCGGGAATGTCCGGGATGAACGGGTGGTGCAGGATTCCGGTGGCGGCGACGACGAAGTCCGCGTCGATCTCGTCTCCACCCGTGGTGGACAACCGCCATCGGTTCTCGGCGAACACCGCCGAGGTGACTTCGCAGCCCAGCTTCAGATGCGATTCGAGTTGCAGATGTGCGATGAGGTCGTGGTGATACTGCTGGATCTCGTCACCCGTCGCCCATACGTGTTTCCAGTCCGGCTTGGGCGCGAAGGCGTATTGGTAGCCGTATGAGGGGACGTCACATCGCAGGCCGGGGTAGCGGTTCCAATGCCAGACGCCACCGACGTCGGAACCCTTTTCCAAAATCGTGAAGTTGGTGAAGCCGGCTTGCCGGAAGACATGAGCCGCGGCGATTCCCGCCATGCCGGCGCCGACGATCACAATCCGGGGATCTCGGCTTGTCGGCGTGACGGTCATGTGCGAACCCTATGCGTGCCGAAACCATGGCGGCAAGCGTTCTACGGTTCGTCGTCGTCGTCGTAGAGCAGTTTTTCCGGGTGGTGAAACGTATTGATGCGCGGCTGCCCGTGATCCAGATGTGGTGGTGGGATCCATTCAGTGGCGCCGCGTTGGTTTTTGCGGGTGGTCCAGCCTTGCTCGGCGATCTTGTGCTGA
>Ga0335075_10000929_pt1 | contig 49442 bp, 39 predicted proteins | sample Lox_Sample_24_FD_206723 | JGI IMG/M metagenome (GOLD analysis project Ga0335075, IMG submission 206723) | Soil microbial communities from Loxahatchee National Wildlife Refuge, Florida, United States - Lox_Sample_2.4 | ecosystem: Environmental > Terrestrial > Soil > Wetlands | place: USA... | reverse complement strand
CGTCTCAGCGCTTCGCTCCCGCCTTTGCACGATCATCCAATCTCGGCATCCTGCGGACGATCCAAACCGCAGGCAAAATTCCTTGTCGCCGGGGGTTGACGAAGGACATAAGAGCAATCTCGTTCGGACCAGTGTCCGGACGGTTTGAGCGCCGTGGCGATGCAGATTGCTTCGTCGCTCCGCTCCGCGCGATGACAGCAGAAGCAGGAGCATCCGCGTTGTGCGACTCTCCGTTAGTAACGCATTGTGAAATTGCCTCCCCGCATGACGGGGTGATCGGGCTTGGCGCGTGGAACGGGCCGGCGATATCATCGGGAGGACGGGAGACACCGGCGTCATGGACAGACGATGAGCAGCGTCAGGATCGCGGTAGTCGGCAGCGGGATCGGCGGGCTTACTGCCGCGGTGGCGCTGCGGCAGGCCGGCTTCGATGTCGATGTTTACGAGCAAGCACCGGAGCTAACCACGATCGGTGGCGGTATCAACATGGGACCGAATGCGGTCCGGGTGCTTTATGGCCTGGGCCTGCGGGCCGGCATGGAGCGCGAGGGTGTAAAGCCGCTGACGCACCACCAGCGGCGGTGGGATGACGGCCGCACGCTCGCCTACACCACGATCAATCCGCGCTGCGAGGAACTTTACGGCGCGCCGCATATCACCGTTCATCGCGCCGATTTGCTCGACGTCATCGCCTCGGGGTTTCCCGCCGGACGTATTCATCTCGGCCACCGCCTTGCCGGGTTTGACGACGCGGGCGGCCGAGTGGCGGTGTGGTTTGCGAATGGAACGCGGATCGAGACCGACGTGCTGGTCGGCGCCGATGGCATCCATTCCGCGGTGCGCGCCGGGCTGTTCGGCGACGAGGCGCCGCAATTCGCCGGCTGCGTGGCCTATCGGGGGCTCGTTCCGGCCGAACGCATCGAGGATCTTCGGCTCGAACGCGGCAACCAGTCCTGGGTCGGCCCTGGCGGCCATTTCGTGCACTATTATGTCGCGCGCGGAAGTCTTCTCAATTTCGTCGGCTGGACGGAGCATGATGCGTGGAACCGTGAGGACTGGACCGACCGTGCGACGATGGATCGCGCGCTTGCGGCCTTCGAGGGCTGGCACCCGCAGATCGGGCGGATCATCGGCGCGGCCGATGCCTGCTTCATCTGGGCGCTGTTTGACCGCGATCCCCTGCCACGCTGGTCGGCCGGCCGCGTGACCCTGCTCGGCGACGCGTGTCACCCGATGTATCCGTTCATGGGCCAGGGTGCGGCACAGGCGATCGAGGATGGGGCGACGCTCGCGGCCTGCCTCAAGGCGGGTGGCGATCCGGCGGCGGCGCTCGCGCGTTATGAGAGACTCCGCCTGCCGCGCGTGACCCGGCTGCAGGAGATGTCGCGCGCTAACAAGCTGCGCTTCCACATGCGGGACGGACCGATGCAGGCGGCGCGTGACGCCGAGTGGGGAAAGTCTGCCGAGCGCGATCCGGAGGCGATGCGCTGGCTGTACGGCTTCGATGCGAGCGTGCTTGACGCGGCAGCGGGCTGAGTCGGACGTTCACTTGGGTAAGAAAGGCGGGCCTTCCGTGATTGATATGGGCGATTTCAGGGGCCACGGCGGTGCGGCATCCACCGGTAGGTACATGGTCGCCGATTTTCCCAATATTATCAGCGCGTATCTGCGCGCATCTGCGGTTCCAATTTCTTGCTGACCCGCTTTCCGTTCAGCCACGCCATAGGCAGCACCGTGACCCAGGCGCCGCACTGAACCATGAAAGACCGTGGCGTCTCGAACAGACAGAAGGAAATTGGAACCGCAGATGCACGCTGATGCACGCAGATAAACCGAGTCAGATCAGATGCCATTTGCTAAGCGGTGGATTTCGATGCGCGGCTTGCCAAAATTGAGCAACAGGGACAGGCGGATGCCACTCGCTTTGAGGTAATTGATGCATTGCGCCGTGTGTATGCTATCCAACGCCTTGACCGCCTTCATTTCGACAATGACTGCATTGCCGGCCAAAGTATCAGCGGTGTATTCCCCGACGACAATGTCGTAGCGGACCGTGATCCCCTGCTGCTGCGCGACCCTGAGACCTGCCTTACGCAGTTCGTGAGCCAGGGCGTTCTCATAGACTTTTTCAAGAAATCCGACCCCAAGCGTATTCATAACCTGGAACGCACATCCGATGATACGGTCGGATACGCGATTCAGGGCGTTTTCATCCTCGTGCATGTATGAGGTCCCAATCCTGGCGCCTGATGTTGACTCGGAAAGGTGACCGAAGCGTTGACGAAGCTTGGCCGGCTCCCTCGGAGCCATCGTTCGGGCAGGCGGCATTTGTTCATGCTCTCGCCACTGTGGCCCCTGAAATCACCCACACAAATCAAGGAAGACCCAAACAAGATTACCCAGGCTCCGCCGGATCTACGCGTGCGATGCAATTTGCATACGCCGCCTCGGTGAAATCCGGCGGCACGTCGCGCACCATGCGCCGCGCATGCGCGTCGAAATCGTCAAAGAACAGATCCCGGCTGATCTGCGCAACGATGGCGGGAATGTCGCGTTTCATGCTTGGCACGTCGCCGGTCGGGACGCCGAAGCTGACGAAACCTGCCGGGTTTTGCACGTGGATGTCGCGCAGGTAGCGCGCGCTGCCAGGGACTTTTTCCAGCAATTCGTGTCCTGATCCAAGATACGGATGCGCGCCGAGCCAGTCGTCCGTCGCATTCTCGGGCGGGATATAGCGGTCGCGCCATAGCAGGACCTTGTCGGCAAAATCGGCCAACTCGGGGCATGCCGACAGGTTCGCCTCGTAGCCGGTGCCTGCAATCACGAAGTCGCAACGGAACGCCTGTCCGCCAACCTGCGCGACAATGCGATCGCCTTCGACTCGCGCTGCGTCCCACGGCGCGGCGAGATGGATATGGAAATTCGCAAACGCCACCGCGCGTTCGATCGCATCCGTGGTCGGTGTCGACCCTGCCCGGCGAAACCGCAGCGCCTGCTCCCAGCGCGTCGCATCGGGCAATGCGGCATAGTTGTCGTAGGCGCCGGCATAGCCCCGGCTGCGCGTGATCGGCACGGCAGCGATGGTGGGCCGGCGCGCGAACAGATGCACCGCCGCTGCCCCGGATTCCAGCGCGACGCCGGCGGCGTCGAATGCCGAGGCCGCGGCGCCGATCACCGCCACCACCTTGCCGCGCAACGCAGCGGCATCGAGGGCATTTTCAGTATGCGCATAGCAGTGCGGCGGCAGCGAGTCGCGCAGCACGCGCGGAACATACGCGCCGCCGTAGCCGCTGAAGCCGGTGGCCAGCACGATCTTGCGCGCCGTCTCCACCGCGTCCGGGCCGGCGGCATTCAAATGCAGACGAAAGCAACCGTCGGCTGGCTCGATGCGGCGCAGCCTGGTACGATAGCGCACCGGAATGTTCAGGAAATGGCGGTACCACTGCAGGTATTCAGCCCAATCCAGGCGAGGGATGCGATCGATCGCGGCATAGGCGGCGGCGCCGTGCCGCGCTTCGTACCAGGCCTGGAAACTCAGCGCCGGAATGCCGAGTTCCGGTCCGGGCAACGTCTTCGGCGTGCGCAGCAGGTTCATGCGGGCGATCGTCAGCCAGATGCCGGCGCGCGATTCATCCGCGGCGGCGTCGATCACCGTGACGCGGCCGATGCCGGCGCGGCGCAAGGCGAATGCGATGGCACAACCGGTCTGCCCGCCACCGACGATCGCGACGTTATGGTCGATGCCGGCATGCTCTGGCACCCAGTCCGGCGGATCGGCACCGAGCCAGCGCAGCGAGTCACGAACCGCGGCGTCGGGGTCGGGCATCAGCTTGTTCCTGGATCAGAGCGCGTGGGTATCTTTTTGTTCGGAGTTCGCCTGCGACTTGCCGGGTTACGATGGAACCCTTGCCCGGCAACAGGATGCCCTGTGCCGCCTTTTGCCAGCGAATCCGTCAACGTGCAATGCGTTGCAGGATGCCGTGGCCCGGCGGCCTGGGGGCGTGGCCTGGCGGTTCTTCCCAGGTCGGTGGAACGACAAACGCGGGTCTGCTTGCGCCCCTGCGGGCCGGCCATTATACCCCCGCGCCTGTCTGCGCGCCGGGCCTGGAAGGGCATGCCCGGCCGCGACCGCTTGCCGTTCCGGCGAGCACCTCAGCGAAGGAGAGCTCAAATGCCCAAGGCGAAGACCAAATCGTCGGTCAAGAAGCGGTTCAAGATTACCGCGACCGGCAAGGTGCTGGCGGGGCCTGGCATGAAGCGCCACGGCCTGATCAACCGCTCACAGAAGGCCAAGCGCAGCAACCGGCGCATGCAGGTGCTGACGCCGGAAGACGGCCGCACTGTGAAGCAATGGGCCCCCTACGGGCTGGGTTGAGGAGACAGCACTGATGGCACGCGTCAAGCGGGGTACCACCACCCATGCCCGGCACAAGAAGGTGCTGGAGCAATCGAAGGGTTTCTACGGCCGCACCTCCACCACCTATCGCGCGGCGCGCGAGCGGCTGGAGAAGTCGCTGCAATATGCCTACCGCGACCGCCGGGTGAAGAAGCGGGAATTCCGCGGCTTGTGGATCCAGCGCATCAACGCCGCGGTGCGCGAGCATGGCCTGACATACTCGCGATTTATCGACGGCGTGAAGAAGGCCGGCATCGAGATGGACCGCAAGGTGCTGGCGGCGATCGCCTATGACGATGCCGAAAGCTTTGCGGAGATCGTCAGGAAGGTGCAGGCGGCGCTCTGACCCAGCGATGGTGCAATTGACCGGGGAGGACCGCGGTGCCGATCAACACGGCGGTTCTCGCTCTGGTCTTGATATTCATCCCTGGGATCCTCTGCTATGGCGTCGTGGCAAGCCTCGCGAGCAAGCGAAGCCGCGATAACGTGACCATCTTCCTTCAGATCTTCACGTATGGCGTCACGAGCTATATGGTTCTCGCCATTGGCAACTATGTGTGGCCTGCGGCTACTGCCAAGCTTGGCATCAAGCTTGGAGATATCACCTTGTTGAATCCGGGCTCGATCGAGAAATCAGGCATCGATCCCATTCCAATCGCCGCCGCGAGCGTGGTTGGCGTAGTGCTCGGGGTGCTCATTGCCGTCAACATCAATTTCAGTATCCTGATGCGGTTTTGCCGCATTGTTGGTGTGACGAAGCGATTTAGCGATCCGGACGTCTGGAGCTTCCTGCTTAACTCAGACGACACCGACAACTGGGTGACGATTCGGCACAAGGACCGGGGGCACATCTATCAGGGCTATGTCCGCAGCTTTTCGGCTGGCGACAAGGACCGGGAACTCATTCTGACGCTCGTCCAGGTGTTCAGCCTGGATACCGCGGAGAAGGTTGGCGAGATTCCTATCCTTTACCTGGCCTTCAAGAAGGACGATCTGGTGCTAGAGTTCGGTGCGAAGCCGACGACCGGGCAGATCCCAGGCAACACAAGGTGACACATGGCCGAGCGACCGATCCCCTTGAACGAGGGCGTACTGAAAAAGGGTGGCCTGAACCCGCCGCCCACCGACTATAGGCCGCCGCCGCCACAGTCTCTGCGGCCGGCGAACCCGTCGTCCCCATCGCAGCAACAGGAGCGTGAGGGGCAACGTGCCGCCCCGGCAGACAGCCGCTCGAGCTGAGGAGGCAAGCCTATGACGGACAAGACGCCAAATTCGGCTGGACAGTCGAAATCCGGCGGCACGATGACGAATGATAATGCTATCAACGCGCCGCCCACGTCTTATCGCCCGCCAGCGCCGACGTCGTTGAAGCCGAGGCGGAGCGAACTGGGGATATCGCGTGGGTGACGCGCTGCCTATGCGAGACACAATGACCGACGATCTGCAAGTCCTGCTGTCCGAGACCAAAACCGCCCTCGCCGGCGCCCCGGACCTGCGCGCCTGGGACACGATCCGCGTCGCGATCTTCGGCCGCAACGGCAGGCTCACCGCACTGATGCGCGAGCTGGGCAAGCTGCCGCCCGATCAGCGCCGCGAACGCGGCGTGGCGATGAACGAACTGAAGGACGCGTTGACCGATGCGGTCGAATCCCGCCGCCGCGCCCTCGAAAGCGCCGAACTGGACGCGCGCATCGCCACCGAGAGCATCGATCCCACCCTGCCGCCGCGCCCGCGCGAAACCGGGCTGATCCATCCGATCAGCCGCACCATCGAGGAGATCGCCGCCATCTTCGGTGCCATGGGCTGCACCATCGCCGAAGGTCCGGACGTCGAATCCGATTGGTATAATTTCACCGCGCTGAACATCCCGCCGCATCATCCCGCGCGTGCCGACCAGGACACGTTCTATCTGCCCGCCCGCGGCAACGAACCGCCGCCGGTTTTGCGCACGCAGACCTCGCCCGTGCAGATCCGCACCATGCTGACGCAGAAGCCGCCGATCCGGGTGATTGTCATTGGCCGTACCTACCGTGCCGACCACGACGCGACGCACTCGCCGATGTTCCATCAATGCGAGGGCCTGATCATCGACCGCGACCTGACGCTGGGCCATCTGAAGGGCGCGGTGATCGATTTCCTGCGCGCGTTCTTCAACATCGCCGACCTGCCGGTGCGGTTCCGCTCCAGCTATTTCCCCTTCACCGAACCGTCGATGGAAGTCGATATCGGCTGGAACCGCCGCACCGGCGAGATCGGCAAGGGCGAGGACTGGCTGGAGATTCTCGGCAGCGGCATGGTGCATCCGCGGGTGCTGGCCAATTGCGGCATCGATCCGCGGGAGTGGCAGGGCTTCGCCTGGGGCATGGGCGTCGAGCGCGTCGCCATGCTGAAGCACGGCATCACGGACCTGCGCCCATTCTTCGAATCCGACATACGCTGGCTGCGGCATTACGGTTTTTCCCCGCTGGCGCCGACGATGTTGCACGAGGGGGTGTGAACGATGAAGTTCACACTCTCCTGGTTGAAAACGCATCTCGAAACCGACGCGCCGGTGGCGGAGATCGCCGCCACGCTGACTCGCATCGGCCTGGAACTGGAAGGCATCGATGATCCGACCGCGGCCATTGCGGGATTCCGCATCGCACACGTGATCGAAGCGGTGCAGCATCCGAATGCCGATCGGCTGCGCGTGTGCCGCGTCGATACCGGCGACGGGATCGTCTCCGTGGTGTGCGGCGCGCCGAATGCGCGGACCGGGATGAAAGGCGTGTTCGCGCCGCCCGGCAGCTTCATCCCCGGCACCAACGTCACCCTGCGCGTCGGCGAAATCCGCGGCGTGCAGAGCGCCGGCATGCTGCTCTCGGCGCGCGAGATGGGGCTGGGCGACGATCATTCCGGGATCGTCGACCTGCCCGCGGATGCGCCGGTCGGCGTGCCTTATGTGCACTGGGCCGGGCTCGGCGACCCGGTGATCGAGGTCAACGTCACCCCCAATCGCGGCGATTGCTTCAGCGTGCGCGGCATCGCGCGCGACCTGGCCGCGGCGGGCATCGGAACGCTGCGGCCCTGGCAGCCGGCGCGCATCGAGGCGCGCTTCAGCGGCGGACCGCGTTGGCAGATCGATTGGCCGGAGGCGTGCCCGTGGATCCTGGGCCGCACCATCCGCAACGTGAAGAACAGTCCGAGTCCGAAATGGCTGCAGGACCGGCTGACGTCGGTCGGGTTGCGGCCGATCAACGCGCTGGTGGACGTGACGAATTTCTTCACGGTCGATCTCGGCCGGCCGCTGCACGTGTTCGACGTGAACAAGCTCACCGGCGACGTACTGACGCTGCGCCACGGCGCCGGCGAGACGTTCCGGGCGCTTAACGGCAAGGATTACACCGTCACCCCGGAGGATTGCGCGATCGCCGATGCGGCCGGCGTGCAATCCATGGCCGGCGTGGTGGGCGGCGAGGCAACCGGGTGCGACGAAACCACCACCGCGGTATTCGTCGAATGCGCATTGTTCGATCCCGTGCGCGTGGCGCTGACCGGGCGGCGGCACCAGGTGGTCTCCGACGCGCGCCAGCGGTTCGAACGCGGCATCGATGCGGCGCTGATGCCCGACGCGGTGGAGGCCGCCACCGCGATGATCCTGGATCTGTGCGGCGGCGAACCGGGTGCGGTGACCGAAGCCGGCGCGCCGCCGCAGTGGCAGCGCGACGCCACCATGCGGTTCGCGCGCATCAGCAGCTTCGGCGGTTCCGACATTCCGCCGGATGAGGCAGTGGAATCGCTGCGGCGTCTCGGCTTTACGTTGCGCCACCGTGATTCGGAAAAAGTGACGGTGGCGGTGCCGTCCTGGCGCAACGATGTTGCCGCGCCTGTTGTGCTGGACCAGGCACCGGACCTCGATCCCGCGGTGAAGGCGAAGGTCGCCGCTGGCTGCGCCGAGATCGAGCCGGAATGCGACCTGATCGAGGAAGTGCTGCGTCTGCGTGGCCTCGACGCTGTGCCCCCGCGATCGCTGCCGCGCACGGCGCCGGTGCCGTTGACGACACTAACGCCGCGTCAGCAGCGGGCCGAGCAAGTGCGGCGCACGCTGGCAGCGCAGGGCCTGGCGGAATGCGTCACCTTCAGCTTCATGGCCACGGCCGACGCGGCCTTGTTCGGTGAGACTCCCGACTTATTACGGCTGAGCAATCCAATTGCGTCTGACCTGGACCAGCTTCGTTCGACGCCGATTGCGACTTTGGCGCTGGCGGCGCGGCGGAACGCTGCTCGTGGCTTTCCGGACGTGGCGTTGTTCGAAGTGGGGCCGGAATTCGCGCAGGATGCAGCATTGGGCCAGCGGCTGGTCGCGGCGGGATTGCGCGCCGGCACCACGCCGCGGCATTGGGCAACGCCGTCGCGGCCGGTGGACTTGTTCGATGCGAAGGCCGATCTATGCGCCGCGCTGATGGCGCTGGCCGTGCCCATGGACGCGCTGATGGTCTCGGGCGATGCACCTTCGTTCTATCATCCCGGACGATCGGGCGTTGTGCGGCAAGGGCCGAAGACCGTGCTGGGCAGCTTCGGCGAACTGCATCCGCGCGTGCTGGCGGCGTTGGGCATCGCCGGGCCGGCGGCGGCGTTCACCTTGAATCTGGATGCGGTGCCGGAACCGAAGCGCCGCCGCCGTGCCGCGCCGGATCTGCCGCAGTTCCAGCCGGTGCGGCGGGATTTCGCCTTCCTGGTCGATGCGGCAGTGCAGGCCGACGCTGTTCTGCGTGCGGCTCGTGGCGCCGAGCGGACGCTGATTGCGGGCGTGTCGCTGTTCGACGTCTACGCGGGCGACAAACTGCCGGAAGGGAAGAAGTCGCTGGCGATCGAAGTGGTGTTCCAGCCGCGCGAGCGCACGCTGACCGATGCGGAAATCGAGGCGGCGTGCCAGAAAGTCGTGTCGGCGGTGGTGAAGGCGACAGGCGCGTCGCTGCGGTAGGGCCGCGGCCGTTATCCGCACTGTCGCATGCCGCAGCGAACATGCCTGGTCCGCGCGCAGCAAGATCCCGGGCGATCAGCTCCCGACGTTCACCACCAGCACGCGGCGGTTGCGCGCTTCGGGCGTCTGCGGCGGCGTCTGCACCAGAAGTCCGTTCTCACCCATCCCGACGGCTTGCAGCCGGCTTGGATCGATTTGGTACTTGCTGGTGAGATAACTGACGACGGCCTCGGCCCGGCGCTCGGACAATGTCTTGTTCAGGCTGGCGCTTCCAACGGTGTCGGTGTGGCCCTCGACACGGAAATGGTAGGCGGCCAGGGTGGGGTTGGCCAAAGCCTGGCCGAGCTGGTCAAGCGAATGGATCGCCGCCGGTGTCAGCTCCGCGGATCCGGTGGCAAACTCGACATTCAAGCTGATGGATGGGCCCGCGGCGGCGGGTGCGGATGATGGCGGCGCCTCGCCGGGTACCTTGCCAATCCGGATTCCGCGCGTGGCGTTGTTCATATCGTTGTTCGGTGTCAGCGCTTTCAGAATCTGGTCGGCATTGGGCGTGCCCTGGGCAAACGCGGGTCCGAAGGTCCCGCCGGCAAGCAGGAACGCAGCAACGGCAACGGTGATCCTGGTGAGCATGCGACGTCTCCCTCGGGTTGTCTTGTGTCACCTATAGCACGAGTCTCGCGGGGTGAAACGCCTTTCATTGTACCACGGGATTATGAAGCTGCTTGAGAGTTCGCTTGGAACGCCAGGCGCCGGTTTTGCCAATCGCGATTCATCGCCAAAGGGTGAGCGCTGCTCCGTAGAGTGTGACGCCGCGCGCGTCAGGCACCTGTTAGGTAGTCGCGGGACGCGCCGGATCGGGCGGCCGTCCCTGGCCCGATAGCGCGGCGGCAACAGCAGAGGCGGCGCATGATCAAAGAGCAGAGGCGGGCGGCGCATGGGCTGCTGTTGCTGGCATTGGCGGCGACGGCCGCGACCGCGCTTTCCATCTTCGCATATTTCAACAGCGAAGCGATCAACCATACGGCGGGGCTGCTGCTGGTGATATGCACGTCGGCGGTCATGGCGGTGGCTGCGCTGGCGCTGGGTACAATGCGGTTCTTCCCGCGTTGGCTGCGCGCAACCGGTCTTCTGTTGTTGCTGATCGACATATTCGGGACAGGGATCGCGGCCTGGTTCCTGGAAGCCCGCGGCCTTCTGGCGTTGATGGGCGTGGCGCTGCTGGCCTGGCTTCTGCACCTGGCGACCGGGCCGCGCACGACCCGAACGCAAGCCGGTACAACGGCGGAGAGCACGGCATGAAGCGCCTGCTTCAATACGCCGCGTCGGCGTTGCTGACATTGGCTGTCGCGACAGCGCCGGGCTGCGCACAGCAGGCGCCGGCAAATGCGCCGGACCAGGCACCGCGGCAGCCGCAGGCAGAGACGCAGCAACAAACCTGGTATACCTTTGCCGGCGACCTGGCCGCGCAAAAATATTCGACTGCGACCCAGATCACGCCGGAGAATGTCGGCAAATTGCGGGTCGCCTGGCAGTTGCACACGGGCGATGTCTCCGACGGCAGCGGCAAGGTCCCCGCCACCGTGTGGTCGGCGACGCCCTTGTTCGTCAACAACACAATTTACGTCAGCACGCCGTTCTACCGCATCCTCGCCATCGAGCCCGACACCGGCAGGATCAAATGGAGCTTCAATCCGCATGCGGTGCTGAAGGCACTGACCCAGCCGGACATGAAGACGCGCGGCGCCGCCTATTGGCAATCCGCCGATCCGCAGCCGGGACTGGCGTGCCAGAAGATCGTCTATGTCGGCACGATGGATGCCAAGCTGTACGCGGTCGACGCGGATACCGGCACGCCGTGCAAGAATTTCGGCAAGGACGGCGTGGTCGATGTCGATCAATGGAATACCGTGCACGCACATTATCCGCTGTCGCAACTGCAGCCGCCGACGGTTTACAAGAACATGCTGTTCATCGGCTGGGCCGGGAAGGAATGGGCTTATGAAGCGGCTCCGCCCGGGATCGTTTTCGCATTGGATGCGCAGACCGGCGCGCTGAAATGGCAGTTCCATCCGCTGACGCCGCAGATGGAATCTGGTACCGGCAAGGTGAATGTCTGGGCCAGCATGTCGGTCGATAGCAAGAACAACCTGCTTTACGTCCCCACCAGCCCGCCCAGCCCCGACGATTACGGCGGCAACAGAACAGAGCAGATTCCGTATGGTAGCGCGATCGTGGCGCTGAATCCTGATACCGGGGCGGTGGTCTGGAGCCGCCAGCTCGTGCATCACGGGCTGTGGGATTACGACATCAGCACGGCACCGACCTTGTTCGATATCCACCGCAACGGCCAGACGATCCCGGCGCTGGTGGAACCCACCAAGCAGGGCTTCATCTTCGTGCTGAACCGCCTGAACGGCGACCCGATCTTCCCGATCGAGGAACATGCGGTGCCGCAATCCAATGTGCCCGGAGAGCGATCCGCCCCGACGCAACCTTGGGAATCGGTGCCGGAACCGACGCTGCGCGCGGTCTGGCCGGGCGTGTCGCTGATCTCCGACATCGCCAGCGGCGGCTATTGCAGCCGGGAGTTCAGCAAGCTGCGCTATGACGGCAAGTTCACCCCGCCGAGCCTGGGCGCGGGCAGCCTGATCTATCCGCCGTCGGCCGGCGGCGTGGAGTGGGGCGGGGGTGCGCTGGATCCGGCGACCAACACCTATGTCGTCAATGGCTCCAGCGTCGCGATGATTTACCGGCTGATCAGGCGCAACGATTACGAGAAGGAGAAGAAGCAGGCCTCGGATCCGCAGGATTACTACCCGATGAAGGGCGGACCGTACGGCATCCAGATCGAGAGTTTCACCAACTGGCTGGGCATGCCGTGCTGGAAGCCGCCGTATGGCACGATCTCCAGCTACGACCTGAATACCGGCAGGCTGCTGTGGCGGCATCCGTTCGGTGAGGTGCAGCACTGGGGATTCTACATGCCGGACTCCTGGGGCTCGGTGACGATCGGTGCGCCGGTCATTACCAGGAGCGGACTGATCTTCATCGGCGGGTCGATGGATTCGCGGGTGCGGGCGCTGGACCTGAACACCGGCAGGGTGTTGTGGAAGGCACAGGCGGAAGCCCCGGCGGTGTCGATTCCCGCGGTGTATACCTACAAGGGACGCGAATACGTGTTGTTCACCGCGGGCGGGAATTCGATCCTGATGCCGAGGGTGGGGGATCAGCTCATCGCGTTTGCCTTGCCCCAATAACCGCGGCCGCACGGGCGGCGGGAGCAATCAGCGTTCGCCCTTCTCCCGCTCCTCCGCTTCCAGCTTCCGCACCTTCTTGACCGGAAGCTGGTAGATCTGCGCGAACCGGAAGACCGTGTCGTCCTCCTGGTCCCAGCACACATAGCCGCGGCAATCCTTGGGCCGCGCCTCATACACGCCGCACATGCGGTTCGGCTTGAGGAACTGGCAGGTATCGTAGCCCGACTTGATCCGCTTATCGCCCTTGCGGGTCTTTTCCACGATGTGCTTCGCCTCGAACTGCGGCACGGTCAGGCCGAGAAACTTCGCCAGCCGCCTTATGTCGGCGCGGCTGACGCTGACATAGCCCGCCATGCGGCAGCAGAACGCGGGACATTTCAGGCAATCGAGCTTGTTGGGGTCTGACTCCATCCCGCCATGATCGGCGGCTCAGTCTCTCGGCGCAAGCGATTCGGGGCGGCAGCGGATGAAGTTCATTGGCCGCATCGTCAGGACCGGCTCGCCGGCCTCGTTCAGCACCTCGACGAAGCTGCGCACCAGGCCGCGATCGGGGCGGGAGCGGGAGCGGCGTGCCTCGGTCACGGTGCCCTGCGCGTGGAGGATCTCGTCCGGCCGGACCGGCAGCAGCCAGCGCAGTTCGTCGACGCCGGGCGAGACCAGGCCGCCGCTGGGCAGGAAATTGTGCACGATCAGCGGCATCAGGGCAGAGATGGTGTGCCAGCCACTGGCGATCAGGCCATGAAACGGCCCCTGCTCTGCCCAGCCGGGATCGGTGTGCATCAATTGCGGATCGTAGCGGCGTGCGAAGGCAAGCATTTCGGTCTCGGACAGACGGAAGCTGCCGAGGTCGAACACGGCGCCGACGGGGTAGTCTTCGAAATGCCGGTCGGCGGCGGGGGGAAGGGTCTGGCTCATGCGCGCCATCTTGGCACTGGGGGCGCGGAGACGAAAATGGGTCGTGCGCGAATTCGGCTCGCGCGTCCCGCGTTGATACCCCGGGGATGTTCTTCTCCTCTCCGGGCGTACCCCGATGCCTATGGGGCTTGGGCCGGCCATGTTCCCACACCGATCGGGCATGGCTTGCGCTGCGTGTCCGATCGGTTGTGCGTCGATGGCCGGGTCAGGCCCGGTCATGACGGGTACTGCCGGTGCCGCGACGGGTATTGCCGGTGCCGCGACGTTTCATCCGGTCGCGGGTCGGCAGAATCGGCTGGTGGCAAATCGCAATGACATTGATGGCGCGACACGCGCTTCAGCGATCGTGCGCGCTAGCCATGGACCGGCCGCTCGACGGCGTGGTTCAGCGCGGCCTCGATGTCTCCCTCCCATTGCTCCCGCGGCAATTCGTGAACCAGCTCGATCTCGTTGCCGTCGGGATCGGCGAGATGAATGCTGTGCGTGTGGGCGCGCTCGATGCGGCGATAGAGCTTCACGCCGCGGCCCATCAGGAAGTTGATCTGCTGCTGCCAGGCCTGGCGGGTCGGATAGGTGATCGCCACGTGGTTGAACGCCTGCGGCTGTGCCGGGCGCTCGGCCGGCAGCCCGGAATGCTCTACCAGCGCAATGTCGTGGTGGCGCAGCTTGCCGTCCACCTCGCCGCTATAGAAGCGCATGGACGGACGCGGCGTGCCGTCGGCGTTGTTGCGCCGCAGAGTGCCGACCTGCCTGAACCCCAGGCACTCGGTCCAGAAGCGATGGGCGTCCTCGATGTTTCGCACGTTGAGAACAAGGTGGTTGAGGCCGCTGGGAGTCTGCGGCGCGGTTGCGGTTTCTGTAAGCGCCATCATGGTTTTCTCCTTGTGATCGCGTGGCTTGAGAACGAGGGGCGGCGGGTGCCGCGGAAGCGTCAGGCGCGTTCCACGTTGGTGGCGGCGGCGTCGATGGCGGCCGCGACGGCGTTGGCCTGCGCATCGCTCAGCGGGCCGCGCGCGAGGCGAAGTCGCAGCGCCAGCCTCAGGTTTTCCATCGCGCGCAGGATCTGCGGCGCGGGACCGCCGCCATGCACGCGGTTGGCCTCCTGCATGCGGGCGAGCAAGGCTTCCAGGACCGAACGGTGCGCATCGAGATAGGCGTTGCCCTCGGCCGTGATAGCATGCAGCTTCTTGGCGCCGTCGCCGGCGCTGACCGTGACATGGCCGAGTTCTTCGAGGTGCGTCAGCGTGGGATAGATCACGCCCGGGCTTGGGCTGTAGGTGCCGCCGACCTGGTCCTCGATCGCCTTGATGATTTCGTAGCCGTGGCGAGGCTTCTCCGCGATGAGATGCAGGATGATCAGGCGCAAATCGCCATGGGCGAAGAAGCGGCCGAGCCGTCCGCCACGCCCGTGCCGGGTGTGGGCGACCAGTGGATCGTCGTGGCGGGGCTCGCCGCGGGCGAAGCGCCGGCCGTGGTTGTGGTGGGAATGCCGATGGAACATAGGGTCTCCGATCCAGTCTCGTTATAACGGAAAGTAAGATATATCGAGATACGGTCGGACGCAAGGGGTGCGGCAAAAAGATTCGCGCGTGGCGGCGTGCCGTCGTCACGAGGCCAAAGAACAGGGGGCCAAAGACGGGATGGAGATTTGCGTGGATGGCCGGGGGAGGAATGCCCGGTGGGTGGATGGCCGGATCAGGGGCGGCGATGACGCGGAGGTTCGGGGCATCTCGCGGCGCGGGCGCGGCTGCCGGCGGCGGGGCGGTGCACCATCACCCGAGGGCGTCGGGCCGCCCCGAGCGGTGATACGGATGCCCGGCGGCAATCGACCGTGCCCGGTACAATTGCTCGGCCAGCAGCGCCCGCACCAGCAGATGCGGCCACGTCATCGGCCCCAGCGACAGGACGTAATCCGCGCGCTTGATCACCGGCGCATCCAGCCCCTCGGCGCCGCCGATCAGGAAACACAGCGGCCGCCCCTGCCCCAGCCAGCGTTCCAACAACCCCGCGAAACGCGCGGTGCCGGGCGCCTCGCCGCCGCTGTCCAACGCCACGGCGAAGGCGCCGTCCGGCAGCGCGGCGAGCAAGGCCGCGGCCTCCCGCCGCTTGATTTCCGCCGGCGTGCCGCGCGCCTCGGCGATTTCCGCGAGCCCCAGCGCCGGCCGCAGCCGCGCCTGGTAGCGCGCGAGCAATGCGGCTTCCGGCCCCTCGCGTTGCCGGCCGACAGCGATCAGGCGCATCATCATGGCGGCCTCACTCGCCGGCAGCGGCCGGCACGGGACGGAACGGGGAGGATGCATGCGCTGGCCCACGCAGCAAGGCAGCTTCGATGCCGGCGACGTTGCGCTGCAATCGGGCGCGGTGCTGCCGAAGGCGCGGCTGTCGTGGAAGACGCACGGCACGCTGTCGCCACGGCGCGACAACGCGGTTCTGTACCCCACCAGCTATGGCGCGCAGCATCCGGACCTGGAATGGCTGATCGGGCCCGACGGCGTGCTGGATCCGACGCGCTGGTTCATCGTGATCGCCGACATGTTCGGCAACGGGCTGTCGTCCAGCCCGTCGGACACGCCCGATTATCCGCCCCTGGTGACGATCTTCGACAACGTGCAGATGCAGCGCCGCCTGCTGGTGGAGCAATTCGGGATCACGCAGCTTGCCTGCGTGTACGGCTGGTCGATGGGCGCGTTGCAGGCCTATCACTGGGCGGCGCTGTTTCCCGATGACGTGGCGCGCGTGGTGATCAATTGCGGCGTGGCGCGGACCGCGGTGCACAACCAGGTGTTCCTGCAAGGGCTGATGGCGACGCTGGAAGCCGCGCCGCAGCATATCGGCAACGGCCGCTTCGGCACCGAGCCGCGCGCCGCCAAGCGCGCGTTCGGCCGCATCTATGCCGGCTGGGCGCTGAGCCAGGATTTCTATCGCGCGGGATTGCATCTGGCATCGGGGCCGACGCCAAACCTGGGCGCGCCGGACCTGGAGACGTTCCTGCGCACCGACTGGGAGGATCGTTTCGGCGCCCGTCCCGCGGCCAATCTTTACGCGCAGTTGCGCACCTGGGAGGCGGCGGACATCAGCGCCAACGCGCTGTATGACGGCGACCTGGCGCGCGCCTTGGGTGCCATCCGCGCGCGCGTCTTGCTGATGCCGGGCGAGACCGACCTGTATTTCCGCGTCGCCGACAACGCGGCGGAACTGCCGCATCTTGCACACGCCGAATTGCGGCCGATTCCCAGCATCTGGGGGCATCGGGCCGGCAACCCGGTATCGAATCCGGCCGACATGCGCTTTATCAAGGAGGCCGTGCGGGACTGGCTCGCGCGGTGACTGATCTGGGGGGATCGCCATGGCGACGATCACAAGCAGCAATCCGCCGACGGTGCGGGCGCCGACCGGCTACTCGCACGGCATCGTCGTGGAAGGTGTCGAGCAGCGGCTGATCATCTCCGGCCAGGTGGGCGTGGCGACGGACGGCAGCGTGCCGACCACGGGCGAGGGCCAGATCGCACAGGCCTTCGCCAATCTGCGCGCGGTGCTGGACGCGAACGGCATGGGCATCGGCAATGTGGTGAAGACGACGACGTTCCTGACCGACCGCGCGCTGCTGGCGGCGTTCCGGACGGCGCGCGGCGCGGTGTTCGGCGACCATGCGCCGGCCTCCACGCTGTTGTTCGTGGCCGGGCTGGCGGATCCGCGGTTCATGGTGGAGATCGAGGCGGAGGCGGTGGCCTGAATATCTCCGATGACTTATACCAGACCGTCAAATGGCTGACTCATGGCTGCCGCCCGCATGTCATTGCGAGGAGCGAAGCGACGAAGCAACCTCGGTCGCGCGGCGCACGCTCGTCTGAGCGCCGCTCGACCGAGGTTGCTTCGTCGCTTCGCTCCTCGCAATGACATGGGGAGCGCAGCCGCGTACACACGGCCTGGCGTGCGAGTCACGACAGGCAAGTGCAGGTCTCTTGCCTGGCACTCTGGTTTGCGACCGGTGCGGGGCCTGTACTGCTCGCTACGGCATTGAAGATTCGCCACGAAGACTTTGCCGCCGAAACGGCTTCACTCCGCGGCCACGACTTTCGCGTGGGACGGGGCAGGCGCCATGCTTTCGAACACGCCATCCCGCCGAATCAACGCATGGAACAATGCGGCGGCGACATGCAGCAGGATCAGTGCATAGAACGCGAAGGCCAGGTAGAAATGCGCGTCCCAAAGCAGCGTGTGCAGCGTATCGTTCCGCGGCAGGATACGGGGCAGCCAAATGTTCCCGTACAGCACGACCGGATAATCGGCGGTCGACAGCATCGCCCAGCCAAGCAGCGGCATGCCGATCATCAGCGCATATAGCGCGTAATGCGACAGTGAGGCGGCGAGCCGCATCGGCTGCGGCAGGTCCGCCGGCAGCGGCGGCGCACCATAGCGAAGGCGCACGCCCAGGCGGATCAGCGCGAGCACGAGGATGGCCATGCCCAGCGTCTTGTGCGTCGCAAGCAGCGGAATGTATTTCGGCGTGATGGTCGAAGCGAAGCCGACGCCAATGAACAACATCGTCAGGATGCAGATGGCCATCACCCAGTGCAGCAGGCGCTGGACCGGGGTGAAGCGCTCGCCGATTGCGATCACCGTTGGCCTCCCGTGGCGGTCGTCTGGTGATAGGGATAGTCGCGGACTTCCGCGGTACGCAGGTCGTATGACCTGGCATAGGCAGCGGATCGCGCGGCGGGGAACGGATCATCCGAGACCTGTATCCCGTTCGGCAGGAGCGTCGGGTCGAAATTGATATCGCGGCACGGGCCGTCGCGTTCAGCCTCGATCCGCTGAACAACCAATGTTCCGACCGCCACCGTGCGCCGGTCGGCAGGCCAGGCCTTGCTCGGGTCGGATGTGGGGTCTCCGGGTTGGGCGACGGTCAACACCATGGTCCAGCGCTGCGGTGCCTTGCCGACCCGCTCGGCGATCTCTTGTTCAAGGTGGTTGGGGCCAAGTTTGGCCAGATCGCTCTGCGTTATGGGGACGACCGGCGCTTGCGGCAGCAGCGACCACCGCACGGCATGCTCGGCACCGGAATCATTGACGACAATGAATGCGTCGAGGCTGTTGTACGGCTCTTCTGCGTAGCTGGCGGTCCAGGGCGCGCTCTGTGCCCATTTGCCGAACACCGCGAACTCCGGATGTGCGGCTGCGAAAGTCTTCATCGCGTCCGGCGCCTTGCTGGCTGACGCCTTGAGAAGTTCGTAGAATGCCTGCGGCGTCGATACCGGAAAGAACGGCAGGTCAATCATGGCCATGCGCCATATCTCACCGTCTGGCGTGGCGATCTGCAGACCCATGCCGCGTACCCGTACCGTCGCGTCAGGTGCGTTGGGATCAGGGGTGCCGAGGTTGAAGCGGCCGAGCGCCGGGTACTGACCGCGGGTGAAGACCTGCGCCCGGGAAAGTTGTGCACCGTTGCCGTTGGAATCGAACGTGCCGGTGAAGCAGATGCCCTTGGCGTGGTTCCGCCGGTGGCCGAGCGCCGGGCCACCAGGCGGAGCGAGCGCGGCAACGATCTTGGCCGGCGTAAGGCGGCCGGGCGAGAGCCACCCGGCCGTGTAGGCGAAGCCGCCGGCTGCGACCACGACGATAGCGGCGATCAGCGCAAGCGAGCCCAGCCTGGCGTTTTCCGGCAATAGAGGTGGTCTGGTCATGCGACGGCCATGGTGAGGCTGATCCGCTCGCGCCAGCCGCGGGCGGTGGTTCGACGGCGTCTAACCTGCAGCCCGATCGGCCGTCTTTTACAAATCGATGCGTATTGCACGAATGCACGGCAGCACTAAAGGCGCATTGACCGCTTCGGCTGCCGTTTCACTGGTCGCGATGGAAAGCCCTGTCACGCGTCTGTGATGTTGGCTGCCAGAAACCCCTCTCCCGCGTCAGCGGGAGAGGTTGGGTGAGCGTGAAGCGTGCCGTACGTGGCACCCTCACCCTGGCCCTCTCCCGTTGCCGCGGGAGAGGAGACGAATGCTTACGCGGCCGCGGGACGTGCCCGCACCAGCTTGCCCGGCGTGGCCCCGGTGTACTCCCCATTTTCGAACGTCGGCACACCCGAGACGAAGGTCGCGCGATAGCCGTCCACACGTTGCACCAACCGCCTTCCATGCTTCGGCAGGTCGTAGCGCACCTCCGGTACATGCAGCCGCAGCGCGTCGTAGTCGATGATGTTCAGATCGGCCTTCTTGCCCTGCGCCAGTACGCCGCGATCGTGGAAGCCGAAGAAACCGGCGGTCTCGCTGGTCTGGCGCTTCACCACCATCTCCAGCGGCAGCCTGTCCCCGCGCGTGCGGTCGCGGGTCCAGTGGATCAGCATCCAGCTCGGCACCGACGCATCGACGATCGACGAACAATGCGCGCCGCCATCCGACAGGCCGAGCACTGTCGCGTCGTCCGTCAGCATGGTGCGGATGATGTCGTGATTGTCCTCGTTGTAGCCGACGATGGGAAAGAACAGGAATTTTTCCGCGCCGGCGGCCAGGTAGTCGTAGGCGATCTCGTCCGGCGTGTGGTTGCTGCGCGCGGCGATCGCGGCGATGCTTTCATCGGCGCGCGGTTCGTAGTTTGGCGGATCGCCCATCGGGAACATGCGGTGCCAGCTTGTGGTGATGCGCTGGCGGAACTGCGACAGGCGATGGATCAACTCGGGCGACGGCGCCTCGGCGAGGATCTGCGCGCGCAATGCCGGATCCTGCAGGCGGCGGATGCGTTCCGCCGCGGGCAGCGACAGCAACGCCTGGTAGCTGGGGCGGATGGAGAACGGATTCAGTGCCGTATCGATCCCCAGCAGCACGCCGACCGGGCGGCCGGCGACCTGCGCCGTGACCATCGCACCCTGCGCGCGCGCCTTGTGCACGCCGTCCATCAGCCGGCGCCAGCGCACCGGATCGGTCGGACGATCGGTCAGCAGGAACCAGACCGGACGGCCGGTCTCACGGCCCAGCCTGGTCATCCATTCCAGCTCTTCGGTCTCGATGTCGAAGTCGCTGTTGACGCCGAACGCGCCGTAGCCCAGGCCCTTCAGCGCGGACCCGATCCCCAGCAGTTCCTGCACTTCGGAATAACGGCCCGGCACCATCTCGCCGCTCGGCGTCTTGTGCGAGTTGGTGCGCGACGTTGTGAAGCCGAAGGCGCCCGCACGCATCCCTTGCTCTGTCATGCGGCGCATCGCTTCGATGTCGTCGGCGGTGGCCTTCTCGCGATTCACCGCGCGCTCGCCCATCACATAGACGCGCAGCGGATGGTGCGGAATCTGCGCGGCGACGTCGATGGCGCGCGGCATCTGGTCCAGCGCGTCGAGATATTCCGGGAAGGTTTCCCAGTTCCATTTCAGCCCGTCGGCGAGCGCGATGCCGGGGATTTCCTCGACCGCTTCCATCAGGCCGATCAGCGAGTCGTGGTCCTGCTTGCGCACCGGTGCGAAACCGACGCCGCAATTGCCGAACAGGATGGTGGTGACGCCGTGCCAGGAGGATGGGGCGAGTTCGGAATCCCACGTTGCCTGGCCGTCGTAATGCGTGTGGGCATCGACCCAGCCGGGAGTCACCAGCAAGCCGTTCGCGTCGATTTCGCGCTTGCCGGGACCGGCCTTGCCGCCGGCCTGGGCGATGCGATCGCCGTCGATCGCTACGTCGCCGGTGAAACGCGGCTGGCCGGTGCCATCGACGATGGTTCCGCCACGGATGACCGTGTCGTGCATGGTGCGCCACTCCCTTGGGTTCGTTGGATGGAATGGGAGGCCGGATCGGCGGCGTGGTCAAGATCGCCGCGATGCCGCCGCGATGCTCAATCCATCACCGCATGGCCGCCACCGCCGCCCTGCGGCGGTTTTCGCATAAAGATCAGAATGCCCATGATCGGGATGGCCAGGATCCCCATCAGCCAGTAATCGTTGTTGTACGCGATCACCTGCGCCTGATAGGTGATCATCTGGTTCAGCACCGCCGCGCCGTGCCGCGTCATCGGCGACACCGAATGCACGATCCCCGGCGCCGCCTCCAGCGCCCTGTTCAAGGGCGAGGCGAACACCGACAGCACCGAATGCTCCACCTGCGTGTTCTGGGTGATCAGCGCCTCGAAAATCGAAATGCCCATCGACATCCCGATGCTGCGCACCAGAGTCAGGAACGAGGTACCCTCGTAGCGCAGATTCGGTGCCAGCGTCGCGAAGGCCACCACGTTCAGCGGCACGAAGATGAACCCGACGCCGGCACCCTGGACCATCGTGTTATAGATCAGCGTCCATTCGTTCACCGCCGGCGTCCATTCGGACAGCCGGATCATGCTCCAACTCAGCAGCACGACGCCGAATGCCATGATCCAACGCGCATCGACCTTATTGCTTAGCCGGCCGGCGATCATCATCGCGATCATCGTGCCGATGCCTCGCGGTGCCAGCAGCAGCCCGGCGACATCGACCGGATAGTTGCCCAGAAGCTGCAGCCACGGTGCCAGCAGGGCGGTCGAGGCGAGCAAGATCATGCCCACAACGAACATGACCAGGAAGCCGATCACCAGGTTGCGGTCCTTGAAGATGGCGGGGCTGACGAAGGTGCGCTCGCCGGTGATCATGTGCACGGCGAAGGCATAGAATCCGGCCGCCGCCATGATCGCCTCGATGATTATCTCGGTGGAACCGAACCAGTCCTTGGTCTCGCCGCGGTCCAGCATGAGTTGCAGCCCGGCGATGCCGATCGCCAGCGCCCAGAAGCCGAACCAGTCGAACGGCAACCCGCGCTTCGGCCTTTGCCGCGGCAGCGCGAACCACAAACCCAGCGTGCACAATATGCCGAATGGCAGGTTGACGAAAAAGACGTAGCGCCAGTTGTAAAGTTCGGTCAGGTAGCCGCCGAGCGTCGGCCCCAGGATCGGCCCCAGCATCACGCCCATGCCCCAGACCGACATCGCCCAGCCGCGTTCCTCCGCGCTGTAGATGTTCAGCATGGTGCCTTGCGACAGCGGCACCAGCGCGGCACCGAACACGCCCTGGATCAGGCGGAACAACACCATCTCGTACAGCGAGGTCGCGACGCCGCACATCATCGAGGCGATGGTGAAGCCGATCACCGACACCAGATAGATCGTGCGCGAACCGAAGCGCGCCGCCAGCCAGCCCACCGGCGCGGTCATGATCGCCGCGGCGACGATGTAGGATGTCAGGACCCAGGTGATCTCGTCATAGCTCGCCGACAGGCTGCCTTGCATGTAGGGCAGCGCCACGTTGGCGATGGTGGAATCCAACGCCTGCATCAGCGTCGCCACCATCGCGCACACCGTGATGATGGCACGGTTCGGAACCACCTCGTCGCGGCCGGCGATATGTCCGGACATGATTCCGCCTTCAGAAGAAATCGGCGAGCGTGCGGTGGTGGTGGGTGTCGATCGACACCTCGGCGCTCATGCCGGCGGACAGCGGCGGCTGATGCGGGTCGGGCTTGATGTCGATGCGCACCGGCACCCGTTGCACCACCTTCACCCAGTTGCCGGAGGAGTTCTGTGCCGGCAGCACGGAAAATTCCTGATCGGTCGCGCGGGCGATGCTTTCCACGGTGCCGTGCCAGGTCTCCCCGGGATAGGTATCCACCGTCACGGTCGCTGCCTGGCCGGGGCGGGCGTAGGTCAGCGCGGTCTCCTTCGGTTCGGCGGCGACCCACATGCCGCTGGTCTGCACCAGGCCGAATGCGGCGGTGCCGGCGGCGAGAAACTGGCCAGGCTGCAGCTTGTTCACCTGCGTCACCACGCCGGCGAACGGGGCACGCACGATGGAATGGCGGTATTCGCGCTCGGCTTCTGCCAGTTGCGCTTGCGCTTGTCGGTAGGAGGGCATCTGCTGGATCGGCGTATCGGCGTTGCCGCCCAGCCGCATCAGCACGGATTTTACATTTGCCTGGTTGCCGCCGAGCATCGCCTGGTCGGCCAGCAGTTTGTAGCGCGCGTCACCGACTTCCTGCTGCGTGACCGCCCCGCGCTTCACCAGGGCGGCGTAGCGGTCGTAATTGTCCTGGTCGTTCTGCACGATTGCCTGCTGCGCCGCGACCTGACGTTCGGCGCGAAGATAGTCGGCCTTCAGCGATTGCAATGTCAGGGCCGTCTGGTCGAGATTGGCGCGCGCATTGTCCAGCGCGATCTGGAACTTGTCGGGATCGAGCCGGAACAATACTTGCCCTTTGGCAACATGCTCGCCTTCGTAGACGGGGATGCGGTCCACGATGCCGGAGACATCGGTGGAGACAGTGAGCACGTTGGCCTGCACGTAGGCGTCGTCGGTCGTCACGTAGCGGCCGCCGGTCAGGTAGTACCAAAGCCCGCCGACGATCAGCACCGCCGCGCCGAGCGAGAACAGACTGTAGCGGAGAACGCGGCGGGACCGGCGGCGCACCGGCACTTGGGTGCGCTCGTCGGGTTCCCGGCGCGCGACAGCTTGGCGTTGATCGGCGGCAGGCCGCCGGGCCTCGGCTACGGCATCGGCCATCAGGGATGATTTCCTGCTTTGCTCGCTTTCGGGGCTGGCGAAGAGAGCGGGGTTCGCGGAGCAAGCAGCATGGAGTCGTACATTCGGCTTATGATGTCGTGGTATATAATCTGCCCTTCCCGCGCATTCCATGCGCCTGCGTGAATACCGTCATGCCAAATCGGCGTAGCTTTGCGCCGTGGGCCGATAAGTTTGCTGCTTGGCAATCGACGTCTTCAACTTGACGCGACAGGCGCACGCATTGACGCAGCGTTGTGTTGTCGAGGTAACACATGACTGCCTGCCTCAACAGGAGGGTGTCACTCATGCGTTCCATGCTGTGTTCGCTGGCCGCCATCGCGCTGGTTGCGGCCGCGCCTGCAGTTGCGCAGCCGGCCGTGCAAGCCGGACCTGGCAAGGTGGTGACCGGCCCGCCGAGCCTGCCCAGCGTGGAGCCGTTGTCGCCGCGGGCGAGCAATATCACCGGCGCGGATACGTCCTCGCCGATTGCGCCGGCGCTGCCGCCAGTGAACCTGCCGCCCAATGCGACTGCAGCCGACTATCTGCGCGCCGCGCAGAGCGCGTTGGCGGCTGGCCAGACCGGCCGTGCGCAATCGGCCCTGGAGAACGCCGAGACGCTGCTGCTGACGCGCTCGGTGCCGCTGGGGATGACCGGCGCGCCGGACCAGAGCCCGGCCGTGAGCAACATCGAGTCGGCGTTGCACGCGCTGGCTTCCAACGATGCGCAGGGCGCGATGAACATCGTGCAGCAGACGATTCCGATGACGCAGCAGGCGCGCTCGCCGGCGCCACCGGGGCCGCCAGGGTAGGCTGCGCAGGCGCACGGGCTGGTAACGCTGCGTTGTCCAACAGGTGGGGCGTGTGCCGCGGGCAAGCCGGTTCCGGCCCTTTGCGGGCCTGGGTCGCAACATTGAAGTGGCGAGTTCGATAAAGAACTTGCGTCGCCACACCTTGTGCACGCGCCTGGGCTGCGAAGGGGCGGATCACGGCCGTGTCGCGCGCGTGCAAGGCGTGGAGCAATCGCCCCTCGCGCTGTCGGCCGATCGGCGTAAGGTACGCGGTTGCATCCAGCGAGGTCCGACATGTCCCAGATTCCGCTCCGCCACGGCATATTCCTGCCGCCCTTCCATCCGATGGAGGAAAACCCGACGCAGTGCCTTGAGCGCGACCTGGAACTGATGGGCTGGCTCGACAGGCTCGGGTTTCATGAAGCGTGGATCGGCGAGCATCATTCCGCGGGCTGGGAAACGATCAGCTCGCCAGAATTGTTCATTGCCGTCGCGGCGGAGCGCACGCGTTCCATCCGCTTCGGCACCGGGGTGATTTCGTTGCCGTACCATAACCCGTTGATGACGGCAAACCGCATCATCCAGCTCGATCACATGACGCGCGGGCGGGTGATGTTCGGGGCGGGGCCGGGATTGCTGGCGTCGGATGCGCTGATGCTGGGCATCGATCCCAACCTGCAGCGCGACCGCATGGCGGAGGCGCTGGAGGTGATCCTGCGGTTCTTCAAGGGCGAGATCGTCACCGAGAAGACCGACTGGTACACCTTCGTCAATGCGCGGGCACACCTGCTGCCGTATACGAAACCGTATCCGGACGTCGCTGTGGTGAGCGCGGTCACGCCGTCGGGTGGTCGTCTGGCGGGCAAATACGACCTCAGCATGATCTGCGTCGCCGCGACCAATCCGTTCGGCTACGATGCGCTGGATGCGAACTGGAAGATCGCCAACGACATCGCGGCGGAGCATGGGCGGCGCATGGATCCGGCACGGCTGCGCCTGGTGGGGCCGATGCACATCGCCGAGACGCGAGCGAAGGCCTATGAAAACTGCAAGTTCGGGTTTGAACGCTATCTTGGGTACCTGAACAATAACCAGCCGCGCTTCCTGCCGCCGGCGGGTGCCGATGCGGCGGAATGGTTTGTGGAGAACAAGTTCGGCGTGATCGGCACGCCGGATGACGCGGTGGCGCTGATCGAGCGGCTGCAGGCGAAGCAAGGTGCGTTCGGCGTGATGCTGCAGCAGGCGCATAACTGGGCGGACTGGGAGGCGACGAAACGGTCTTATGAACTCTATGCCCGCTACGTGATGCCGCGGTTCTCGGGCGATAACGTGGCGCGGGTGGAGTCGTTCGAGTGGTGCTCCGCGCATCGGGATGAGCTGACGGAAAGGCGGTCCGCGGCGGCACGGGCGATGTTCGACAAGCACGAGGCGGAGCAGCGGGCGCGTCAGGCAGCCGCGGCGACGGCGCGGCCGGCGAAGGGGCGGGAGGCTTGGTGACGTAGGTTGCGGCGAGCGTGCGGCGTCCCATCGCCAGTATCGACGGCGTCAAAGTCCAGATGTTTTACAACGATCATGCACCGGCGCACTTTCACGCCACTCTCGCTAGGGACGAAGTGCCGATTGCCATCGGCAGCCTTGGCGTGATCCGGGGCGCGCTTCCATCTTCGAGGCTGCGTCGCGTTCTCGCCTGGGCGCGCGAAAATCGGGATGCACTGGCGCTGAACTGGATCAAGTGTCAGGAAGAGCAGCCCCCGGAGAAACTCTGATATGCCGAAAGTGTTGGAGAATATCATCACGCGAGCCGAGCCCGACCCGGGCACGCATACCGTCACCCTCACCTGGGCGAATGGAGCGACGACGGTCAACCGGTTCAGTCATCTCGCCGGTAGAGGCGTGTTCGCCGCACTCGCCGATCCCGCCGTTTTTGTGGAGGCGAAAATCGGCGAACGGGGTCGCAGCCTGGAATGGCCGGGCGAGATTGACTTCTGCGCCGATGCCCTGTGGTTTGAAGCGCATCCGGAGGATGCCCCGCAACAGCCAACCATCGAGCACGCCACGTAACGATCGCGACGTATCGCCGCAGCGCATCGCTGCGCCTGCCGGGCACGGTGGGTTTGCCGGCGACGCTGGTGCGATGAAGGTTGCACACGATTGTAGGCAAAAAATCGATCCCCCGCGGGATAGCGAAAACCCCATGACGGTGGCATATTATTAACCATGACGGCGTAGGGATGCCGGCCGAACCCCTACCCGGAGCATACGGTGATGACGATCATGCTGAGCAAACTCTACGCGGCACTGAATGCGGCCGGCACGCCGGAGCAGGAAGCGCAGGCAGCGGCACAGGAGGTTGGCGAGTTGCGGGAGGAAACTACGGCGTTGGCCAACGGCCTGAGCGAGCTGACAAGGGAAGTGAGAAGGGTGGGGATCGGGCTGGACGATCTGCGCACCGAAGTGTCCACGTTGCGTTCCGAATTCCACTACATGCGCGGCCGGTTCGACGTACTGCTATGGGCCGTCGGCATCAACGCCGCGGCAACCATCGCGATCCTCGGCGTACTCCTTCGCCGATAGCAGGCACCCCAGCGCGCGCCGGCGAAGACGGCGGATTTGCCGCGACGATATTCCGATGATCACGGCGCCCGGCACACCCCCCATCACCCCCGCCTGATCGACAATCCCCGCCACCCGCACTAGCCTTCCCCCATCGGTCACAAAAACCACACCCGGCACGACCGGGCGGCTCAACCCGAGGCCAGCGCAGGGAGGCACCTCATGAAACACGGCTTCCGCGTGTACGATACCGACACGCACATCAATCCCGCCGCGGAAATCCTCGACCACTACGTCGATCCGGACTTCCGTCCCCGCCTGCCGGAACTCAACGCCTATCGCGCAAGCGCCGGCCAGGCGGCCGACGGCCGCGCGCTGCACAACTACCGCGTCGGCATGAAGGCGTATCGCCGTTTCCTTGGCGAAACGGAACCGCGCGAAGGCTTCACCAGCCGCGATTCGAAATGGATGGGCAGCCGCAAGCCGCGTGCCGGCGTCCAGGACGACCAGGCGCGCAACCGCGTCCTGGACATGGACGACGAAGGCACCGACGTGCACTTCCTGATCCCCACGTCCTGGCTCAGCCTGTGCGGACTGGACGATGCGTCGATCGAAGTCGCCATGATCCGTGCCTATCACCGCCACATGGCGGATTTCTGCGGCCAGTTCCCGGACCGTTTGAAAGGCCCGATCGTGGCCTCGGCGCGCAACCCGCAAGCGGCGGTGCAGGAGATCCGGCAATGGGGCAAGGCGCCCTGGGCCGTCGCGGTGATGCCGCTGCTGGCCGAGGGCCTGCCCGCCGACCATCCCAGCCTGCACCCGATCTGGCAGGAAGCGCAGGAATTCGACCTGCCGATCGCCAATCACAGCTTCACCTGGACGCCGCCGTACTATCCCGGCTACCGCGATATGTGGGACAACATCTTCCTCAGCCGGTTGGCCGCGCATCCGTGGGGCGCCATGCGCTTCGTCGCCGCCTTCATCGGTGCCGGCTTGTTCGACCAATATCCGCGGCTGCGCATGGGCGTGCTGGAATGCGGCTTCGGCTGGCTGCCGTTCTGGGCGAAACGGATGGACGAACAAGCCGAGTATGTCGGCGGGGTCGCGCCGCTGAAGCAGCGGCCCAGCGACTACATGCGATCCGGCCGGTTCTTCTGCAGCATAGAGCATCACGAGGGCGAGGACATGTTCCGCGACGTGACGCGGTTCCTGGGCGACGGCGTGCTGATGTACGCCTCCGACTATCCGCACTCCGAGTGCCAGTTCCCGGATTCGGTTTCTAACATCCTGGAATGGTCGAGCCTGGGCGCCGACGGCCAGCGCCGGTTGCTGTGGGAGAATCCGTGCAGGTTCTTCCGCACTTCATAGGGCTGGCATTCTCCCCGCGTGCTGTGGGGCGGCCCAGCGGCAAAGGTTGACGCCGTGCGCCGCCCGGTCCGTACTCACGCCGGCCGAGGGGAGGCAATCGTCATGATCCTGCAAGACCAGGTCGCCATCGTCACCGGCGCGGGGCAGGGCATTGGCCGGGCCTGCGCGCTGGCTCTGGCGGAGGCCGGCGCGCACGTGGTCGCAGCCGACATCAACGGGCCGAATGCCGAAGCGGCGGCCGAGGCGGCGGCCGCGTTCCAGCGCCGCACGCTGGGTGTGCGCGTCGACGTTGGGGACCTGACGGAGATCGACCGCATGGTGCGCCAGGCCATGGAAACCTTCGGCCGCATCGACATCCTGGTGAACAATGCCGGCGTCACGCGCCGTGCCGACATCATGGAGCTGACCGAGCAGGATTGGGACCGCATCCATCGGGTGAACGCGAAGGGCGTGTTCTTCTGCCTGCAACGCGTCGCGCGCGAGATGATCCCGCGGCGCAGCGGCCGGATCGTCAACATCGCGTCGATTGCCGGCAAGGGCTACGCCGGCACGTCGAATGCCGCCTATGCCGCCAGCAAGGGCGCGGTGATCAGCCTGACGCGCACCGCGGCGCAGCAGCTCGCGCGGCACAACATCAACGTGAACGCGATCTGCCCCGGCGTGACGCGCAGCGCGCTGTCGGACGACAATCTGCGCGTGCGCGCAACGCAGGAAGGCGTGACGGTGGAAGAAATGGAACGCCGCCGCGCCGCGGTCATCCCGCTGCAACGCGTGAACGACCCGGAGGACATCGCCGCCATGGCGGTGTTCCTCGCCTCGCCGGGTGCGCGCAACATCACCGGGCAGAGCTACAATGTGGACGGCGGGCTGATCCCCGAGTGACGGAGGAAATGCGTTATGATCATCGATTGCCACGGCCATTACACCACCTCGCCGCGCCAGCATGAGGCGTGGCGGCAGGAGCAAATCGCGGCGCACAAGGAAGGGCGGTCGGCACCGCCACGGCCGGCGATCAGCGATGACGAGATCCGCGCCAGCATCGAGGGCGGCCAGTTGAAGCTGCAGCAGGAACGCGGCACCGACGTGACCATCTTCTCCCCCCGCGCCGCCGGTATGGGGCACCATCTCGGCGACGCCTCCACCAGCGAGGCCTGGGCCACCGCCTGCAACGAGCTCATCCACCGCGTCTGCACCCTGTTCCCGCGCAACTTCATCGGCGTGTGCATGCTGCCGCAGAGCGCCGGCGTGTCGCCGCGCAACTGCATCGCGGAGCTGGAGCGCTGCGTGAACGAGTACGGCTTCGTCGGCTGCAATTTGAATCCCGATCCGTCCGGCGGGTTCTGGCAAGACCCGCCGCTGGGCGACCGCTACTGGTATCCGCTGTACGAGAAGATGGTGGAACTGGACGTGCCGGCGATGATCCACGTCAGCATGGCGTGCAATCCGGCATTCCATACCACCGGGTCGCACTACCTCAACGGCGACACCGCCGCGTTCAACCAATGCATGACCTCCGATCTGTTCAAAAACTTTCCAACCTTGAAGTTCATCATCCCGCATGGCGGCGGGGCGGTTCCGTACCATTGGGGGCGGTTCCGCGGCCTGGCGCAGGACATGAAGCTGCCGCCATTGCCGGAATTGCTGCTGCACAACGTCTTCTTCGATACCTGCGTCTATCACCTGCCCGGCCAGGAGCTGCTGGCGAAGGTGATCCCCGCCGAAAACATTCTGTTCGCATCCGAGATGATCGGCGCGGTGCGCGGCATCGATCCGGAAACCGGCTATGCGTTCGATGATACCAAGCGGTACGTAGAGCAATTGCCGCTATCGCCGGCGGACAAGCAGAAGATCTACGAGGGCAACGCGCGGCGGGTTTACACCCGCCTGCCGGCACGCCTGGCCGCCGCTTTCGGCTGAAGCGTGACTACCGGCGCGCCATGCGCGTCAACCGATCCAGGCACCGCCGGTCGCCCAGGCACGCGAGCAACTCTGCCGGCGTCATCGCGGCAAACGCTTCCTGCGGCGATTGCGCGGCTTCCAACCGCGCGCGAGCGATTGCCAGCGGCATGTCGATCGCCTCCGGGCGCGTCGATTGTTCCGGTGGCAGCATCGCGCGATGAACGGACAGCAACGCAGGATCGCGCAGCAGCCGCATCGCGCCAGCCTCCGGCAATTCGAATTCCAGCATCGCCGCCCGCGCCCGCGCCAACACGTCAGGCGCACATTGCTCTTCCGGAATCCGCAACAGTCCGAGCCGCCGCAGCGCCATTCCGGCACCGCGCCGGGCGGTGACGGCTGCCAACGGAATCGCCAGTGCCAGGCCCAGCACGACCGGACTCATCCATAACGCCAAAGGCCAGGAAATCGCCCACGCGATCCCGCCCAGCGCCACGCCAAGAACAGTGTGCCAGCGATATTGCGCCGCGGTGACGCGAAACGGTACGCTGCCGTCGTCGCGCCGTTGGGTGTTCCAGCCGGAATCGCGGCCGAACAGGATCGTCGTCACGTGCAACGTCTGGGTCAGCATGACGACCGGCGCGATCATCCCGCTCAGCAGCGTTTCCAGCAGCACGCTCGCCGTCAGCCGCAACACGCCGCCGCAGCCTCGGCGGTCGTCGCGCCGCATCGCCACCGCGCCGAGCAATTTCGGCAACAGCAGGATCGCCATGGTGCCGACGAACATCCACATGGCGCGCACCGGATCGATCACCGGCCAGCGTGGAAACAGGGAGCGCCCCGCAGGGAAATAGTCCGGCGGTACGAAGCGCGCCTGCACCGCGATGGCAATGCCGCTCAGCAGGAACAAAAGCCAGAGCGGCGCGGTGATGTAGCAGCCGATGCCGGTCAACAGGTGCAGCCGGCTGATCCAATGCAGCCCGCGCGCAGGCAGCACCGCGGCATGTTGCAGATTGCCCTGGCACCAGCGGCGGTCGCGGATCGCCAGGTCCGTCAGGGTCGGCGGGCATTCTTCATAACTGCCGCGCAGGGCGGGAACCATGTGCACCGCCCAGCCTGCGCGGCGCAGCAATGCGGCCTCGACGAAATCGTGGCTCAAGATCAGGCCGCCGAATGGCTTGCGTCCCGGCAGGTCCGGCAGGCCGGCGGAGTCGGCAAAGGCCCGCGTGCGGATCAGCGCGTTGTGGCCCCAGTAGTTGCCTTCCGCGCCGTGCCACCAGGCGATGCCATGTGCGATCAACGGACCATAGACGCGCCCGGCGAATTGCTGCAGCCGCGCGAACAAGGTGGTGCCACCGGCGATGACCGGCAGGGTTTGGATCAGGCCGACATCGGAATGGCGTTCCACCGCATTGACCAGAAGGATCAGCGTTTCGGCAGCCATGACGCTGTCGGCGTCGAGGATCAGGAACTGCGGCCAGCCGCCGCCAAACCGTGCGACCCAGTCGGCAATGTTGCCGGCTTTGCGTGCGGTGTTGTGGGCGCGATGGCGATAGAAGATACGGCCCTGGCCGCCCGTGTGGGCCAGCAGGGACAGGTAGGCTGCCTCCTCGGCAATCCAGGAATCGGCATCGGTCGTGTCGCTGAGGATAAAAATATCGAACATTTCGCCGGCGGCACCGGCGGCCTGCAGTGATTCCCACATCGCCTGCAATCCAGCCATCACGCGCTGGGGCGATTCGTTATAGGTCGGCATCAGCAGCGCGGTGCGCGTCGCGGGCACCGCCAGGTCCTGCATCAACAGCCGCCGGCCGCCGCCGCGCAGCATCGAGAAAAACCCCGCCAGCGCGCTGGTGAAGGACAGCGCGATCCAGCCGAACAAGGCCAGGAACAAGACCACCATGATGATCGCCAGCGGCGTCGGTCCGTTGACCGCCAGCACGTGGTACATCTGGTAGGTGGCTTCCATAGCCAGCGCCGTTGCGCCGCCGATTACCAGCAGGCGGCGCAGTCCGATCAGCCGAGGTTCTGTTGCAGGCCGGTCTCGGCACGGTGGCGCGGAGCGCAGCGACTGCGTCGGCATCGCCAGCGGCGCCTCCGGCGGCAGGGCGCGGAAGCCGGCTGCGTCGTTCAGGACGCGGTCCACCGCGCGATCCATGTCTCGGTCAGCGGCTTGTCGCCATGCATCAGCCGCGCGTGTTGCTCCACCACGTCCTGCTTCTGGGTATCGAGCTGGATACTGACGCGCCAGCCATGCACCTGCGGGTTTTTCTCCACCACGGCATGGAGAATTTTGCCCTTGTCGGTGCCGGCATCCAGTGCCGGCGGCGTCCTGGATGTCCACGCATCCAGCGCAGCGCCGGCGAAGTCGATGACAAACTGCTGGTTGTTGCCATCGAACGACAAGCCATTACGCGTCTGCATCGCCTGCGCGACCGGGCCAGGATTTGGAGCCGTCCAGCACCAATGCAGGCGGTAGCCGATCTTGAACGCGGACTTCGCCTTCAGCGGATCATGCGGCCGCCAGAACGCGACGATGTTGTCGTTTACTTCTTTCTTCGAGGGGATCTCCACCAGTTCGACGACGCCCTGGCCCCAGTCGCCTTTTGGTTCCACCCACAGCGAGGGCCGTTTCTGGTAGTCCGCTTCCAGGTCTTCGTAGTCGCTGAACGCGCGGGCGCGCTGCATCAGGCCGAAGCCGCGCGGTGACACGTCGGCAAACGAACTGATCTGCAATTTGTGCGGATTGATCAGCGGGCGCCAGATGCGCTGGTCGTGCCCGGTGCGCAGCGCGAGCCCATCCGAATCATGCACCGCGGCGCGCCAGTCGTTGAAATCGCCGTGATCGTTCGGGGCAAAGAAGAACATGCTGGTCAGCGGCGCCAGCCCGGCCTGCGTGATATCGACCCGCGGAAAGATCGTCGCGTCGACATCGAAGATTGTCGCCTGGCCGGGCCGGATGACGAAGCGGAATGCCCCTGTGCAGCTCTGGCTGTCGAGCAAGGCGTGGACGGTGATGGCATCGGAGTTGGGGGGCGGACGCACCAGCCAGAAGCTTTTGAACAGGGGAAATTCTTCGCCGGTGGGATCGGCGGTTTTGATGGCAAGGCCGCGGGCGGACAGGCCATAGCCCTGGCCGCGGGCCACCGCGCGGAAATAGCTGGCGCCCAGGAAGGTGCAGACCTCGTCGAAATAATCCAAACGGTTCAGCGGATAGTGCAGGCGGAAGCCGGCATATCCGACATCTTCGGTGGGCGGCTTGACCTTGGTCCAGGAAAACTGATCCGGATTGTAGGCGAGCAATGCGGCATGACCGTCAGCGACCTGGAAGATGTCCACCCGATCTTTATAAAGAAAGCCGCGGTGGAAAAACTCCGCGGTAAAGTTGAGTCCCTGACCGCGCCACAACGCCTCCTGCGGCTTGAAGCGTATCGTCTGGTACTCGGAATATTGCAGGTTCTGCAGATCCTTCGGCAGCGAGGAATCCGGTGGCTTGTACGGCTGCGCGGCGAGCTGCCGTGCCAGCGCCGGCACCGTGTTGTCGTCAAACGGCGTGCCTTGCGCAGGCGCGGCAGGTGCAAGAGGCGGGGCAGGTGAAGCAGGCGCGGGACGCGCGCCGGGTGAAGCAGGCGTAGCGCGCGGCGTGTCCGCCGCCTCGCTGGCCGGCACAAATGCCGCCAGCAGCGGCAGGGATGCAGCCCCACGCATCAGGTCGCGACGACGCAACAATGCCTCCTGGTCCTTGCCACGAGGCACATGAAGGGAAGATCAGCGCGAGGTCATGTAACAGCGGCGCGGCTCACCAGCTTGTGCGCGCCGCCGGCGCTACATCAGCTTCACCAGCACGAAGCCGCCGACGATGCCCACCGCCAGCGCGCTGGTGACAAGCATGAGCCAGCGCTCGATGAAATCGCGCGCCGCGGCGCCAAAGAACCGCAGCACCGTCGCGACCAGGAAGAAGCGCGCGCCGCGCGTAACGAGGCTGGCGCCCATGAACACCCAGAAGTTGAACTTCGCGGCGCCCGACGCGATGGTGACCAGCTTGTAAGGGATTGGCGTCAGCCCCTTGATCAGGATCACGTATAATCCCCATTGCGCATACCAGCGCTGGAACGTGCCCAGCGGATCGTCGCCGAACAACACATGTGCGATGCCGGTCTGCATTACCTGGGTGAAGACGAAATAGCCGATCGCATAGCCCACCGCGCCGCCGGCCACGCTCGCCACGGTGCAGATCGCCGCGTACTCGAACGCGCGGCGCGGGCGCGCCAGGCCCATCAGCAGCAGCAGCACGTCGGGCGGGACGGGGAAGCAGCTCGCCTCGGCGAACGCCACGCCAGCGAGCCACCACGGGGCGCGCGGCGATGCGGCCAGCGCCAGGGTTCGGGCATACAGGTTGCGAAGCATGCGGCCTTCTAGCAGCGGCCGGCAGTCTGGTCACTCTCGGAAACGCGCCGTATCGTCGCCGCCGCCACCCGTGAAGGAACCCGCATGCGCCGACTTGCCGCTGCCGCCACCTTGTTCTTCGCCCTGACCACGCCCCTGATGGCACAGCGCCCGGCAGGACCGGTCGATTCGTCCTTGTTCGGAGAATGGGTGGGCGGCATTTTTCCGCCGCCCGTGACGCTCAGCGCGCAGGAATGCCTTTCGCAGCCGATGGTGATCTTCACCCGCGACTCGGTGATGCGCGCGATCATGACAAGCGCGGCCTACGAGCAACGCGCGATCGCGTCGGCGCGCACGACTGCCGCCGGGTTCGAAATTCAACTGTACCCGAACCAGAATCCCAACCTTGCCGGCTTCGGCTGCCCGAATCCGGACGTGCTGCCGGTGCAGCGCCGCGGCGACAACGAGATCGTGTTCCCCGGTTGCTCCGGCTTCCCATTCCCGCTGATCCGCTGCGCCGCGCACTGAGCCGCGGCGTGGCCGGCCCATCGAACAGGAGAGATGCCACCCGATGACCCGCACCGTCGCCCGCCTGCTGGCGGAGAGCCTGGAAGCGCATGACGTGGACCAGATCTTCTGCGTCCCGGGCGAGAGCTATGTCGGCTTCACCAGTGCCGTGCTGCAACGGAACACGATCCGCATGGTGGTGTGCCGCCATGAAGGCGGCGCCGGCTACATGGCGGTGGCCGACGGGCGCCTGCGCAAGCGCGCCGGGTGTTGCATTGTCTCGCGCGGGCCAGGCCTGTCGAACGCGATGGTGTCGCTGCATTCAGCGTACCACGACGCGACGCCGATGGTGATGCTGGTCGGCCAGGTGGAGCGCAAGGATTTCGGCCGGTTAGCGTTACAAGAGCAGAATTATTCGCGGCTGCTGGCGGATGTGACAAAGCTGGTGATCGAGGTGAACGAGCCGGAGCAAGCATCGGAGGCGATCGCGCGCGCATTTCATGTGGCAGAAAGCGGCACGCAGGGTCCTGTCGCGGTGATTCTGCCGGAGGACATCTTCGACGAAACGACCGATGCGGAGCTCGACCAGCCGCGGCCCCGCGTGTTGTCCGGCGCACGTGCCGACGACCTGGACAAGCTGGCCCGGATGCTGGCCCAGGCGGAACGGCCATTGGTGCTGGTAGGCGGCGCGCTGCTGGCGGATTCGCTGTACGACGATGCGGTGTATGGCGACCTGCGGCGGTTCGCGGAAGACTGGGTGCTGCCGATCAGCCCCACGCATCGCCGCCCGACCTTGTTCGATGCGCGTCATCCGAACTATGGCGGCTATATGGGCATCCGGGTGCCGCGTGAATTCATTACGGAAATGAAGCGCGCCGACCTGATGGTGGCGTTGGGCGAGCGGCTGACGGATACGGTGTCGCAGTCCTATTCTTTCCCTGCCGCGCCGCAGCCGCAACTGCCGCTGGTGCATGTGTGGCCGGACGCCAATGAAGTCGGCCGCGTGTTCCGTCCCGATCTCGGCATCGCCGCGAGCCCGCACGACGTGCTGAAGGCGCTGCTGGCGCGTGGCGCACCGTCGGGCGCGGCGAAGCGCAGAGGCTGGGTGGACGGGCTGCACGCGATCCATCGCAAGCTGCTGGAAAAGACCTGGGAGCCCACCACGGACGGCGTGAATTTCGCCGCCATCGTCTGCGAAGTGGACAAGCACCTGGCGCCGGATGCGACGGTGACGTCGGATGCCGGCAATTTCGGCTCGTTCATCCATCGCTATATCGGCTTCAGGCCGGGGCAGGTGTTCCTGTCGTCGATCGTGGGGGCGATGGGGTCCGGCATGCCGATGGCGGTGGCTGCGACCTTGCGCCGGCCGGGCACGCAGGTGGTGGCGTTCCTGGGCGATGGCGGCGCGCTGATGATGGGCAACGAGATCGCCACCGCCTGCCAATATGGCGGCAACCCGATCATGGTCATCTCGGATAACCGGATGTACGGCACCATCGGCATGCACAGCTATGTGCGTTATCCGGATCGACCGTTCATGGACGGCACGCGGCTGACCAATCCGGATTTCGCCGCCTGGGCGCGGTCGTTCGGGGCCGAGGGCATCACCATCCGCGAGGAAAGCGAAGTCGCCGACGGCGTGGCGCGCGCCTTTGCGGTGAAGACGAAGCCGGTGGTGCTGCACTGCCTGACTTCGGCGATTCAAATGAGCGCGTGGCGCCGGTATCAGGGGGAGACGCTGCCGTAATCCGCCGTCACGCGTCTTCCGCCGTCATTGCGAGGCGCGCGGCGGCGAAGCAATCTCCCCCGCGGGATTGCTGCGGCCCTGCGCGCCTCGCACCGACACGCAGGGCCGAGATTGCCATGTCTCGCAGTCCAGGGAGGAAGTCATGCTGCGCCAAGAACAGAGTGACCTGCTGACGCGTACCGGGCCGGGCACGCCGATGGGCGAGATGTTCCGCCGCTACTGGATTCCCGCCTTGCTCGCCGAGGAATTGCCGGAAAACGACGGTGCGCCGGTCCGCGTGCAGTTGCTGTCGGAAAAGCTGATCGCGTTTCGCGACACGCTTGGCCGCTATGGGTTGCTGGAAGAATTCTGCGCCCATCGCCGGGTCTCGCTGTGGTTCGGCCGCAACGAGGAATGCGGCATCCGCTGCGCCTATCACGGCTGGAAATATGACATCACCGGCCAGTGCGTGGACCTGCCGTCGGAACCTGAGTCCAATGGTTTCCGCGCCCGCATCAAGATGCGCGCCTATCCGCTGGTGGAAAAAGGCGGCGTGCTGTGGGCCTATATGGGGCCGCCGGAACACCAGCCCGGCCTGCCGGAATTCGAATTCGCCTGCGTGCCGCCGGCGCAGACCTTCACCTCCAAGCGGCTGCAATACAGCAACTGGCTGCAGGCGATGGAAGGCGGCATCGATTCCAGCCACGTCTCCTTCCTGCACCGCGACGCGCTGCGCTCCGACCCGCTGATGCAGGGATCGCGCGGCAACGATTACAACATGGGCGACCAGATGGTGCGCTTCGAAACCGCGGAACATCCGGCGGGAATGTTCATCGGCGCGCGGCGTCGCGCGGAGCCCGGCACGTACTACTGGCGCATCACGCCCTGGTGCATGCCGTCCTTCACCATGATCCCGCCGCGCGGCAATCACCCGGTGCACGGTCATTTCTGGATCCCGATCGACGACGAGAATTGCTGGGCCTGGAGCTTCGATTACCATCCGACCCGCGCGCTGACCGACGCCGAGCGCCAGGCGATGCGCGACGGCAAGGGCATCCATGTGCGTTACGTTCCGGGCACGTTCATTCCCGAGGCCAACCGCGACAACGACTATTTGATGGATCGCGCGGGGCAGAAGGCCGGCCAGACCTATAGCGGCGTGCGCGGCATCGCGATGCAGGATGCGTCGCTGCAGGAAAGCATGGGGCCGATCGTGGACCGCGCGCGCGAGAACCTGGTAAGCACGGATAACGGCATCATCATGGCGCGCCGCAGCCTGCTGCGCGCGGCGCAGGCGCTGGCGACCGAAGGCACGGCTCCGCCTGGTACCGATCCCGCCACCCATCGCGTTCGTTCCGCGGCGGTGGTGCTGCCGGAAGGCGAAGCGTTCGCCGCCGCCGCGCGCGAGGCGCTGACCGCGCGGCCCGGCGTCGCGCCCGCGTCGGTGTAAAGGTGTAAGCGGGAACGCTCCCCCGCCGCGAGCAGGCTTGTGCCGCGCAGCGGACCAAGGCAGGGGCAGGGCAAGTACAACCGCGGCTTTCCGGTGGTGTGCACCCCTCGCCCTGACCTTGGTCTGCTGCGCGGCACAGGCCCGCAAGGGAAGGGGGAGTCTTTCAATCTCCGATCCAACCTTGTCTCGAAGATCTGTCCGTGCCCCCATCGCCGCTCGCGCTGTTGAAGACCCGCCGTCTGTGGCCGCTCGCCGTCACCCAGTCCTGCGGTGCGCTGAACGACAATTTGGTGAAGAACGCCATGCTGGTGCTGGCGTTGTTCCGCCTGGGAATCGGCGGTGCCGGTCTCTCCGCGCTCGCCGGCGCATTGTTCATCGCACCCTACATCCTGCTCTCCGCGACCGCGGGCAAGCTCGCCGACCGTTTTTCCAAGCCGCGCGTCATCGTCGCGTACAAATGTCTCGAACTGCTGCTGATGCTGGGCGCCGCCGCCGCCTTCTTCACCGCCAGCGTCGCCGGCTTGCTCGCCGTATTGTTCCTGCTGGGCGTGCAGGCGACATTGTTCGGGCCGGTGAAATACGGAATCCTGCCGGAACATCTCCACGAGGAGGAACTGGTCGCCGGCAACGGCGCGATCGAGGCCACCACATTCCTCGCCATCGTCATCGGCACCGTCGCCGGCGGCGCATTGATGTTGCTCGCCAACGGCGCCGCCGTGGTCAGTGCCACCGGCGTTGCGCTGTCCCTGATCGGCCTTGCCGCCGCATTGTTCCTGCCGGCGGTTCCCGCCGCCGATCCCGGACTGCGCCTGTCACCCAACCTGCTTGCCGATACCGCAGGCGTGCTGCGCCATGCGGCCGCGATCCGCCCGATCTGGCTGTCATTGCTCGGCCTGTCCTGGTTCTGGACCATGGGCGCAACGTTGCTCACCGAGTTTCCCGTCATCGCCCGTGACACGCTGCACGCGAACAGCAGCGTCCTGACGCTGTTGCTGACGGTGTTTGCGGTCGGCGTCGGCATCGGCTCGATGCAATGCGCGCGGCTGCTGCATGGCGAGGTCTCCGCCCGCCTCGTCCCCTTCGCCGCGCTCGGCATTTCTCTGTTCTGCTGGGACTTCGCCTCCGCCGCCATGTCCGCCGGCGCGACCGGAGGCTTCGCCTCGGCCGGGGCAACCATGCAGGCATTCAATGGCTGGCGCATGCTGGTGGACCTGCTGTTGCTGGCAGCGTGCGGCGGCGCGTATTCGGTGCCGCTCTACGCCATCATCCAGGACACCGCCGCATCGTCCGAGCGTGCCCGCATGGTCGCAGCCAACAATATCATGAACGCCTTGTTCATGGTGGCCGGCGCCGGCGTGGCGGCCGGGCTCGCGGCCGCCGGACTGCGCGCGCCCGCAGTCCTGAAACTCGCCGCTGTCGCCAATTTGCTCGTCGTGGTCTGGATCGTTCGTCTGCTGCCGTCGCAGACCTGGCGCAGCCTGCTGCGTTGGTATTTCACCACCTTCCACCGCCTGCGCGTGACCGGCCTGGAGCATTACCGGGCCGCGGGCGATCGCGTGGTGATCGTCGCCAACCACCAATCCTATCTCGACGCTCCGCTGATCTATGCCTGCCTGCCCGACAGTCCCTGCTTTGCCATCCATACGGCGCAGGCGGCGAAATGGTATTTCAAGCCATTCCTCGCGCTGGCCGACACGTTTCCGGTGAACGTGCAATCGCCCTATGCCGTCAAGCGCATGGTCGGCGCGGTGCGTGACGACGGGCGCAAATTGATGGTGTTTCCCGAAGGCCGCATGACGCTCACCGGCGGCCTGATGAAGATCTACGAAGGCGCCGCCATGGTGGCCGACAAATCACATGCGCGCATCATGCCGATCAGCATCGATGGCCTGCAATTCAGCCGCTTCAACCATATGCGCGGCCGCCTGCGCCGGCGCTGGTTTCCGCCGGTGCGCGTGGACATCCGGCCGGCAGTGACGTTGGCGCCGCCGAACGCCGAAACGCTGACCCCGCGCCAGCGCCGCGAAGCGGTCGGGCGCAGTTTGCAGGACGTGATGGTGGAGGCGCGCTATTTCTCCAAGGACACCGGCAAAACCCTGTTCTCCGCCCTGCTGGACGCGCGCGCCGTGCACGGCCGCCGCACGCCGATCGCCGAGGATATCGCGCGCGCGCCCATCACGTACGATCGCCTGCTGCTGGGCGCGATCGCCCTGGGCCGCGCGCTTTCCGCCGCAACGCCGCAGGAGACGCATGTCGCGCTGCTGCTGCCCAATGCCATTGCCTGCGTCGTCTCGTTCTTCGGGCTGCAGGCTTTTGGCGTCGTGCCATGCCTGCTGAACGTGTCGGCCGGCGCGGCCAACATGATCTCCGCCTGCCAGGCGGCGCGCGTGCACTGCGTTGTCTCCAGCCGCAGCTTCGTGGAGAAGGCGCGATTGGAACGTGTGGCGGAACGTTTGGCATGCGAGGTGCGATTCATCTGGCTGGAAGACGTGCGCGATACGATCGGCACAGGGGCGAAACTGCGCGCGTGGCGTGACGCACGCCGGGCACGCGCGCTGCCTGGCGCGCAGGCCTCGCCCGACAGTCCGGCCGTGGTGTTGTACACCAGCGGTTCGGAAGGTGCGCCGAAGGGCGTGGTGCTGAGCCACCGCAACATCCTGGCCAACTGCGCGCAGCTTGGTTCGGTGGTCAGCTTCACCAGCGCCGATCGTGCGTTCAACGCGCTGCCGATGTTCCACGCGTTCGGGCTGACCGGCGGCACGCTGCTGCCGCTGCTGTATGGGGTGCGTGCGTTCTACTACCCGAGCCCGCTGCATTACCGTATCGTGCCGGCGCTGATCTACGACAGCGATGCGACGATCTGCTTCGGCACGGATACCTTCCTGCGCGGCTGGGCGCATTACGCCAATCCCTACGATTTCTATGCCATGCGCTATATTTTCGCCGGCGCGGAAAAGGTGCAGGAGGCGACGCGGCGAACCTTCGCGGACCGTTTCGGCGTGCGGATATTGGAAGGCTATGGGGCTACCGAAACGTCGCCGGTGCTGGCGCTGAACACCGCAATGCACAACCGCGCCGGCACCGCCGGACGATTCCTGCCGGGCATCGCGTGGCGGCTGGAACCGGTGGAGGGCGTGGATGCCGGCGGCCGGTTGCTGGTGCATGGGCCGACGGTCATGCTCGGCTATCTGCGCGACACCGCGCCCGGTGTGCTGGAGCGAATGCCGGGTGGCTGGTACGACACCGGCGACATCGTGTCGGTGGATGCAGCGGGGTTCATCTCGATCGTCGGACGGGTGCGGCGGTTCGCGAAAATCGGCGGCGAGATGGTGTCCATGGAAGCCGCCGAAGCGCTGGCCGCGGCGCTGTGGCCCGAAGCGCGGCACGCCGTGGTGAACGTGCCGGATCCGCGCAAGGGCGAGGCATTGCTGCTGGTCACCACGCGCCAGGCCGCGGCAACGCGCGATCTGCTGGCGTTTGCGCGCGAACACGGCGTGCCGGAACTGATGGTGCCGCGCGCGGTGCTGACCGTGCCGGCGGTGCCGCTGTTAGCGACGGGGAAGGTCGATTATCCGGCAGTGATGCGGATCGTGGACGAGTTCGAAACCTCTCCCGCGCTGCGCGCGGGGTTGAGCCGCGAAGCGGATCAACGCGAGACGCCGTAGGCGTCGAGGGTGAGGGTGATCGGGTCGGTACACGGCCTTCTTCCTACCGGCCCGATCACCCTCACCCTCGATGCTTCGCATCTCGACCTCTCCCGCGCGCGCGGGAGAGGTTGTGTTCGTCTACGCTTCTCCCGACCCCGGCGGCAGGCCAAGCAGCAAGCGTCCGTACGGCACCATCGTTGCCAGCGGATTGAACGCCTGGTGCGTGGCGATCGTCAGGATGTCGCGCAGCATCGGCTGCAGCGGATCGGCGTCCATCGCCGCGCGCGCGCCGCACAGATCCACCAGGCTCTGCACTGCGCTGCGAATCTGCTGCATCCCGAATGTGACATCGCGGCGGTTGCGCAACACCTCCGCCGGCGTGATGGCGCGGCCCGAGGCCACCGCCGCCACGCTCTCGATGCGTCGCGTCTCCAGCAGCACGCAGGCGGCGTCGATCGATACCGACGCTTCCGCCAGCCGCAACTGCACGACTTCGGAGTCCGCCAGCCGCGTCATGCCACGCGACACGCGTCCCGACAGCGCGTCCGCCGCCGTCGCCAAGGCTCGGCGGCCGAGCGCGAATGCCACCGGCGGCAGCGAGAACACCACCAGGTAGCCGCGCGGCGCCCGTACTATGTCGTAGTCGGGATGCACCGCCACGCCGGGCGGCGTGCCCTCGAACAAGTCGCGCAGCAGCACCGTGCGATGCGCCGGCACGAACACGTCGCGCAGCAGCAGTGTCTTGCTGCCGGTGCCGCGCAGGCCAAGCACGAACCAATCGTCGATAATCTCGATGTCGCGTATCGGCACCAGCAAATAGCGCGTGGCCACCACGCCGTCGGGGTGCGGGCAGCGCGCGCCGATGATCGCCCATTGCGCATGGGTGCAGCCGCTGGAGAACGGGAACCGCCCCGACAGCCGCCAGCCGCCATCGCATGCCACGGCGGTTTCGCGCGGAGCCAGCGACGACGCTGCCACCGCCCGCGGATCGTCTTCCCAAATGTCGCGCTGCCCTTGCTCCGGCAGGCTGGCGATAATCCACTGATGCTCTGCCAGCACGGCATAGACCCAGCCGCTGGACGCGCAGCCTTCCGTCAGGATTTCGATGATGCGGGAGAACACGTCGAACGGAAGTTGCAGGCCGCCGAACCGGCGTGGCTGCAACACGCGCAGGATGCCGGCCTCGTGAAACTCGGCGATCGTGGCCGCGGGGACGTCGCGCGCCGCGGTGGTTGCGGCCTCGCGTTGCGCCAGCAACGGTACCAAGGCCTGGGCGCGTGCGAACAATACCTCGGCGTCGGGTGGATCGGTGCCGTGCATCGCCGGGCGCGGTCAGCTTAAATCAACGGCGTGGCGCTTCAGATCGTCCAGGGAGCACCACTGCAAGGCACCCATTTCCGTTGCGCGCAACACCACTTTGGGGGCGCGGCCAGCCTGCAGCGCCTCCTGCCAGCGTGGCGCGCACAGGCACCAGCGGTTTCCCGCCTTCAATCCGTCGAAACCGAATTCCGGGCGCGGCGTGGACAGGTCGTTGCCGGACGCCTTGCTGAAGGCGAGGAATTCGTCGGTCATGACGACGCACACGGTGTGGCTGCCGACATCCTCGGGCGAAGTGTCGCAGCAGCCGTTGCGGAAGAAGCCGGTCAGCGGCCGGGTGGAGCAACTCTCCAGCACGCCGCCGAGGACGTTGCGGGACGGGCGGCGGCCTGGACGGCCTCCGGTTTCATCGAACGGCATGGGTGTCTCCGTTGCGCTGACGCTGGTGCCGCATGCTAGTCCGGGTCGTGGGCTGCTGCCATGGGCGCGGTGCTGCCAAGGCGGAGGTCGGCATCGCCCAGCCTGCCGCGGCACTGGCCCTTGACGTTGATCAATGCGGTTGCGGCACGATGGCAGCCTGGGCACAATATGCTTGCTCCGGCGTATTCCATTGCCGCAACATACGTTGCATAAGCGAGCTTCGCGAGAGCTGTTGCGAAGCATCGTTTCGTTACAATTCGTCATTTTGCTGGGAGGATTTATGTCGATCTATTCCGCGTACAGCGCCAGCGGCATCGTCCTCACCAACTTTGCCTCGCAGAACCCGGTCGTCATCGAAAGCGGCGGCACCATTCAACCGTCGGCCGCGCGGTCGCTCGCGGTCTACGGCAAGGCCGCCTACGCCTGGACCATCGAAAACTTCGGGCTGCTCTCCACGCCCGGTTCGGGGTCCGCCGCAATCTACCTGAAATACGGCGGTGCCATTACCAATGCGGGCACCGGCGTCATCAGCGCCAATATGACGTATGGCGACGGCATCGTGCTGACCGGCGGCGGTGTCGTCACCAACCAGGCGAGTGCCACGATCAGTGCCTATATCGGCGTGTTCGCCAACGATGTGGCGGCCACCGTGGTGAATGCCGGAACGGTCATCGGCAGCCCTACCGAGGGTGTCGGGATCGTGCTGCGCGGGGGCGGCGCGGCCATCAACCAAAAGACCGGGACGGTGAGCGGCGTCTACGGCGTGTTCGCCGGCAGTGTCGCCGCCACCATCACGAACTATGGTTCGATCAATGGCGTGACGAGCGCGGGCGTCGGCATCGCCGCCGGCGGCGTCATCACCAACGCCGGCACCGGCATCATTTCCGGCGGCCATTATGGCGTCGAAGCCTCCGGCAGCGCGGCAACGGTGATCAACCTGGCCACTATCACCGCGCAAGACATTGCCGGCGTCGTGTTCTTCGCCGGCGGGACGCTGGACAACGACTCGTCGGGCCAGGTGCTTGGCGGCAACTACGGCGTGGCGGCAACCGGCGCGAGTGCGACCGTCTTCAACCAGGGCATCATCCACGGCCCGGACGGCAGCGGCGTGTTGTTCCTCACCGGCGGATACGTCAGCAATGCCAGCACCGCCGCGATCACCGGCGATTATTTCGGCGTACGGATCTCGAATGCGGCGGGCTCGGTGGTCAACGCCGGGTCGATTGCCAGTTCCGCCGTCGAGAACAGTGGCACCTTCGATGCTGCGGGTGTCGCGCTGATTGGCGGCGGCACTGTCGACAATGAACAACACGGCAGCATCAGCGCGACCTGGAAGGGCGTGGAGATTGGCGCGGTCGGCGCACCGGCGACCGGGACGCTGCTGAACCAGGGCTTTATCTATGCCAGCAACAGCGCCGGCGACACCGGGGCGGCGGTCTGGATCAACGGGCCGGGGCTGATCGACAACGCGGGTGGCACCATCGCCGGCGGCCCTTACGGCATCGTCGCCTACCAGCAACAGGACACGGTGCTGAACGCCGGGCTGATCAAAAGTCCCACCGATATCGCGATCGACATGACTGGCGGCGGCGCGGTCACCAACCAGTCCAACGGCATCGTCACCGGCGCGCAGTACGGCGTACGCATGCTGGGCAGTGCCGGGTCCATCGTCAACGAAGGGATGGTGACCAGCACCGCCCTGTCCAGCGGCGCCAGCGGCTTCGATGCGGCAGGCATTGCCGCAATCGCCGGCGGCACCGTGGTCAATGACGGCAGCGTGCAAGCCACCTGGATCGGCGTGCAGATCGGGCAAACCAGCGCCAGCGCCGGCGGCACATTGTTCAACAGCGGCCACATCTACGCGTATGGCAACCCAGGCACGATGGTTACCGGCGCCGCTGTTTGGATGCACGGTCCGGGCCTGATCAGCAATTCGGCCCAGGGCACCATCGCCGGCGGTCCGTATGGCATCGTCGCCTATTACCAGACGACGGTGATCAATGCCGGCTCGATCGGCGGCAGCGATTTCGCGATCGACGCCACCGGCGGCTTCTCCGACCGCGTGGTGGTCGATCCGGGGGCGGTGTTCTCGGGTGTGGTCTCCGGCGGCAATACGATCGGCGCCACGATCGTCAGCACGTTGGAACTCGCGCCGGGCGCTTCTGCCGGTACGTTGTCCGGGCTCGGCACGGCGTTCATCGACTTCGGGAATATTGTGTTCGATCCGGGCGCGGACTGGTTCATTTCCGGCAGCACCGCCGGCCTCGCGGGGGCCATCAGCGGCTTTGCCGCCGGTGACACGATCGAGTTGACAGGCGTCACCGCGACCGGATCCAGCTATGCCGATGGCGTACTGACGTTGGACGAGGCGTCGGGCGCGGCGACACTCGATCTTCTGGGGACGTTCACAACCGGCAGCTTCGTCGTTAGCAACGTGGCCGGCGGCGTCGAAATCACCACCACCGCGACCGGCGCCGCCACGATCCCGTCGACCTGGACCTGGATCGGCGGCACCATCGATGTCGACAGCCCCAGCGATTGGACGCTGGCCGCCGGCCCCGGCAACGGGCCGGGTGTTCCCCAGGCCGGCGACACTGGTATTAACAACGGCACCCTCTCGGGCGAGGGCGTAATTGCCGGCTCGCTCATCAACAACGGCACGGTCGTTGCGTCGAGCAACGGCAACCCTGCGGCGCCGATAGGCACGGGGCTGACAATCGTCGGCAATGTCAGCGGCTCCGGCACGATGACCATCGAGCCCGGCGCCACGTTGCAGATCGACGGCTCGCTGAGCGCGAGACAGGCGATTACGTTTGCATCCGGCACGCCGGAGATGCTGCTCCTCGGCTCGTCGGCCGCGGCGATGACCGCGTTTACCAACGCCATCTCCGGGTTGAGCAACGGCGACGTCATCGAGTTCGGCAACAATGCGACGATTACCGGTGCCTCGGTGGTCAACGGCACCACGATCGCCGTGGATTTCCACGGGCCGAGCGGCCTGCCCGGCACCTATGACCTGACGAGTGTCGGCTTCGCAGCCGGGTCCACCCAGCAGCTCAGTGTCGGGCTCGATTCCAGAACCGGAGACAGCTTCATACAGGTCGGGACCGTAACAATACAGATCGCCTCTCAAATCGGCCCGGACATCTGGCAGGTTGGCAGCACCTACGTCATCGGCACGTCGCTCGATTCCGGTGTGCCGCTGGAATATCTCGGCATTCCGGTGACGGTGGGCCAGTTCGGATCCGGCGTCGTTCCTTATGCCGCGGCATCGCTGTCGGGTGGCGGCTTTGAAGTGGCCTGGGAGGTGACCGGTGCCGACGAGTACACCGTGTGGGACACCAATGCCGACGGTAACTACTTCGGTAGCCCGATCGGCGTCTTGCCGGGCGACAGCTTCGCGCTGGAGCAATTGGAGACCAGCTTCAACTTCGACCTGAACAACGACGGCACGATCGGCCCGGTGGGCCCGGTGGTTGGACCGGACATCTGGCAGGTTGGCAGCAATTACGTCATCGGTGCGTCGCTCGATTCCGGTGTGCTGCTGGAATATCTGGGCAATCCGGTGACGGTGGGCCAGTTCGGATCAAGCGTCGTTCCTGTTGCCGCGGCACCGCTGTCGGGTGGTGGCTTTGAAGTGGCCTGGACGGTCACCGGTGCCGACGAGTACACCGTGTGGGACACCAATGCCGGCGGCAACTACCTCAGCAGTCCGATCGGCGTCGTGCCGGGAGACAGCTTCGCGCTGGAAGAGTTGGAGATCAGCTTCGACGACGACCTGAACAATGACGGCACGATCGGTTTGGCGGGCACGGTGGTTGGTCCGGACATCTGGCAGGTTGGCAGCAACTACGTGATCGGCACGTCGCTCGATTCAAGTGTGCTGCTGGAATATCTGGGCAATCCGGTGACGGTGGGAGAGTTCGGATCCAACGTCGTTCCTTATGCCGCGGCGCCGCTGTCAGGCGGCCGCTTTGAAGTGGCCTGGAAGGTGACCGGTGCCAACGAGTACACTGTGTGGGACACCAACGCGAGCGGCAATGACATCGGCAGTCCGACTGGCGTCGTGCCCGGCACCAGCTTCGCGCTGGAAGAGTTGGAGATCAGCTTCAACGACGACCTGAACAATGACGGCACGATCGGCCTGGCGGGCACGGTGGTTGGACCCGACATCTGGCAGATCGGCAGCAACTACGTCATCGGCACGTCGCTTGCCTCCGGCGTGCTGCTGCAATACCAGAACAGCCCGGTGACGTCAGGCGAGTTCGGGACCGGCGTCGTGCCTTATGCCGCGGCATTGCTGTCGGACGGCGATTTCGAAGTCGCCTGGCAGGTCACCGGCGCCAACGAATACACGGTGTGGGACACTGACGCCAACGGCAACTATCTCAGCAGCCCGATCGGCGTCGTGCCGGGCAACAGCTTCGCACTGGAAGCGCTGGAGCCGAGCTTCAACTTTGACCTGAACAACGACGGCACGATCGGTGTGACGCCGGCGACGGTGATCCGGATCGACAACGGCGTGACGCTGGTCACCGCGGGCAACGAGTATGTCATCGAAGGCAGCGCCGGCGGAGCGGTGCTGCAATACCAGGGCAATCCCGTAACTGTCGGCGAGTTCGGCAGCAACGTGACGCCGATCGGGGCTGTGCAGACCGCGACCGGCTATGACGTAGCATGGTCGGTCACCGGCGCGGACGAGTACACCGTGTGGGCCACCGACACCAATGGCAACTACACGGGGAGCGTGATTGGCGTGGTGTCGGGGCAGAGCTTCGCACTGGAAGACCTGGAGACGACCTTTGGCCAGGATCTGAACAACGACGGCACGATCGGCCCTGTGGGCATGTCGGCCGGCCCCGACATCTGGCAGGTCGGCAGCAACTACGTCGTCGGCACCTCGCTCGCCTCCGGCGTGCTGCTGCAATACCAGAACAATCCGGTAACGTCGGGCGAGTTCGGTTCTAACGTCGTCGCCTATGCGGCGGCACCGCTGTCAACCGGGGGTTACGAAGTCGCCTGGAAGGTCACCGGCGCCAACGAATACACCGTGTGGGACACCGACGCCAACGGCAACTACCTCGGTAGCCCGATCGGCGTCGTACCGGCCAACAGTGTCGCGCTGGAAGCGCTGGAACCGGGCTTCAACTTCGACCTGAACAATGACGGCACGATCGGCGTGCCCTCGGCGACGGTGATCCAGATCGACAACGGCACGACCCTGGCCGCCGTTGGCAACACCTATGTCATCGAAGGCAGTGCCGGCGGGGCGGTGCTGCAATACCAGGGCAGCCCGGTGACAGCGGGCGAGTTCGGGACCGGCGTCGTTCCCTATGCCGCGGCGGCGCTGTCAAC
>Ga0335075_10000927_pt1 | contig 49550 bp, 37 predicted proteins | sample Lox_Sample_24_FD_206723 | JGI IMG/M metagenome (GOLD analysis project Ga0335075, IMG submission 206723) | Soil microbial communities from Loxahatchee National Wildlife Refuge, Florida, United States - Lox_Sample_2.4 | ecosystem: Environmental > Terrestrial > Soil > Wetlands | place: USA... | reverse complement strand
ACGCGCGAACGATGGGAGAGCTTCGAAGTCTAGGATTGCGCTTGAGCGAGAAGCTTTTCTCTCTGCCGGCTACGGCGTGGCGCGATTACCGGCTGGCGGAAACAGGAGAAGCCGTGTGATTTTTGACGACATTAAGATCCCGAAGGCGGCCTCACGGGTGGGCTGGCTTGACCCGGATCACCGTATCAGCTTTACAGTCGTCCTGGCTGCGAAGGCTCCTCTGCCACTCATTCATGCGGCGGGCTCGGGACAATCATCTTCTCAAGCTGGGCACCTCACCCACGCGGAGTTGCGGAAGAAGCATGGAGCGGTCGCAGGAGGCGCGAAGCTTATCGAAACTTTCGCTCACTCGTTCAAGCTTGAAGTTACAGAAATGGCAGAGCATCGTCGCTGCGTTCGGCTAAGCGGGCGCGCCGCGGATGTTGGGCGGGCTTTCAAGACCAGGTTCGAAGAGTTTGAACTGCATGGGCATCGATTCTTTGCTCCGGAGCAGCCGCCCTCGGTTCCGGAGAAATGGGCCGGAATGGTGGAGACCGTTCTTGGGCTGCAGAACTCCCCGCGGGCATGGCCTCGTCGCCACTCCGCTGTGCATGGCGGAGAGGCCAAGGGACGGCTGCATGATCTTGCACGGGCCTATGGGTTTCCGCCGGGACTGGATGGGACAGGCGAAACGATTGCGCTCATCGAGTTCGGCGGCGGTTTCTATCCCGAGGACATTCAGCAGTTCTGCTCGCGAATGGGAGCCGCCGCACCGCGTATTACAGTCGTCGAGGTTGGCAGCGGCGCCAACCGGCCCGCGAGCCGCCGGGAAATTCATAAATTTCTGGATGTGATCGACGGTGAGCTGACTGTCGCCGCCAAAACGGAGCAGAGCGATCCTTTTGTTGCGGCGCAATGCACGGCTGAGGTCACGATGGACCTTGAGATTCTCGCCGCTCTGGCGCCTGGGGCGCACATCGTGGCTTATTTTGCGTCGACTGACGAACAGGGACTTTACCATGCTGTTGGCCGCGCTGTGCATGATGAGCAACACAAGCCAGGCATTGTTTCGATGAGCTGGAGCATTCCCGAACCAACGTTGCCAGACTCGGAACTTCATGCGATTGAAGGTTTGCTGCACGAGGCCGCGCACCTTGGAATGACCGTGTGCGTGTCGTCTGGAGATGCAGGCGCATTGAATGGATCAGAGGATGGAAAGCCCTCGGTGAACTATCCGGCGAGCAGCGCCTATTGCCTTGGCTGCGGCGGCACGAGCGGGAGCCTGACCGGAAAGGGCATTCATGAAGAAGTGGTCTGGAACGCTATGCACTTCGGAGCGCGAGGCGCAACGGGCGGCGGGGTAAGCGAGCGGATTTCTCTGCCGGCATGGCAGGATGATGTGCGGGTTCCGCCCAGCCCGGGAGGCAAGAAGGGTCGAGGCGTGCCGGATGTGGCTGGGTTGGCCGATCCTCGTTATGGATGCGAAATGTTGATTGCAGACAGGACGTTTGCATCCGCGGGAACAAGCGCGGTGGCTCCGATGTGGGCGGCACTGATTGCGAGATTGAACCAGGAACTCGGCCAGCGGTGCGGGCATCTTCATCCGCATCTTTATCGTCTGGGCAAGGAGCGTAGAGCTGCCTTGCATCCAGTGCTCAAGGGCAACAACGGCCTGTATCACGCGGGGGAGGGATGGGATGCCTGCACCGGATATGGGACTCCGAGAGGGAACGATCTACTCGCACACCTGAAGAAACTTCTGCATAGCTGACAGCAGATACAGCCTCGCCAATCCTTGCTCCCTGAACCGCAACTGAGAGAGTGGATGCGTGCCTTGCATTCTCCTCCAGAGATCCGGCATACAAGAATCTCTCAACCGTCGCATGAAGGCTTTTTGAATTGCATGGGGTAACTTGGTAAGAGTGCCTGGCGTTCATTCGCGCAACCGTTAAGAATTTACCTCGCACGCACTGACCGGCGCGGGTTGAGGTTCTGTGGACTCAACAACAAAAGATCCCGGGGAGGGACAATATGTCGACATCGAGACGAGATTTCCTGAAGACTACGATCATTGCGGGCGCGGGCGCGGTGCTGCCAACTGCTTATGCGCGGGCTTCAGAGGGTGAAACGCCAGCCGTACAGGCTTCGACGGGAGCGATCCCGGCTGCGGAGAGTTTGACGGCGGGTGGATTTACGCGCGGCATCGGTGTTTACCCTGGTGCTGCGAGCGAAGACTTTAGCCCTGATCTGGTTATCGACAACTCGACTTACAGGAATCTTGCACTGTTGCGTCCGGCGTACCACTCGAGCAGCTATGACTACAACCTGACTGCCCAGCTTGTAACCGACGGCATGAAGGACACGCACCTACCGACCTGGATCGCCGTCTCGGTCAGCCAACTTGAAGCTCTTCCGATCAATGAGCGCGAGATTCTGGTGGACCACTTCCAGGCGAACCTGATGCCGTTGCAGGGAGGACATCCTTCGATCCAGATCCAGCTTGGCGGTGAGGCGCCTCCTGAAGTCGATCGCATAGCGGTCTTTGTCGCCGTGTCGCCGAAGATGCCTGCATCGGCGATGACGTTTACGGTTTCGGTCTCCGACGACGGGCGCACATGGAAGCAGATGGGCAGCGCCAGCGCGCCCGAGCAACTTTCTCCGGTAAATTATCCGCCGGACCTCGTGAGATCATCCCATCTTTTTAACCCCTCAATTCCGCTCCAGCAGACTTGTAAGAGCCGCTACTACAAAATTGATTTGTCGGCGGCAATGGGGCTGTCAGAGGAAGAGGATTATTTTGCTTCTATATGGCAGGCAGGACAGGTGGCATTTTTCCACGGCGAGGATCGCGTGCAGGTGGGCGGACCCTATTCCTTTACCAGCGCATGGATGAGTGCGGGGCTTGCGGAGGAGTGGGTGTATGTGGACCTCGGAGCCCGGTGCAGCTTTGACCGCATTGCGCTGTATTGGATTGCGCGCGCAGCGGAGGGATCGATCCAAATTTCGGATGACGCGGAGCATTGGCGCGAGATTCAACCGCTGGGGGGCAGGAGCGGGCTGGTGGACGATGTGCGGCTGGCGACTCCTGTGCAGGCTCGCTATGTGCGCGTGCTTATGACCCGGCCCACGGCACCTTCGGGCTACATTTTGAGCGAGATCGAGGTGTATGGGCGCGGCGGCCCAGTTGCGCGTCCGCATAGGGCGGCACCGATAGACGCAGACGGGCGCGTGACTCTTTCGGGAGGCGGTTGGCGGCTGCAGCGATCGAACCTGGTTGCCGATGGCGGCGCGGGAGTGTCGAAGACCGGATTCAAGGATGATTCGTGGATTGTCGCCACGGTTCCAGGAACGGTGCTGACATCGTATCTGAACGTTGGCGCGATTCCTGACCCGAACTTCGGGCAGAATCAGCTTCAGATCTCTGACTCTTATTTTTACTCGGACTTTTGGTACCGGACTGAGTTCCAGGCACCGGCCATTGAGCGCGGCGAGATTGCGTGGCTAAACTTTGACGGCATTAACTGGAAGGCGGATGTTTTTCTGAATGGTGAGAAGCTTGGCCGCATCGAAGGCGGCTTTATGCGCGGCCGTTTTGATGTGACGGAGAAGCTACTGGCCAATCAGCCGAACGCGCTCGCTGTTCGCGTTGAGAAGAATGCGACGCCGGGCAGTTGCAAGCAAAAGACATTTGAGAGTTCGGGCAAAAACGGCGGAGCGCTGGGCGCGGATAACCCGACTTATCACGCTTCGATCGGTTGGGACTGGATTCCGACCATTCGCGGCCGCAATACGGGAATATGGGGCGATGTTTTTCTCACGGTGAGCGGGGCGGTGACGCTTGAGAATCCCTTTGTGACTACGGCTTTGCCGTTGCCGGATACCGCGCGCGCGGACGTGAGCATTGAGGTCGATGTGGTGAATCATCGTGCGAAGCCAATTTCCGGCGTGCTTCGAGGACGGTTCGGCGATACGAAGTTCGAACAAAAGGTGAGGATTGCAGGCTCGGCTACAGAGACGGTGAAGCTTGATCCGTTGACCCATCGAGAGCTGCGCTTGCAGAATCCGCAACTGTGGTGGCCGACCGGATATGGAGATCCGCATCTGTATGACGTGGAGTTGGAGTTTGAAGAGCATGGCCACAAGGTTCTTGACAAGAAAGCGTTCAAGGCCGGGGTTCGACAGATGACCTATAGCGAAGAGGGCGGAGAACTTCGCATCTGGGTGAACGGACGCCGCTTTGTGGCCCGTGGGGGCAATTGGGGATTCGGCGAGTCGATGCTGCGCTACCGCTCGCGCGAGTACGACGTTGCCGCGCGCTACCACCGCGAGATGAACTTTACGATGGTGCGGAACTGGGTGGGGCAGATTGGCGATGAGGCCTTTTATGAGGCTTGCGACCGGCACGGCATTATGGTTTGGCAGGACTTCTGGCTGGCGAATCCGTGGGACGGGCCGATTCCGAACGACGATGCGATGTTTATGAGCAACGCGAGAGATGTGATTCTGCGGATTCGCAATCATGCCTCGATTGGCCTTTATTGCGGGCGCAATGAGGGGTATCCTCCCGAGCCGCTGGAGGCGGGCCTTGTCAAGACGCTGGCTGAACTGCATTCTCAGATTCAGTACATTCCGAGTTCGGCCGACGATACGGTGAGCGGGCATGGACCTTACATGGCACTTCCACCGAGTTTTTACTTCAAAGCCGCCGACAAGAAACTGCACAGCGAACTGGGGATGCCAAATATTCCTCCCATTGAAAGCGTGCGATTGATGATGCCGGAGAAGGCGATGTGGCCGCAGGGACTGGATTGGGGCCTGCACGACTTCACTCTGGAGGGCGCGCAGGGTGGCCGCACCTTCCGCGCCACGATTGAAAATGGGTACGGCGGAGCGAAGAATGCCGAGGAGTGGGTTTCGCTGGCGCAGTTTGTGAATTACGAAGGCTATCGCGCGATGTTTGAAGCGCAGAGCAAGTACCGTATGGGTCTGCTGCTGTGGATGAGCCATCCGTGCTGGCCCTCCTTTGTGTGGCAGACCTATGACTACTACTTTGAACCGACTGCGGCTTATTTCGGTTGCAAGAAGGCCTCAGAGCCGCTGCATATCCAGTGGAATTGCTACACAGACATGATCGAAGTGGTGAATTACAGTGGCGGCGACGTCCAGGGGCTGACGGCGCAGGTTGAAGTGCTGAACATGGAGGGGACCAGGATGTGGGTGAAGTCGGCTGCGCTGGACAGTAAGGAAGACAGCACGGATGCCTGCATTCCAATGCAGTATCCATCGGGATTGAATCCTGTCCATTTCCTGCGGCTCACATTGACACAGGGTGGAAAGACAATCTCAGCCAACCTTTATATGCGGGGACTGGACGTGAACGATTACCGAGCGATTCGGGAGCTACCCGACGCGCAAGTGCGGACGTCGACAAGCATGGAACAACAAGGTGGCCTGTGGCTACTGACGACTCAGCTTGAAAACACATCGGCCCATCCTGCGCTGATGGTAAGACTGAAGGTCGTGCGCGCAAAGAGCGGCGACCGGATACTTCCGGCGATTTACAGCGATAACTACGTAACGCTGATGCCGGGAGAGAAGAGAATCATTTCAACGGAGCTGAACGATGCGGACACACGGGGCGAAAACCCGCGCATGGTCACGGGTGGATTCAATGTCCAACCAGTTTGAGGATGGTTTGAAGTATATGAGCGGTAACGGGCCCGGCAATAGCCGGACTTTGCTCCGGTAAAGAGAACTATGCGTCTTCTGGTGATTGAAGATGAGCGCCGCCTTGCTGAGAATATTGCAGCGGCATTCAAGGAGGGTCCGGGATATGCGGTCGATCTCGCGTATGACGGCGAGGTCGGCGCTTATCTTGGAGAGACGAGCGAGTACGATCTGATTGTGCTGGATCTGATGCTGCCCAAGATCGATGGCGTTGCCGTGCTGAAGCGCTTAAGAGAACGCGGACAGCGGACTCCGGTGATGGTTCTGACGGCGGTCACTACTAAAGAATCCGTGGTTGAACTGTTGAACAGCGGCGCGGATGACTATCTAGGGAAGCCGTTCGACCTTGGCGAGTTGATTGCGCGGGCGAAGGCGCTGATCCGCCGGGGGAAAGGCGTGAGCCACCCTATTCTCTTTGTGGGAGACCTGGCGGTGGACACGATTGAGAAGACGGTAAGCCGCGACGGGCTTGAGTTGGAACTTTCTCCGACCGAGTACCGCATTCTGGAGTATATGAGCCACCGGCCACGCTCGGTGATCTCGAAACAGACGCTGCTGGAACATCTTTACAATTACAACTGGGAACACCACTCGAACGTGATCGAGGCGCATGTTTCAAACCTGCGTCGTAAGCTGAACCGGCCTTCGCCGGCGGGCCAGCCAAGCGTACACTTTTTAGAGACGTTGCGCGGACGCGGTTATCGTCTGCTGGCTTCCACCGCCGACTCGTCCTTCCTCAGCCCGAAATGAAGACCTATTCATTCAGCCGGCGCCTGATTGTGACCGTTCTCCTGGTTGAGACGCTGCTTGCGCTGTGCACGACGGGAATCGCGTTGCTCTACGAGAGGCACCAGCATATGCGGACCTTCGACGTGATGCTGCGGGGACGCGCCGATTCGCTGCTTGGTGCGGTGCAGGACTCTGAGGACGCGGCTGATGATGTGATGCTGGCTCCGAAGCTGCTCGATCTGGAGAGCGGCGATCTTTACGAGGTGCGCGAACCCTCCGGGCACGTCCTGGGGCGGTCTCCAGAATGGAACCCCGAGATCGAAAGGCATTTCCGGGAAGGCCGCCACGGATATAACTTTCGCTTTCTGGGGCGCGGATACCGCGGGATTGTACTGCATGGGGTACGGCAGGTTGACGCAGATGACGGCAGCGCCGGAATCTCGCGTCCAGTGATCATCGACTATGCTGCTCCACTGACGCCGGTGTGGAGAGCGATGGGAGACGCTGCGAAGTTCCTGCTGCTATCGAATTCGCTCGTGCTGTTCCTTACCGGAATCACGATCTATTTTCTGCTGCGGCGAGGCATGGCTCCGCTTGAAATGCTGGCAGCAGAGGCAGCTGCCGTGGCTCCGCCGTTGTGGAAGTTCGAGGCACCGGAGCAGGTGCTCGCCGTGGCGGAACTGGCGGTGCTGGCGCGTGCGCTTGAAGCCGCGATGCGCAGGTTGGGAGACTCCTTTAACCAGCAGCGCACGTTTGTGAACGACGCAGCGCATGAGCTGAAGACAGCTGTGACGATCATCAAGTCGTCGCTCCAGCTACTGGATTCGAGGCCGCGCTCGCTTGATGAATACCGCATCGGGCTCGAGTCGTGCCTTGGTGATTGCGCACGCCTGGAAGACCTGGTGCAGAAGTTGTTGACGCTGGCGCGACTGGAACAAAGCTCGGCGGGTGAGCTTGCGGCCAGCGGCTCTACCGATCTGACTGAGTCGCTTCGCACGATCGCTACACAAATGGAACCGCTTGCCACGCTCCGCGGAATCAACCTGAAGCTGAATCTGGAGGATGGTCTTCAGGCTATGCTGCCTCGCGAGGAGTGCGAGAACCTGGCCTTTAACCTTACGCTGAATGCTCTGCAGCACACGCCCACAGGCGGTTCCGTCACGCTGCGCGCAGCGACCGCTGAAGGTATCGTCAGGATGGAGATTGCCGACACCGGCGAAGGCATCGACCCGAACGATTTGCCGTTCATCTTTCATCGTTTCTACCGCGGTGACCGCTCGCGCGCCAGAACGTCGGGAGGGACCGGACTTGGGTTGGCGATCTGCAAGGCAATTGTGGATGCCTATGGCGGAAGGATTGAGATTGAGAGCGAGCCGATGCACGGCACGCGAGTATGCGTTACGCTGCCCGGCGCTGCTACTCCAGCTGATCTTCAGGTTGTCTTCAGCAAGGGCAACTAAGCTGTTGACATCGCATGATCGGAATACATTTCAGCTCGGAGGAAAGCGTGAAGAAAAATTCGAGGTTTTACTGGTTCGCCATATTGGCGGCAATCTTTGCCATTTTTATGCTTGTCAGCAACGGCACAGCTAAGGCAGATGGGCCTTATCATGTGGCGACGCAGTGGAAGATCGGCGGGGACAGCTGGTGGGATTACCTGGCCGTAGACCCCGCAAGCCAACTCCTTTATGTGACGCATGGCGATCATGTTGTGGTGATCGATACGGCTACCGGTAAAGTGAAAGCGAATATTACCGGTTTGAAGGGCGTTCACGGGGTGGCTTTCGACACGAGCGGCAAGTTTGGATATATCAGCGACGGCGGCGCCAATGAAGTCGTAGTCTTCAATCGCAAAACCGATGCCATTGTGACGCGGGTAGGCGCGGGAACGAACCCAGACGGCATTGTGTTTGAGCCGGTGACACAGACGGTGTGGGCCTTCAATGGCCGCAGCAATAGCGCTACGGTGATCGACGACGCCACGCACAAGGTGGTTGCGACCGTACCACTGCCGGGCAAGCCGGAATTTCCGGTGGCTGACGGCAAGGGATCGGTCTACGACAACATCGAGAGCCTTAGCGAAATCGTGCATATCGACGCGAGGACGCATAAGGTTCTGGCAGCGTGGCCGATTGATCCCTGCAAGGGTCCATCGGGGCTTGCTATCGACAAGAAACATGAGCGCCTCTTTGCGGTATGCGACGGTGTGATGGCGGTTGTGGACGCCAAGACGGGGAAAGTCGTGGCGACACCGAAGATCGGTGATGGGCCCGATGCCGCACGTTTCGACGCGAAGCATGAGCTGGCCTTCAGCTCGAACGGCGAAGGAACTCTGACGGTGGTACACGAGAATTCTCCTGATTCCTATACTGTTCTGCAGACGCTGCCTACAAAGCGCGGAGCGCGCACGATGGCGCTTGACGAGACCACAGGCACCCTCTATACGGTTACCGGAGATTTCGGGCCGCGTCCTGCTGCCACTGCAGAACATCCACACCCACATCCCAGCCTGCTTCCAGGCAGCTTTGTTGTTCTGGTGATTCAACGGTGAGCGCGTATTGCCGGGGCAGCTTGTGCACTGCCCCGGTTCTGCCGTGTGGCTTTCGGTGAACTCAGGCGTTCCTTGTAAGGAAGTAGTAGACGGCAGGCGTGACGACCAGCGAGAGCAACATCGAAAGCAGCAGCCCTCCGACTACGGCGATGGCAAGCGGCTGGAGCATTTGTGATCCTGAACCAATTCCCAGGGTGAGGGGCAACATGCCTGTAATGGCGGCTATGGCTGTCATCAGAATCGGGCGCAGCCGCCGGTGTGCGGCATTCAGCATCGCGTCATACGGCGGCATCCCGGCAGTGCGATATTTTTCGTCGGCATCGAGCAGAAGAATGCCGTTCTTAGCGACGATGCCGACGACCATGATCAAGCCCATGAACGATGCCACGTTGAACGTCGTGTTTGTTATCAAAAGCGCGGCTACTACGCCTGCTGTTGATAGAACGGAGGAAACAAGAATCGCAGCTGGAGCCGAAAAATTGCGGAACTCTACAAGCAGCACGCCAAAAACCAGCACCAGCGCCAGCAGCAACACACGCAACAGTTCGCGGAAGGACTTCTGCTGCTCCTGATAGGTGCCGCCGTATTCGACGCGAACACCTGGGGGCAGGTGCAGATCTCTTACCGTCTGCTTGACGCGCCGAATGGCCGTGCCCAGGTCAGAACCCTGAAGACTTGCCGTCACGGTGACAAGCAGCTGAAGGTTTTCACGAAGAATCTCATTTTGCGGCGGCAGTTGGACAACGTGGGCGAGAGAACCGAGGCTTGCTGTTCGTCCGCTGCCATTGTTGAAGACTGTGTTTTCGATGGCATCAAGCGAGCCACGGTGCGCCGGGTCCAGCCGGACACGGATGGTGTACGCGCGACCGTTCTCGATCAGAGGCTGGCTGGAAGGAACACCATCCAGAATGGAGGTGGCATCGGTCGAAACTTCGTCAGGGGTGAAGCCGAAGCGGGCGGCCAAGGCAGGATCGACGCGAAAACTGGTCGCCGGTCCGCTGATGGTGTTGTCCACACCGTTCTCCACGTCAACCACCCCAGGAACTTTGCTGATGGCGTTGCCGACACGCACGCCCAACTGATTGAGCAGTGCCTGATCGCTGGAAAATATCTTGATCTGGATTGGCTCAGGAGCATTGGAGAGATCCCCGATCATGTCCTGCAGCACCTGGGTAAACTCGACGTCAAGCTCGGGCTCAGTGGAGTTGATCTGACGGCGGACATCGTTCATGACGGCCCAGACGTCGCGGCTGCGGTGATCTTTCAGCTTGACGGTGATGTCGCCGGTGTTGGCCTCGGTTACGGCGGCCAGGCCCAGTTGCAATCCGGTGCGCCGCGAGGTGTTCTCCACTTCGGGTGTGTGCTTGAGAATTCTTTCCACGTGCTCGAGGACACGATTGGTCTCTGCGAGGGAGCTGCCCGCGGGCATGATGTAGTCGAGGATGAAGCCGCCTTCGTCCATCTTTGGAAGCAGGTCAGAGCCAAGGTTGCGATAGATGAAAACGGCACCAACGACAAGCAGAAGGCAGCAGACGGCAAGCCGCCAGGGGTAGGCAAGGGCCGCTTGGAGCAGGCGCTTGTGCCCCTGGATGATCTTCTGCATGAAGTCCCCTGCCTCCTGGTGATGAACGGCTGCCGGCTCGCGGCGCAAAAGAAAAAGGCTGAGGCCAGGAGTCCATGTAAGAGCAAGGAGCAAAGAAGTAAGCAGCGAAACCGTCATGGTAACGGCGAGCGCGCGGAAGAAGGTTCCGGTGACGCCGGTGACGGAGATAAGCGGAAGAAAGACCACGATGGGCGTTATGGTTGAGCCGAGCAGAGGAACCATAAGCTCGCGCAGCGCTTTTTGTACCGCAACGACGCGCGTCTCTCCCGAGTCCCGATGCAGGACGATATTTTCGACGACAACGATGGCGTCGTCGATGACCAGACCGACCGCTGCGGCGAGGCCGCCGAGGGTCATCAGGTTGAAACTCTGGCCGGTGATTTTGAGAAAAAGAAAGGTGATGAGGACGGTCACGGGAATGACCAGTCCGGCCACCAGCGAAGAGGACCAGTCGTGCAGGAAAATTACCAGCACGACGGAAGCCAGGACGATTCCGATGAGAATTGCGTCGCGAACACTATCGATGCTGTCACGCACCAGATGTGACTGGTCGTAGAACGGTTCCAGAGTTACATTGGGGGGCAATGTTTGTCTGAGTTCGGCAATTTTTGCCCCTACTTCATCTGCGACGGCGACCGTATTCCCGGAGGGCTGCCGCACTACGTTCAGGAGTACGGCTGGTTGTCCGTTGGCAGTGACGATTGTGTACACGGGCAGGGTGGACGGGATGACATCAGCGACATCCGCGATATGAATCGGAACTCCGTCAGGGGTGGTTTTGACGACGATCTGTCCGATTTGCTGAATGTTGTGGACCTGCGAGCCTACGAGACCCAGAATCAACTGATGATTCGCCTCGTAGAGTCCTGGGGAGTCAACACGATTGCCGGCATTGATCGCGTTGACAATGTCAGAGATGGTTACCGAGGTTGTCTGCAGACGAGTGAGGTTGGGGATTACGTGGAACTCCGGTACCTCGCCTCCCTGCACCGTTACAGAGCTCACGCCGGGCAGGCGATTCAGCGGAGGCTTGAGGTCGTAGGTTGCGATCTCCCACAGGCGCGTTTGAGCGACCGTTTTTGATGTCAGGCTGTAGCCGAGGATAGGGAAGCTGGCGAAGGTGAGGCGATGGGTGGTGACGTGCGCCGTTGGCGGCAGGGTTTGCTCGACGGTCGACAATGCCGCATCGACGCGCTGGAGGGTTTGGAACATATCCACCTTCCAGTTGAAGAAGAGGTCGACCTCGGCCGACCCGCGACTGGTCGTAGAACGCACGGTTTCAAGCCCCTGAACACTGTTTATCGCGTCCTCGATTGGCTTAACGATGGTGACCTGCATCTGCTCGACGGGCATGACTCCGTTGTCGACGCCGATGACAATGCGGGGGAAATTTGTCTCTGGAAAAACAGCGATCGGGATCTGAAAGGCGAGAAAAATCCCGGCGACGGTGAGAGCCAGAGTAAAGAAGAAGATGGGACGCGCAAAGCGCATCATCCAGAAGGGCTTTTCAGAGTTTTCCGAGCCCGTCAATTGCCGTCTCCAGCCTGCCCTGAATCGTCCTCTGCTGCACTGACAATTTTGACCTTTGTGCCATCATCCAGCGCGTAGGCGCCTTTCGTGATGACCTGATCTCCCGGGGAGATTCCGCTCAGGATCTGAATACGGCCATCGTCCTCTATGCCTGTTGAGACATCTTTCGTGTGAGCAAGACTATCGGCGCCCACGACCATCACCGCTTTCTTGCCCGCTGGGGTCGTCACGAGCGACTCTGCGGGAACGACGAGGGCATTGGGTATGGTTCTACCAGCGAGTACGATATGTACCGCCGTGCCGGGCTTCAGACTTCCATCAGGGTTGGACAGACTTACCCAGACCTCGACGGTGGTGCTGCCGGGATCGAGAGCAGGGCTGATCAGGGTAAGTTTGCCGGGCACTGGTTTTGGAATTCCAGGCACCATAACTTCAGCCGCATCTCCAACGTGCAGCTGTTGGGCCTGCGGCTGGGTCAGGTGCACCTTCGCCAGAAGCGAGGACGTATCCATCACCGTGAGCAGCGGCGCGCCGGCAATCGCCGTCTCTCCGGCATACAGAGGCCGGTCTGTGACGACTCCTTTGACGGGACTGCGGATCTCGGAGTACTGGAGCTGCGCCTCGGCGCCGAGGTACTTTCCCTTTGCCGATTCGAGCTGGCCCTGCGCCATCCTGAGCGCGGCTGCACCGCCTACCTTCTGAATGGCGAGAAAATGCTGGCGGGCCAGATCGAAGGCTGACTGCGCCTGCACCAATGCCGCCTGCGCTGTGTCCAGATCACGACCTGGAATTGCGCCTTCGGCAAAGAGGCGCCGGCGGCTTTTCACGATCTGAAGGTTGAGGTCCAGATTCGCCTTGGCCTGTGCCAGATCAAGCTGTGCCTTCCGGACACTTTCCGGAACGGTGGCTTTGGTCTCGGTTTGATACTGAGCCTGAGCTGCGTCGTAGCTGCCCTGGTTATCGATGACTGCAGCCTTGAGACTGCTGTTATCAAGCAGGGCCAGCAACTGCCCTCTGCTGACCTTTGAACCGCGCTGTACAAAAAACTTTTGAACCGGGGCGGAGATCTGGGATGAGATGACCGCCTGCGAGAGTGGGCTGAGGACGGCGTCGGCTGTGATGTGCTGCGTGATTGGCTCGCGCTGCGCAGTCACTGCCTGCACGTCTACCAGAGGCGAAGGAACGGATTCATTCTGCCGGCATCCAGAAACGAGGACAAGAGCCAGCGCGGCAAAGCAGAGGCGTCGAGCGAAATGGCCAGGTATGTGCAATCAGAGTGTTCCTGTAAGAGTCTGTAGGTTCGCGAGCGCGACGCGGTAACGGACGGCGCCGTCGGCACTGGCGGTCTCGGCCTGAGTTGCGGCATTCTCCGCGTCGACGACTTCGAGTGCCGTTGCCTCTCCGGCTCCATAACGGAGTTTGGTCAGGCGCAGGCTATCCTCGGCTGTCTTAACGCTCAGGTTGAGCGAAGCCAGCTCGTCGCTGACCACTTTCGCCTCACTGTAATATTCATCGAGATCGGCAATCAGTTTTTTCTGCGTGTAGCTGAGCTGGGTTTGCGCGACCTGGCGGCGGAGCTCGCTCTGTTTGACGCGATCATGGGTTGCGAACCAGTCCCAAACCGGGAGATTGAGATTGGCAAAGGCTGAGTAGCCGAGATTCCTGACCCCGGCCGGCCCGTTCGCCGCAAACTGGGGGGCGTCGATTCCATAGGTGTAGTTGAAGGAGAGAACAGGAAGATACGCGGCACGCGCCGCAGATACGTCATCCTGGCTCATATGCAGAGCTTCGAGCGCGCTCTTCAGCTCCGGATTGTTCTTAGCCGCTGCCGCTTCGGACTCCTGGCGCGTAGGCAGTGGAGGTGGGACAAGGCTGCTGTCTGCAAGGCTGTAGGGGGAGCGGGGATCCGGCAGGATGAACACACCCAGGTCGAGGCGTGCCTTTTCGTCTGCGAGCTGCGCTTCGGCCAAGTCGCGCTGCCGCTGTTGTAACGCCAGTTGGGCTTTGATTACATCAGCATGGGCCACTTCCCGTCCGGCCTCGAGCTTCTTTGCGAGATCAACGAAAGACTGCGCTTCGCTCACAGCGCGTTGCGCTATACGCACACTGCTTTCTTCGGCGACCAGCGTGTAATAGGCGCTGGCTACGGCGACCACGAGGCTGCGGCGGGCCACTTCCGCGTCGGCTGTGGCCTTGGCCGCTGCCGCATCGGCGTGCTTCCGCCCGGCAAAACCGGCGGCACTGAGGGTCTCGGTGATCAGCGCCTGGCTTTCATACTCGCGAATCGCGTTGTTGGCAATGAATCGCGGTGCGTCCTGCGCGGCAAAGCCCTGCCCGGCCTGATTCTTCAATCCATTGGGCTGGGTATACAGGTACTGATTCTGGAAGGTCACAGTGGGGAGCAAGGTAGAGCGGCTGATGCTGCGATCCAGATTGGCGACGCCGCGGTTGGCAACGCTTGTGACATAACCGGGGTCGTTGATCTCAGCGCGCGCAATTGCGTCCTGAAGCGCAAACACGGGCACCGCGCTGGCTTTTGCCGCTGGAGAGGGCGCTGTGACGGTGGTCTGCGCCAAGGCTCCCGGCATAAGCAGCAGGGTTGCTGAAATCGCTGCGGCCATGCGAAACACAGGTGAGAGCAAAGTCACCTCGAGGGAAGATTGCAACGCCGGTGCGTCGCTCTATCTGACACCCTTTATCTTAGCGGTTTGAGCTTAAGACAAGCTGAAGACCATGAAGCGTTTGATGGGGATACGGCTATTTGAAGAGCCGGGGCTGCGCGGGAACGCCGATGGCGCGGGAAGAGCCTGGTTCGTCGAGCGCACGGAAGTTGCTGAGGCCTACGCCAACGAGGCGAAACCGTTGCCGAGGGTCCATATCGACGCGGCTGCGCAGGGACAGGGCGATAGCGGTCAGGTCGTCGCAGGACGCGGGCGGGGTTGGCGGCGTGAGGCTTCGGGTGAGGGTGCTGAACTCCTTTGTTTTGAGCTTGAGGATCACGGTGCGCGCGATGCGGGATTCCCTGCGCGAGGCCATCCAGACCTTTTCGGCGAGGCGGCGGATGGTGGGGTCGGTGTCTTCGATCGGTATGTCCTGCTCAAACGTGTCTTCAGCGGAGATTGATTGAGTGGGGCGGTCGGGGACGACGGGGCTTTGATCAATGCCGCGGGCGAGTTCGTAGAGACGATGACCGTAGCGACCAAAACTGTCTTCCAGGATGGTGAGGTCCAAGGCTCTCAGGCCGCCTACGGTCCGGATTCCCAGCTCGGCGAGGCGCTTTTCGGTGACTTTGCCTACGCCGGGGATACGCCCTACGGGGAGCGGGAACAAGAAGGCTTCCATATCCCCGGGCTGGACGACGAAGAGACCGTTCGGTTTACGCCAGTCAGAGGCGATTTTGGCGAGGAACTTGTTGGGAGCGACGCCGGCGGAGGCCGTGAGACTGAGCTCGTCGTGTATTTGCTGTCGAATGGCCTTGGCGACGCGCGTGGCGGTGGGCAAACCAGTCTTGTTTTCTGATACGTCGAGATAGGCTTCATCTAATGAAAGGGGTTCGATGAGGTCGGTGTGACGCTTGAAGATGTCGCGAACGAGATGTGAAACGGCGCGATAACGCGGAAAATCGGGTGGAATGAAGACGGCTTCAGGGCAGAGGCGTTCGGCGCGGAGAGCGGGCATGGCGGAGCGGACGCCGAAGGCCCGGGCCTCGTAGGAGGCAGCGCAGACGACTGAACGGTTACCCTTCCAGGCAACAACAACAGGACGCCCGCGCAGGCGGGGGTCGTCGCGCTGCTCTACAGAGGCATAAAATGCGTCCATATCTATGTGGACGATTTTGCGGACAGGCATTTGAGATATGGTATTCCCGTTATGGTTCATGATGCAGAGCTGTAACGGCCTGCACAGGAAAGCCTGTTCTGTTTCAGGTATGAATGTGCGAGGATACTTTGTTGCAGCAAATTGCACCGCCGGATGCGAGATACAGGATTGATTTGCCTATGATTTCGGTCGCGAACCTACTGATGGCCAACGCGAATCCCTGGCCGTCGATAGTGACGCTTCTGGTTGGGGCCGTGGCGTTTGGTCTGACGCCGCTGGCGCTGGCATGGCTGTGGGCGATGAAGTTTTCGCCAGCAAAGCCCGGCAAAGAAAAGAATTCAATATATGAATGCGGCTTGGAGTCAGAGGGGGATGCGTGGATCCAGTTCAAGGCGTCCTACTACCTATATGCAATTATTTTTCTGATCTTTGACGTTGAGGCGGTATTTCTGCTGCCTTTTGCCGTGGCCTTTGGCGGATTAACGGCTGGGGCCTGCGCGGCGATGCTGGTGTTTCTACTGCTGTTGGTGGAAGGGCTCGTGTGGGCCTGCCAGAAGGGTGTGCTGCAGTGGAGCTAAGTGATTGACGAGATGGGTGACGTGATGGAACAGAATAAAAAATCCGTGGAGGAGCTTAAGACCGAGTTGAGCAAGCACGGGGTATTTACGACGACCTTTGAAGAGCTTTACAACTGGGGCCGGAAGAATTCGGTGTGGCCGCTGACCTTTGGACTGGCCTGCTGCGCGATTGAGATGATTGCGACGACGATGGCGCGCTATGACCTGGCCCGGTTTGGGGCGGAGGTATTTCGCGCATCTCCCCGGCAGGCGGATTTGATTATTGTGTCTGGAACGGTGACGAAGAAGATGGCTCCGCAGGTGGTGCGGCTTTATAACCAGATGCCGGAGCCCAAATATGTAATTGCTATGGGAGCATGCGCGATCTCTGGCGGACCTTTCCGGGACGGTTACAACGTGCTGAAGGGGATCGACCGGTATATCCCGGTAGATGTGCATATACCTGGATGCCCGCCGCGGCCTGAGGCGTTGATTGACGCCTTCATGACGCTGCAGAAGAAGATCAGCGAACAGCAGTTGACGGGCGAAGAGCGGCCGCGGCATCTAAAGGTGGATTTGCCGAGCGAGTTTCCGGTTCCGGAGTATGGGGAACATGGGCTTGAACCCACAGAGAATGCGGAGGTTTGGAATCCGCTGAAGGTATTGCAGTAAAGCGAACGATGGCCGAGCAGACGATCAATACGGAAGGGTTGAAGGCAGCCATTGAGGCGGCCGTACCCGGCTGCCGGGTTGAGATTCTGCCCAATGGGAGCCCTTCGGAGCAGCACTCGTTGATTCTGGACAACGAACATGCGATCGCGGTGGCGCGGTTTTTGCGCGACGACCCGAAGTTGCGGCTGGACTTTTGCTCAGATGTAGCGGGCGTTGACTGGCTGGACTTCGAAGTCACGGAAAAGGTTAAGGTAAAAAAGCTCATCGACGGAGTCGAGACGGAGGTCGAGGAAACCAAGAAGACCGTGACGCCGGGCTATCTGGAGGCGGTGTATCACCTTTTCTCGATGGAGAAGAAGCACGGGCCGGTCGTGGTGCGGTTGCGGACTGCCAATCGGACGGACCAGACGCGGGTTCCCTCGCTGACTCCGATGTGGCGGAGCGCGGAGTACCAGGAGCGCGAGGCTTTCGACCTTTTCGGGATTGTGTTTGAGGGACATCCTGACCTGCGGCGGATTTTGATGTGGGACGAGTTTACGGATTATCCGATGCGGAAGGACTATGTGCCTCCTGCGGATGACGATGAGCCGGTAGCCGCGATTCGCGAGAGCGGGCAATGACGGTAGAGATGGCGGAAGACAGGATGGCAGAGGCTGTCGGGGGTCCCGACGGCGGCCAATTGCTTGAGATTTCGATGGGGCCGCACCATCCTTCGACGCATGGCGTGTTCCGCATGAATGTGGAACTGGAAGGCGAGCAGGTGGTGAAGCTGAAGCCGGTTTTCGGCTATCTGCACCGCAATCACGAGAAGATTGCGGAGAGTGCGAGCTACCTGGCGGCGATTCCCTACACGGACCGGCTGGACTACATGTGCTCGATGACGAACAACTGGGCATATACATTGTCGGTCGAAAAGCTGGCGGGAATTGCGGTTCCGGAGCGCGCGGAGTACGTGCGGGTGATTGTCGCGGAGCTGACGCGGCTGCAGAACCATGCGTCGCTGGTTGGGTTCCTGATGCAGGATATGGGGGCGAGCGGGACTCCTCTGATGTATGCGTTCCGGGAGCGCGAGAAGATCCTGGACATATTTGAGCAGTTGAGCGGCGCACGCATGATGTGCAATTACATGCGGTTTGGTGGTGTGCGGGTGGACCCGTCGCCGGAGTGGCTGGCTGAGGTGAAGGCGCTGGTGGAGCGGTTCCCGCGGTTCCTGGATGAGTTTGAAGCGCTGCTGCGGGAAAACGAAATTCTGATGAGTCGGACGCAGGGTGTGGGGGTGCTTCCGCGGGAGCTGGCGGTGAATGCCGGCGCGACGGGGCCGTTGCTGCGAGGGAGCGGCGTGGACTACGACATCCGCAAGGTAGACAGGTACGGGATTTACGAGCGGTTCGAGTTTCGGGTACCGCTGGGCGAGCACGGCGACGTGTATGACCGGTACATGATGCGCGTGCTGGAGATGCGGGAGTCGGTGAAGATTCTGGAGCAGGCGCTCAAGGGGATTCCGGAGGGGCCGGTGATGGATCCGAAGGCGCGGCTGCGTGGGCTGCGTCCCAAGGCCGGAGAGGCCTATGGCAGGATTGAGTCGCCGAAGGGGGAGCTGGGATTCTACCTGATCAGCAACGGGACGACAGAGCCCTACCGTTACAGAGTGCGGCCGCCGAGCATGATCAACCTGACGGTGCTGGAAGACATGTGCCTGGGACGGATTGTGGCGGACATTGTGGTGACGCTGGGCAGCGTGGATATCGTGCTGGGCGAGGTGGACCGCTGATGACGATGCATGGTGAATGGGGCATTCGAGCCAGGGTTTGAAACGGGGAGCTGCAATGCGGTTTGTGACACAAGACGGGCGGGTGGGCAATGCTGGGTGAAGGCATCCTGAAGGGGCTGGCGGAAACCGCTCGGAACTTTTTCGGCAGCTACTGGGGAAAAGAGCGGCTGACTACGGTGCAGTTTCCGGAAGAGCGGCTGCCGCAGGCCGAGGCCGCGCGTGTCTTCCCTTTCCTGGTGTATGACACAGACGATTGGGAGAAGGGACTGCGCTGCGTGGCGTGCAAGATCTGCGAGGTGGAATGCCCGCCGAAGTGCATCTCGATTGAAAAGAGTACGGAAAAGAAGCCGGACTATGTGGGCAAGCCGCAGTTCTTTCCTGCGATATTCGACATCGATGTTTCGGTGTGCATGAGCTGCCAGATCTGCGTGGAGGTGTGTCCCTTTGAGGCGATCAAGATGGATACGGTCTTTGAGCTGAGCACGGACGACCGCTTTGGCGGGCTGCACTGGGATAAGGAGCGGCTGGCAAAACCGAATTCGTATTACCACAAGATTCATCCGACGGAATCGGCTGCGGTGGACGCGGACCTCGCAGAGAAGAAGGCCAAGGCCGAGGCCGCCCACTCGGCCGCGGCGGCAAAGGCAGCGGCCACAGCTGCAACGGCCGCCAGGACAGGGTCCGTGGAAATGGGAGCGCAGGAAAAGGAAGCTAAGGCCCACTCATGACGCAAGGTCTGGACCAGATATTCGTGACGTTCCAGCACTGGGCGGTGGCCCATTCTCCGGCGATCCTGCAGCGGGCGGTTTCGATTGTGCTGCCGGTTGTGGGGCTGCTGATCCTGTTTCCCTCGCTGTTTGCAATCACAACGGTACTGGAGCGCAAGGGACTGGCGCGCATGCAGAACCGCTACGGCCCGAACCGGGTGGGGCCGTACGGGTGGCTGCAACCGCTGGCGGACGCGGTGAAATCGCTCACGAAGGAAGACATTGTTCCGCGCAAGGCGGATAAGCTGGTGCACTTTCTGGCTCCGGTACTGCTGGTGACGGTGGTGTTCCTGGAGTACGCAGTGGTGCCGGTAGGCCGGAACATGGTGCTGGCCGATATGGACAGCGGGGTGCTGTTCTTTTTTGCAGCCGGCGCGGCGACGGAAATGTCCGTGTTCATGGCTGGGTGGTCGAGCCGGAATAAGTATTCGCTGCTGGGCGCGATGCGGGCGGTGGCGCAGATGATCAGCTACGAGGCGCCGCTGATTCTTTCATCGATTGCGGTGGTGATGGCAGCTGGGTCGCTGTCGACGGTGACGATTGTGGAGCGGCAGGCGGGGTATAGCGGCATCTGGCCGCACTGGTACGTGCTGACGCCGTGGGGGCTGGCGGGATTTGTGCTGTTTACGATTGCGATGACAGCGGAGTCGAACCGGTCGCCGTTCGATTTGCCGGAGGGCGAGTCGGAGATTATTGCCGGGTACTTCACGGAGTATTCGGGGTTCAAGTTCGCGCTGTTCTTCCTGGGTGAGTATCTGGAGATGTTCGCGGTGAGCGGGATGGCGGTCACGCTGTTCCTGGGCGGATGGGCCGCGCCGTTCTCGTTCCTGACGTGGATTCCGTCGTGGATATGGTTCATGGGGAAGGTGATGGCGCTGATCGCGGGGTTTATCTGGGTGCGGGGGACGCTGCCTCGTCTGCGCATGGACCAACTGATGAACTTTGCATGGAAATTTATGCTGCCGATGACTCTGATGGTGATTTTTTCGGCAGGACTGTGGCGGTTTTTGCCTTCGGGCGTGGCTCGATGGTTGATCTGCGCGGCCCCGATTGCACTGCTCTATGTGGTGCTGGGCCGCGTACTGCAGAGCGAGCGGAAGATTGAGAAGCGAGTATACCGGTATGCCGAATAGCGAGATACGCCGCATGGCCGCTGCGAGGTTGAGATGACAACGCCGTTTGTGATTCTGGCGGTGGTGGCGATTGGCGGCGCTGTGGCGGCGATGACGATGCGCAAGCTGGTGCATTGCGCGCTGGCGCTGGCAGTGTGCTTTGTGGGGCTGGCAGGGCTGTATCTGGATTTGAGCGCGCAGTTTGTGGGCCTGGTGCAGATATTGGTGTATGTGGGCGCGGTCGTGATCCTGATTGTGTTCGCGATTTTGCTGACGCGAAACGATGAGCTGCCCGCGCAGACAGGGCGCACGAGGTTTGCCGGGGTGGGCGTGAGCGCGGTGGTATTCGCGGTCCTGGCATGGGCAGTGACCGCAGGCGGCGCGAAAATGGGTGCGGCAGGTACACCGCCAGAAGCGGCGATTAAGGACATTGGCGGCGCACTGATGCAGCGCTTTGTACTGCCGCTGGAGGTGGTCGGGTTGCTGCTTACGGCGGCTCTGATTGGAGCGGTTGTGATTGCCATGGAGGAGAAACAGAGCACGCGATGAATCCTCTGGCAAGCTGCCTCATGGTTTCCGCTTTGTTGTTTTCGGTTGGCCTTGGCGGCGCGCTGACGCGGCGCAGCTCCATTTTGGTGCTGGTGGGCATTGAACTGATGCTGAATGCAGCGAACCTGAATTTCATCGCGTTCTGGCGTTATGGGCCGCATCCTGAGGCCCTGACGGGAATTCTATTTGTGATTTTTGCGATTGCGATTGCGGCCGCAGAAGCGGCAGTGGGCCTGGCGCTGATTCTCGCCATATATCGGCATTCTAAAACAACAGATGTTAACCGGCTGGACGCGATGAAGGGATAGGCAAGCACGGAATGGTCTGGATCGTTCGCTATCTTTGGCTGATACCCGCGCTTCCTGCTGCCGCGGCGGCGGTGATCGCGTTTGCCAAGCAGCGGCAGCGCAGGTTGGCGGCGACACTGTCCATTGGGTTGATGAGTTGTTCTCTGCTGCTTGCGCTCGCGGCACTGGCGCACACGTTCAGCCAGCCGGCAGTTGAGTACGTTAATTTTCCGTGGATCCAGTTTGGGACGGAGTGGCTGAAGCTTGGCTGGCTGCTCGATCCGCTGACGGCGGTGATGCTGGTGATGGTCACGCTTGTGGGGTTGCTGATCTTTATCTTCAGCGTGGGCTATATGGCTCACGATGAAAATTTCACCCGGTTCTTCTGCTTCCTGTCTCTTTTTGCAGGAGCCATGCTGGGCGTGGTGATTGCGAACAATCTTCTGTTGTTGTTCATGTGCTGGGAGATTGTGGGACTTACATCGTATCTGTTGATCGGATTCTGGTATCAGAGGCCGGCTGCAGCGGCGGCCGCAAAGAAGGCCTTCATCGTGACGCGCATTGGCGACCTGGGACTTTTCCTCGGGATGATGTGGCTTTACAGCCTGAGCGGTACGCTGCTTTTCTATGACCATGGCGCGGGCTGCCTGGAACACTCGGCCGTGGCCGCGATGGCTGCGCACGTAGCTGCTTTCGGGCTGACGGCGTCGAGCGGCATTGGGCTGCTGATCTTCTGCGGAGCGGCTGGAAAGTCGGGGCAGGTTCCTCTGCATGTATGGCTCCCGGATGCGATGGAAGGCCCGACTCCAGTGAGCGCGTTGATCCACGCGGCCACGATGGTTGCAGCCGGCGTGTTTCTAGTAGCGCGGGTTTATCCGTTGATGGCGGCGTCGGCGGGCGGCGGGCCGTCGACCGCGCTTGAAGTTATCGCGTGGGTGGGCGCGATTACCGCGCTATTTGCTGCATTCATTGCCATTGCGCAGGACGATATCAAACGGATTCTGGCGTACTCCACAGTCTCGCAGCTTGGTTACATGATGCTGGGGCTGGGCGTGGGCGGGGTCGCGGTGGGGATGTTCCACCTCATTACGCATGCGTTCTTCAAGTCGCTGCTGTTCCTGGGCGCGGGGTCGGTGATCCACGGTTGCAACGGCGAGCAGGATATCCACAAGATGGGTGGATTGCGAAAGTTGATGCCCATAACGTTTGTGACTTATGCGGCGGGCATGCTGGCGCTGTGCGGTTTTCCGCTGTTTGCGGGGTTCTGGAGCAAGGACGAGATTCTGCACTCGGCGCACCTGTGGAGCGTGTCGGCTGCTCCGTACTACATGGGCGCAGCGGGTGCGCTATTGACGGCCTTTTATATGACGCGGCAGGTGTGTTACGTCTTCTTTGGCGAACGGCGTGAAGCGGCGGAGGCTGTCTCAGGTCATGCGGCAGGAGCGCATGGGATTTCGGGGGATGTGCACGAGAGCCCTGTGGTGATGGCTGTTCCGCTGATCATTCTGGCGGTGTTTGCCGCATTTCTTGGGTTTATCGGAACGCCGGCGTGGCCGTGGTTCCAGGGATTTCTTGAAGGCAGGCGCGCGGCACTTGATCCTGGGGCGTTTGCAGGAAGCGGAATTCTGCCGCTGATGGCGGTGTCGTCGGTGATTGTGTTTGCGGGGCTTGGGCTGGGGTGGTGGTTTTATGGGCGCAAGCCGATTGTGAGTGCGGGAGCGCCGGATGCTCTGGAGCAGTTGCAGCCGGGCATTTTCCGTGCGCTGGCAAAGCGGCTGTATGTGGACGAGTTCTACGATGCGACTGTAATTCGCGCGGCCTGGTGGGGATCGCAATTGTTCGACTGGATGGACCGTTGGGTATGGAACGGCGTGGTTCAACTGGTTGCGTGGATTGTGACCGGCATTGCATGGATGGATTCGTCGCTCGACACCTACGTGGTCAACACGGGATTTGACGAGAGCTGCAAGGGCTTTGTTCAGGGCGGACGCCTGATGTCGCGCTTGCAAAACGGCCGCGTGCAGAGCTATCTGCGTGTTCTTGGCGTTGCATTGATTGCGCTGGTCCTATTACTTTTCTGGAGCCGCAAGGGATGAACGGATTTCCCTGGATCACGCTGCTTACCCTGACTCCGCTGGCGGGCGCAACGCTTATTCTTCTAACGGCTGGGAAGAACAGGAATATGGCGCGTGTCATTGCCGTGTCCGCGAGCGGGATTGCGCTGGGGTTGACGCTTGCGCTGTGGCACGGATTCAACTCAGCGTCGGGCGCGCTACAGTTTCAGGAACGGCACGCGTGGATTCCGACGCTTGGCGTTACCTATCACGTAGGCATCGACGGACTTGGCCTGCTCATGCTGCTGCTCTCCGCGGTTGTCGTGCTGATGTCAGTTGCCTCGTCGTGGAATTGCCGCGAGCATGGGCCAGCTTATTTTGTTCTTGTGCTGTTGCTGGAGACAGGCCTGTTCGGGACGTTCACGGCACTGAATTTCATTCACTGGTTTTTATTCTGGGAGCTGGGCCTGATTCCAGCGTTCTTCCTGATTCGGCTGTGGGGAGGGCCGCTGCGAGCACGCGCAGCGACGCAGTTTTTTGTTTACACAATGGTTGGGAGTGTCGCTCTGCTGCTGGCGTTTCTTGCGATTTATCTGGCAACGGGCCAATTCGATTTTATTGATCTTGCGCAACTGGCCCACAACGGGCAGCTTGTTCCGGCCCTGGCGCAGAACCTGCACTGGGGGCATTGGACGAGCGGGGGGATCGCTGACTGCATCTTCTGGGCTGCGTTTCTGGGCTTCGCGGTGAAGATTCCGATTATGCCGTTCCATACCTGGCTGCCTTCGGCGTATGCGGAGGCTCCGTCGGGAACGACGATGCTGTTGACGGGCGCGATGTCGAAGATGGGCTTATATGGATTGCTGCGGATTTTGGTTCCGATCTTCCCGGAGCAGATGCAGCATTCTCTGACCCTGTTGCTGTGGCTGGCTGTGGCGAGTGCTGTGCTTTCGGCCTTTGTAGCCTGGGCGCAGACAGACTTGAAGCGCATGTTTGCGTACTCGTCGATCAATCACCTGGGGTACTGCGTGCTGGGTGTTCTGGCGGTGCTTAAGTGGACGGGTGGCTCGCTGGCCGGGGAGAAGGCCGCAGCTCTGGATGGTGTGCTTCTGGGGATTTTCAACCATGCGCTGACAGCAGCTGCTCTGTTCTGGTTTATCGCGATGCTGGAAAAGCGCAGCGGGGGATTGCGTGGGCTGAACGATTTTGGCGGACTGCGCAAAGTCGCGCCGGTATTTTGCGGGCTGATGGGTATTGCAATCTTTTCCTCACTCGGCCTGCCGGGGCTGAATGGGTTTCCTGGGGAGTTCCTGATTTTCAAGGGAGCTTTTCCGCTGGTGACATGGGCTACGGCGCTCTCAGCGATTGGCCTACTGATCACGGCGGTGTTTCTGCTGGTGATTCTGGAACGGGTATTCCTTGGCCCGTTGAACGAACGGTGGGCTTTGCTGCCTGACCTGAGCCGTGGCGAACGACTGGCAATGTTTCCTGCGCTGGCGTTGATGTTTGTGCTTGGCTTCTATCCTCAGATCATTGTGGGGATGGTGAACAGCGCGGTTGTGCAACTGGTATCGCAATTGAGGCTTTAGCGGATGCTCGCGTGGACGATTTACATTTCGTTTCTCGGCGCGGCCGGACTCATGCTGGCTCCGAGGGTAAATGCGCGCGCAGCACGTCTGATTGCGTTGCTGACAGCCGTCGCGGGATTTGCGATCTCGGTGATTGGGGTGTGCCGGTACACGCCGGGCACTCTGGTTACGGTGACACGCGTGCCGTGGATTCCCTCGCTGGGTATTGAGTATCACCTGGCTGCGGATGGAATCAGCCTGACGCTGCTGCTGCTGACGGGCATTGTTGCTGTTGCTGGTGTCCTGTTCTCGTGGAATGTAGAGCGCCGGCCGGCTGAGTTTTTTGCGCTGTATCTGGTGCTAATTGGCGCGGTGTACGGCGTTTTTTTGAGCTTCGACCTGCTTCTATTTTTTGTTTTCTATGAACTTGCGATTATTCCCAAGTATTTTTTGATCGCCATTTGGGGGTCAACTCGACGCGAATATGCGGCGATGAAGCTCGCGCTCTACTCGTTTGCCGGAAGCGCGATGGTATTGATTGGCGTGATCGCGGCTTATGTCGAGGCAGGCTCGAAGACGATGGATCTGGCAGATCTGGCGCGCTTTCCTTTCCCGCTGCATTTTGAGATGTGGATATTCCCGCTGGTGTTTGTGGGGTTCGCGATTCTTGCGGGCATGTGGCCGTTTCACACATGGGCTCCGACGGGACATGCTGCGGCGCCCACGGCGGGTTCTATGCTGCTGGCCGGAGTGGTGATGAAGTTGGGCGCGTATGGCTGCCTGAGGGTGGCGATGATGCTGTTTCCGCGCGGCATGGAAGCATGGGGATTTCGTGTGCTGGGATTTGGCTCGTGGCGCGGGCTGTTCGCTGTTCTGGCTCTGATTGGCATTGTGTATGGTGCATCCGTGGCACTCGTTCAGAAGGACTTCAAGTTCGTAGTTGGCTATTCGAGCGTGAGCCACATGGGTTTTGTGCTGCTGGGACTGATGACTTTGAGCCAGATTGGACTGAGCGGCGCGGTGTTGCAGATGTTTTCGCACGGGATCATCGCCGGGTTACTGTTTGCGGTGGTCGGACGCATGGTTTACGACCGCACGCATACGCGTCTTTTGAGCGAGCTTGAGCCGATGCATCTGGCGCGGGTGATTCCCTTTGCCGCATTTACCTTCGTGATTGCCGGGATGGCATCGATAGGGCTGCCTGGATTCAGTGGATTTGTGGCGGAGTTTGAGATCCTGATCGGCACGTGGCGGGCATTTCCTGCGCTGGCGGTTCTGGCCGGGGTGGGGATTCTTGTGGGCATTGCGTTTTCGTGGCGGGCACTCGATAAGGCCTTCCTGGGCGGTGCCGGGACCGGTAGCCCCGTGGACAGGAGCCCGTCTGCGACCGTGCTTCCGCGAATTACCGTCGCGGAGCGAATTGGCGCTGCGATTCTTATGGCGGCGACGGCGGCGGTCGGGTTGTATCCCCGGATACTGCTCGACCTGATTGTTCCTGCTTTGCAATCGCCACTGTTTGACGGACTGCGGAAGGGGCTGTGGCGATGAATCCCGTGAGCTATTTTGAGCTACTGCGGCTTACGCTGCCGGAGATCGTTGTGGCGCTGAGCGGGCTGGCTGTGCTGACACTCGACCTGACTGTCTTGCAGCGACGCTCGCTTGCTGTCCGATGGAGGATCGGTGCACTCGTTGGCTGTGCGGGTTGCGTGGGCGCGATTCTGCTCCTTTTGCTACGAGCAGAGCGCGCCAGCCTGTATGACGGCATGCTGGTGGTGAATTCGCTGACACAGTTTGTCCAGACGGTTCTGGCGGCGTTCACCATTCTAGCGGTGCTGCTCTCCGTCAACTCTGACTTTACGGTGCATGTTGGGGAATATTTGGGAGTGGTTCTGTTTGCCACTGCTGCAATGATGGTTCTGGTCGGCACGCAGAATTTGCTGGTGATTTTTGCATCGCTGGAGCTGCTGAGTCTCTCTTTGTATATTCTGACTGCGTTCAACAAACATAGTCGCAAATCGGCGGAAGCAGCGCTGAAGTATTTTCTTTTTGGTGGGATGGCGGCTGCGTTTCTCCTGTTCGGCATCAGTTTGCTGTATGGATTGTCCGACTCAATCCAGCTGACGGCGATTGCTGCCACGCTGGGAGCCCAGCCACTGTCTCCGCTGCTTGCCGTTGCGATTGTGATGATCGTGACCGGGCTAGGATTCAAAGTGGCGGCGGCGCCTTTTCACCTGTGGGCTCCGGATGCCTACCAGGGTGCGCCCACGCCGAGCGCGGCACTGATTGCATCGAGCTCGAAGATCGCAAGCTTCTTTGTCTTTTCCATGGTGTTGACGCTGGGCCTACCAGCGGGGAGCGTTATGCCGCGCTGGTTTTCTCTGATTGCCGCGGTGGCCGCGCTGTCGATGCTGGTGGGGAACCTTGCAGCGATTGTGCAGAGCAGCGTACGGCGGCTGCTTGCTTACTCCGCTATAGGCCATGCGGGATACATGTTGCTGGGGATTCTGGCTCACAGCGCTCTCGGCCTTGGCGCGCTGCTTTACTACGTGGTTACTTATGCTCTGGCAACGATCGGGGCCTTTGGTGTTCTGGCTGCGCTTGAAAAGGAGGGGATCGATCAGGTGACGGATCTGGCGGGACTCTCGCGCCGTGCTCCGTGGCTCTCCTTCTGCATGCTGATTTTCCTCCTTTCGCTGGCCGGGATTCCACCGCTGGCCGGGTTCTTTGGCAAATTTTACGTCTTTTCTTCGGCGCTCTCGGCGAGGATGGGGCTGTTGTGGCTGGTGATTCTGGCGATTGGGATGAGCGTGGTTTCGCTCTACTACTATCTGCGAGTGCTGAAACAGATTTATGTGCGCGACTCTGAGGTCAGCGTGGGGACGATTGAAACCCCGTTGGGGATGCGGGCCACTGTCGGCCTGATTGCCCTGCTTGTGGTGCTGCTGGGATGCTTTCCTCAGCTGCTGCTCAGCTGGATTGATGGTGCGTTGCGCGCGATGCCACATTGAGCAGCATCGGATTCGGAAATCCGGATGAGTAAGTCTTAGTACTGCGCTGAAATCTTCCCGCCCCTCGTGCATTCGCCTCCCGACGGGATAGGATTGCAGGGGGCGGATTTGCGGGAGGAGCGCTGACGCGACGCGCAACAGCATCTTACAGAGAAGAGCGCGTCTCTCAGCTCATCTGACCAACTTCGTCAAACAGCCGCAACTCGCACGAGGCATTTTGCATGGAATTTCATATCCGCGGGGCACTTCGGGAACAACTGAATCTCGATGATCTCCTTTTCAGCTATACGGGAAACGTGATCTTCGCCGATGTAGCGGGGAGCCGGAAGCTAGCAAAAGGGTTGAATGAGGCGCGCGGGGCGGAGAACGATCCATCGCGAACAATCCACGCGGGCGCCTTGTTCGCGATGGGACTGATCGACGAGCTGAACCATGCGCTGGTGGCTCGATATCGCGCAGAGATTGATCCCGGAGTACTGGCAGAGGCGGTGCGCTGGTTTGCGGCCCAGACAGAGCCGGCAAAGCTGGAGCGGCTGCTGCTGTCGTTTACTGAACAGTTCCCTAATATGGCCGTCTACCGGGGGGAGTTGACGGCGGCGGAATGGCTGAAGGGATCGACGGATGGACTGCCGAACCGAGAGGCTGCGCTGGAAGAGTTGTTGATGCTCTGGCTGGCCAACATCAATCCCGCCTTTGCTCCCTTCCGTGAGCTTTTTGAAGATACGGACCTGAAACAGAAGACGATTTACCGGAACGTCACGGAGACGTTTTCAGGTTATTTCAGCACCCGGCCTCCGCTTGCGCCGGAGGTGGGAACTTTGCTGGATGCGCTTCGCGCGCCAATGCTGGCTTCGCCCGAATCTCTGACTGGACAACTTGAGTACATTCGCACTCGCTGGTCGAAGCATCTTGGGGCAGAGCTGCGGCGGGTGCTGCTGGCAATTGACATTCTGCGCGAAGAAGACCTGGCGATTTGGCTGCGGTTCCATCCACCTGGACCCGACTGGCATCGCCATGGCGCTCCAAGCTGGGGTGAGGCGGGATTTGTGGGAGACGAGTTCATCGGCTTTGAGCAGGAGTTTGGACCTGGCGGACGCCGGCGGTACGCCTCCGACTATCAGGCTCCGCTGCATGAGTATGAGGCTTTCAGCTCAGACCAGGCGTGGATGCCCAATGTGGTGATGCTGGCGAAGAGCACGTTTGTGTGGCTCGAGCAGCTTTCAAAAAAATACCAGAGGCATATTTACCGGCTCGATCAGATTCCTGATGAAGAACTACGGCTGCTGACCGACCGAGGTATTACGGCGTTGTGGTTGATTGGGCTGTGGGAGCGCAGCACGGCCTCAAGAACCATTAAGAGGCTGCGCGGACAACATGATGCCGTGGCCTCAGCCTATTCGCTCAAGGGATATGACATTGCGCAGGATCTTGGAGGTCGGGAGGCATTCGACAGCCTGAAGCACCGCGCCGCCGCGTTTGGACTACGCATGGCGAGCGATATGGTGCCGAACCACATGGGCATCGACTCGGACTGGGTGATTGAGCATCCGGACTGGTTTCTTTACCGGTGGGAGGATCCGTTTCCTTCCTACAGCTTCAATGGCCCTGATCTTTCGAATGACAGCCGTGTTGAGATCAAGATTGAAGATCACTACTACGACCAATCGGATGCGGCAGTGGTGTTTCGGCTGAGACACCATCAAGATGGTGCGACGCGATATGTGTACCACGGGAATGATGGAACGAGTTTCGCGTGGAACGATACAGCGCAACTCGACTACTCACAGGCGCATGTGCGTGAACATGTGATCCAGACGATTCTTCATGTGGCGCGGCTGTCGCCGATTATCCGGTTTGACGCTGCGATGGTGCTGGCGAAACGGCATGTGCAGCGGCTGTGGTTTCCTCTGCCGGGCACGGGAGGTTCAATTCCGTCGCGCGCAGAGAATGCGATGTCTCAGGAGCAATTTGATGCACTGATGCCGCACGAGTTCTGGCGTGAGGTGGTCGACCGTGTGGCGGCTGAGGTTCCGGGCACGCTGCTGCTGGCGGAGGCGTTCTGGCTGCTTGAGGGGTATTTTGTCCGTACGCTGGGCATGCATCGCGTGTACAACAGCGCGTTTATGAACATGCTGCGGGATGAAGAGAATGCGAAATACCGCTCCTACCTGAAGAAGACGATTGAGTTTGACCCGGATATTTTGAAGCGTTATGTGAACTTCATGAGCAATCCGGATGAGCGAACGGCGATCGACCAGTTCGGCACGGGTGATAAGTATTTTGGCGTCTCGACCATGCTGGCGACGCTGCCAGGATTGCCGATGTTTGGGCATGGGCAGATTGAAGGATTTACCGAGCGCTATGGAATGGAGTTCAAACAGGCACGAATGGACGAGTCTCCCAATGAGGACCTGATTGCACGGCACCAGCGTGAGATTGCTCCGCTGTTGAAGCGGAGATGGTTGTTCGCGGAGAGCACTCACTTTGTGCTTTACGATTTCTGGACCGGTCATGGGACGGTGGATGAGAACGTCTTTGCGTACTCGAACCGGCAGGGCGATCAGCGCGCGGTGATCCTGTACAACAATAGCTACGGTACGACGCATGGAACAATCCATGTGTCTGCAGCGGCAATGGATAAGGCCAGCGGCATGCTTCGGCAGACACGGCTGGACGACGGGCTTGGATTCTCAGGCTATGACGCAGTCGTGAGCTATCGCGACGCCGCGAGCGGGCTTGAATATCTCCGACGGGCGATTGATTTTCATCACCACGGACTGACGGTTGCACTTCGGGGCTATCAGCACGCAGTGCTGCTTGACTGGCGTGAGCTTCGTCCTTCGGCGGATTACCCATGGGACAGGCTATGCGACGCGCTCCGTGGAGAGGGCGTACACAGCGTGGACGTGGCATTGTCGATGCTCCGCCTGCGCCCGTTGCACGACGCACTCCGTCAGGCGGTAAGTTTGGAGAGTGTCCGGACATTCGCAGCCATCGCCGGAGAACTCGCGGCGCGGACGGACAGCGAAAGCGAGGTGGGGGCTTCCGCAAAAGTTGCTGAGGCTGAAAGCCTTAAAAAAGCGCAAGCGAAAACGGCCGCGCCTGATGGTGGATCGCAAGCGTTGCGAGTTCAGGCATTGCAACTTCAGGAATTCCTGGAGAAGTGCCGGCTGTTTTCTGAGTTCGCGGCTTCGAGCCTTCCGACGGAGAACCGAGAGCTTGCGGCAAGGGTTTCGGCCGCTTCTCCAAAGGAAGATGCGGTGCGATATTATCGCGAAAACTGCGAGAGACAGACCGTTGCCGCTGCCCGTTTCTCGCTGCTTGAAAAGAACTTTGCGGAAGACTGGCCGGTGGTCGCACGCCTGCTCCCTCACTCGGACGAGGGTTGGGCTTTGATTGTCGCCTGGATTGTGGTTGGCAGCCTCCCATGGAAAGGTAACCGGGTTGCGGCCTTTGACGGGCTGCAACTGCGCGCTGCGTTTGCGGAGATATTCTCCTCGTTTGGAATGGACGGTGAACGCAAGTGGCGTGCGGCTGCCGAACTGCGGGTTCTGTTGCTAAAAGATGACGCTCCAGACTTTCACTCGTTCTGGAATGACGGGGATGTGCGCTGGCTGGCGGGCGTGAACGAGTCTGACGGCGTGACCTATGTAAACAAGGAGCTGTTTGAAGAGCTGATCGATTGGCTTGAGCTGCCTGCGCTTCTTGAGATTGCCGAACAGGATGCAAACGCGCTTGAGGCGATTCTTGAAATGGAGGCTTTCGTCGAGCAGGCGCGCGAGGCGGTCGCAGAGGCAGGGTACAGACTGGATGCATACCGCAAATCGAACCCTGGCTCGTGGAGCGCAGAGGAGAATGCTGAACAGTTGCCTGATTCGAGCGCGTGATTGCCTGATTAGAGCGTGTGATGAAAGCCGAAGTGCAGGTATTCTTCGACCGCAACGAGGATAAGTGCGGCAAGCGACAGCACCCACTGCAGCCTCTCCATTCTGATCTGGTGAGAGGTGATGGCCTTGCGCCGCCACTGCGCAGCAGGACGATTGCGGAGACGGCGCGCGTGGATGAGGATGGCCAGATTCAGCAGCGAACCGACGAGTGCGAAGGCCAACATCGGACGGCGAATCCAGTCGGTGTGAAAGTCGACCATCGCCGCACCAGCACCGGTGGTCATAACCAAAGCACCTATTCCGATGGCCAAGCGAACCCCGTTTATTGCAACGACCGCTCCACAGATGCTTTGAAGAAGAGCAAAGAGAAAGGTGGACCAGGCGAGCAAGCCCCCGGCGCGGGGCTCCTCAACCGGAAGAGAGTGTGCCGCTTCAGAAAGCTCGGCCGGGGTAGTGGACATGCGAGAAATACTACTCCTTGTAAGGGATGCTTTCTTCCCATACAAGAAGAATCTTATCCGATTTCAAAAAACAGGGTTTAACTACCTTTTGGAGGAGGGAGCGCCGTGCCTCGCATTTCCGCATCCAGGCGCGCGTGTAGACGCTCGCTGTAACCAAGTGGCAGCTCAAAGATGCGCTCGTCGGCGGTGAGGATAAGGATGTTTCGCGTTGAATCAAGAATGGCCGAGCATATTTCGCAGTGCTCTAAATGTTTCTGTACCTGCTCCAGTATTTCCGGCGCGAGGTCGCCATCCAGATAGCCGGAGATGTGGTCCCACACATGTTTACAATCTATAACCATGAGAACCACCCCCGTTTCGGACTTATCTGCTTCAACTGCGGAGCTAATCTCTTCTGCAGCATGATGCGCGCCCGGTGCAGGCGCACTTTTACGGACGCCTCAGAGATGCCAAGCGCTTCGGCTGATTCGAACACGCTCATTTCCTCGATATCGCGCAGCACGAAAATCTCCCGGTAGATGGGCGGGAGGCCGGTGATGGCCTGTAGCAACATCTCGCGCACCTCCATCCGTTGGAGCATCTGCGAAGGGATTTCGCGCCAGTCACGCAGGAGAGCAGGAGAAATGTGCTGCTGTTCGCTGGGCGGTTCATCGAGCGACTCCATTTTCACTGTATTTTTGTGGCGGAGGCGGTTACGTGCTTCATTCAGGGTGATGCTCAACAGCCAGGTGCTGAACCTCGACTCGGCGCGAAAACTGCGAAGGTTCCGGAAGGCTTTGAGGAAGGCCTCCTGCGCCACGTCTTCGGCGTCTGCTTCATTTTTGAGCATGGAGAGCGCCATGACGTAAGCGCTGCGCTCATAGGGACGGATGAGATCGTGAAACTGGTGCGTGCTGCCAGCAAGAATGGAGGCGATGATCTGCGCCTCGTCTCTCTTGTCTGGAACAGCTGTTTTTTTCTCTTTACTCAATCCGGGTCTGTCCTGCCGCTGCGAAATATGCCGCGCATCGCCTGCGTAAGCATAGAACCGCGACAAGCCAATTGGTTACAGGACGTTTGGGAATTTGCCCTGTCCGGCTGAAATAGAACTTGCTCGAGATGATCACTGAGGCTTCAGATGCAGGGGCGGTCGTTTGTCGGGGGCCTGAAGCTGACCTTGTTCGAGCACTGACTTCAGGCTTTGATCGGGCGCAATTCTTAAAACTAACCCTGTAACTGTTGAAACAAAAGCAACTGCTGGCGAGTCTAAATCATCAACCTAGTGTTTACGTAAAATGAGCGCGCCCATGCGCCATTTGCAAGAAAACAACCGCAAAAGGAGTTTTCCTCTATGGTCAGTTATTGTTTTTCTTCGCGGAGCCTGTTGAACCGTTTAGTTGTTGCCGCTGCAATCTTGTCGGTTTGTGCGCTTCCCTGCGCCGCGCGGGCGGAGAATGGTGCTGCCGCCCCGGCTGGCGGTCAGCAGTACTCCAGTTCATCGGACTGGAAGACGTATCTGGCGAATTTCGACTTTGACGGAGCCCCGGATGCCAGCGCATCGCCCCAATATGGGCAATACGGAAAGAACAACCCCTACCCGGAGGCCACGAGCCGCTGGAGCCATCTGGCATTTGAAGCCGGCGCTGGGTTCACAGCTCCTATTGGCAATGATGTGAGCGGTGGCAAGCCGGTCGGGCTCTACGGGTACGACACCTGGGGTTACAACATCTCGTTGGGCGGAGGCTGGAACTTCACCAAACACATTGGCGCGCTGCTCGAATATCAGTTCAACCGCAATAAGATCCCAGGAGCCACGCTGGCTGCGCTTGGAGTACCCGGCGGCAACATCAATACATGGTCGCTCACTATTGACCCAATCGTTTACATCCCGATCACCCAGAGCTTTGGCGCGTACGCGACCGGAGGCGGAGGATTTTATCGCAAGGTCACGAACTTCACCGCTCCTGAGGAAGAGGAGGAGTGCTACTACTTCTGTTACTACGGCTATGCCAATGAAACCATCGGCCACTTCTCCAGCAATCAGGGTGGCATGAACATTGGCGTGGGCGGGTACTGGAAGGCGTTTGGTCCCGACAGCAATGCCAAGCTTTATGCAGAGGCGCGATACGTATGGGTGGACTCTCCCAAGCTGACTTCGGACACGGTCTTCAATGGTGAGGGTACAGAGGGTCTTATTCCTGTGACCTTCGGGGTCCGCTTCTGACCGATTGCTTTACGCACTTATGAGGGCGGACACCAACGTGTCCGCCTTTTTATGCCACGGGGCTCGCCAGAACAGTCACCTTGTTACGAGCGAAGAAGAACCGACTACAGACTGCAGGCATATTTTTGCCGTTTTCCATCTGAAGCACGGTACGCTATATGGTCATGTTCACGCGCATCTTCATCCTGACCCTACTGCTTGTCACTGGCGCCATCCAGCTTCCGGCACAAGTTAAACATGTAACGACGCCCCCCGACCTGGTAAGCCGCGCCGATATGCTGCGCGGAGCCTACGGACCGTATCGAGCCAACAACGACCTGCTTTACTACCACCTCAATGTCCGCGTCGATCCGGACAAACAGTTCATCAGCGGCGACAATACGATTCGTTTCAGGATGCTAAAGGATGGCACGCGTATCCAGCTTGATCTGAGCGAGGCACTGCATATCGATAAGATTTCCTGGGGCTCGGTCCCGCTCAACTATGAGCGCGATACGGGTGCCGTATTTGTTGATTTTCCTCGGACGCTGCATGTGGGGCAGGTGTATACCATCGACTTTTACTATTCCGGCCACCCGCTGAAAGTGGGACGTTTTGGGGGAATGGTTTTCGGCCAAGATCCGTCGGGGCATCCATGGATTTACACGTCGTGCGAGGACGATGGCGCAAGTATCTGGTGGCCCAATAAGGACCAGTGGCGCGATGAGGTGCAGAACATGGACATCAGCGTTGCGATTCCGAATGACCTGGTGGATGTTTCCAATGGCCGTTTCGAAGGTAAGACAAACTTAGGTGACGGTTATACGCGCTGGAACTGGTCGGTCCATTATCCGATTAACAACTACGATGTGGCTTTGAATATCGGCAATTATGTTCACTTCGGCAGCCACTATGGCGCGCTCACGCTCGACTACTATGTGCTGCCTGAGGACCTGGAAAAGGCGAAGAAGCAGTTCGCGCAGGTTCCTGGGATGCTCGACGCCTTTGCACATTATTTTGGGCCGTATCCGTTTATGAAAGACGGCTACAAGCTCATTGAGGTTCCCTACGCAGGAATGGAGCACCAGAGCGCGGTGGCGTATGGCAACCACTTTACGAATGGCTACTTTGGCCGCGACTGGACGGGCGTAGGAATCAGTATGCGCTTTGACTTCATCATCATTCATGAGAGCGGACACGAATGGTTCGGCAACAGCATTACGGCCGCAGACCGCTCGGACATGTGGATTCACGAGGGATGGACGACGTATCTTGAAGGGCTTTACGTCGAGTACCACTGGGGGCATGCGGATGCTATCCGGTATCTAAACGGCCTCAAGCCCAAGATAGAGAACCGTGTGCCGATTGTTGCGGAGCGCGGCGTGAATGCCACTCCGCCGGAAGACCAGTACTTCAAGGGTGCGCTGATGATGAACACGTTGCGCAGCATCATAAATAATGATCCCAAGTGGTTTGCCCTGATCCACGGCTTCTACCAGCACTTCAAATATCAGAACATCATGACGGGAGACGTCATCGGGTATTTTAATCAGCAGACCGGCATGGATCTGACGCCTTTCTTCCGACAGTATTTATTTCACGCTCAGATTCCGGTACTAGAGCTGCTGTTCGATCCGACGGAGCATACCGTCAGCTATAAATGGCAGGCCGAAGAGCCTGGCTTTGCCATGCCCATTCGATGCGGTGATCCTCATTCCCGGCAGACTCTTTATCCCACGCTTGAATGGCAGACGATGAAGACACCTCTCAGCAAAGACCAGTTCCAGGTACCTACGGATCTCTATTACATCTATGTGGATAAACAATAAGAGGCGCCAGCGATTCTAATTCGCGGCAAATGACCGACAATCCCGGACGTTCACCTCACGGCAGCAGACCTTGCGGGCGACGAGCTGAGTGCTCGGACGGAGCTCTCCTGCAAGACGCCTTAGAGCGCCGACACCCGATGGCGACAGAAGGATACTATTGGATGGTCGCATCGTCCCGGCTCATGGAGGCTGCAATGGCATTCAGATCTGTTCTCACCGCGATCGTGTTTGCGGTGCTGCCGCTGCCTTTGTTTGCCCGCTCGGGTGTAGGTCCCGTTTGGCAACTGGGAAAATTCGACGGTTCTTCCGCCGAATTCGCTCAGGACGAGCCGCGTCTGCCTGTAGTCTTTGTCGTTGGCCGGGATCGTCCAAGCGCCGACTGGTATGCGTTTGCTCCCTCCGCTTATTCGGGAAGGGCGCCCAATCCGGACGCCGCACCGCGCACGATTGCTTTCTCGATCACGGGCAAACCGGAGCGCGATTACCGTTTGACGGTGTCGGTCATTATCGAACACTCCAGCGTGCCCGCCCTGCGCATCGCGATCAACGGACGCACGGGACTGTTCTATCTACATCCAAAGCTGGATTACTCGATGGGCGATATGATGGCCGCTTTCTTTCCGGCGTATTCACGCGCAGAAGTCGAGTGTGACTTTCCGGGGTCGTGGTTGCAGGAAGGGCGCAACCAAATTGCGCTGCAGGCGGTTGCGACGGGCGACCGGGGCGTGCCGGATGCCGGGTTCAACTATGACGCAATCCGTCTGCAAGCGATACAATCTCTGCCTTCCGCGATTGCGGCGCACGCGGAGCCGACTATTTTCTATCACACGCGCAGTGGTGGTCTGGAAGAGCGAGTGGATGTGTTTGTGCGGTATCGAGAGAGACCGCGCTCTGGCCATATTACCCTTGCAATCGCAGGTCATTCCTGGACCAAGCCGCTGCAGGGCAGTCAGAATTTTGGTGAAGAGTGCATCCGTTTTGCTGTTCCGGAATTTGTTGCCGAGATGCCTGCACACTTGACGGTCGACCTGAATGGACAAAAAGCTCGATTTACGGAGATGCTGCGACCACAGAAGAAGTGGACGCTGTTTCTGGTCCCGCATGTGCATCTGGACGTCGGTTACACGGATTATCAGGCGAAGGTGTCCGCCATCCAGAGCCGCATCCTCGACGAGGCGATGGACCTGACGGCGCAGCATCCGGCGTTTCGGTTCAGCACTGATGGCGAATGGACGCTTGAGCAGTTTCTCAAATCGCGCAGCCCTGAGGAGCAGCAGCGCATCGTTACCGCGATCCGGAAACAACAGCTCTATGTTCCAGCGCAATCCAGCAATTTGCTCACGGGGTTCCCCACTGCAGAGACGCTGATTCGCTCACTCTATCCAAGCGCTGACTTCAGCAGAGTGCATGGGACTCCATACAACTACGCCAATATAACGGACGTTCCGTCGTATTCCTGGTCCTACGCATCCATCCTTGCCGCGTCCGGCATTCCGTACTTGCTGGCCGGGAGCAACAACGATCGCGCGCCTGTATTGCTGCTGGGCCACCTTAACGAAGACTCTCCGTTCTGGTGGGAGGGCCCCGATGGCGGCAAGGTCCTGATGTGGTACTCGCGGCACTATATGCAGATGCAGTTTCTCTTCGGTCTGCCTCCTCTGACCGCGACGGGCAAGGAAATACTGCCGATCTTCCTGGAGATGTACGAACACCCGAGCTACCATGCCAGCGCCACGATCATTTTCGGCACGCAGGTGGAGAACACCGACCTGTTCCCACAGCAGGCCATACTCGCGGACCAGTGGAACGCACTTTATGCCTATCCGCACATCGAGTATTCGGGCTTCCACGATGCGCTGGCGGAGATTGCCCATCAGTTCGGCACGAATATCCCGACCATCCGAGGCGACGGCGGTCCGTACTGGGAAGATGGAATCGGGTCGGACGCCCTTTATGCAGCTATGGAACGCGAGAATGAAAGCCGCGCGCCTTCCGCCGAGAAGCTTGCCACCATCGGCACGCTGGTGAACCCGCGGCTGGCGGTCGACCGGAAGAAGCTGGATTCGATGTGGGCCAACATGGTCCTGATGGACGAACACACCTGGACTTCGTGGAACAGTGTCTCCGATCCAACCAGCAATGAAGCCGTCGAGCAGCTTAGGGTCAAGAATTACCGTGCGGTGAGGGCCGCGGTGTTGCGTGACAATCTGCTTCGCAGCAGCATGGCCAGTCTGGCGAATTCGATTGCAGCCGGCGTCAACAGCATCATCGTGTTCAATCCGCTGAACTGGAAGCGCGACGGCGAAGTGACCGTCGATCTCGACAAAGGCATGGAACTCGCGGACCACGGCACCGGGCAAGCCGTTCCCTATCTCGTTCTCAGCGAGGGTCCGGACTTCCGCAGAGTGGAATTCACAGCGGAGGGGGTCCCGGCCGTGGGATACAAGGTGTACGAACTGCGTTCGGCCAAAGCGCCTGCTCCCACCCCGGGGACGACGTCAACCACCACCCTGGAGAGCCCCTCTTACCGCGTCGTGCTTGACCCATCGACCGGCAGCATTCAAAGCATCTATGACAAACAATTGAAAAAAGAGATTGTAGATACGGCCAGCGCCTGGCGCTTTGGGCAGTACCTCTATGTCAGCGGAGGGGACGAGGAGCCGAACAGTATTCTGCAGTACCGCGCAGTCTCGCCGAAGCCGGTACTTCACATCCATCCGGCGGCAAACGGACGGCTCATTTCCGTGGAGCGAACGCCGTGGGGCTGGCGGGCGCAGATGGAATCCTCCGCAGACAACACGCCGGAGATACATACGGAGATTCGCCTGTTCGATCACGAGAAGAAGATCGAGCTCATTGAGAATATCGACAAGAAGCCAGAACTCAAGAAGGAAGCCGTCTACTTCGCATTTCCCTTTGCCATGATGCACCCGCAGTTCGAGTACGAGATTCAGAACGGCGTCGTCGACCCGGAGAAAGATATGTATCCCGGGGCTGGGCGCGAGTGGTTTTCGGTGCAGCATTGGGTCTCGGTCCAGCAGGTTGGCGTTTCTGCGACTGTGATGCCGCTGGACTCATCGCTCGTGACCCTGGGCGACATCAATCGGGGAGCGTGGCCAACGGAGTTCGGTCAGCGACCCGGAACTATCTTCTCCTACGTGATGAATAACTACTGGCATACGAACTATCGCGCTGAACAAGGCGGACATTTTCGCTTCCGCTATATTGTCACAAGCGCAACGCACACCGACGCCCCTGCCCTGAGCCGTATGGGTTGGGAAGAAGAAACGCCGCTCGAAGAAGACCGGATCACCTCCCAGGACAAAGCGCTTGACCTGCCCTGCCCTCTGGATGGGAACCAGGGCAGTTTTCTCTCCATTGATGATCCCGATGTTCTCCTGGACACATGGAAGCCGGCGGAAGATGGCCAGGGAACAATCCTGCGGCTGATTGACCTGGGTGGAGCGGCGCGGACCGTCACCATCACAACTCCGCTCCTGGCGATCGAAAAGGTCACGAACACCGATGCGGTTGAGCGGGACATGAAACCGATCATTCCCGATAACCCTCACACATTCAGGATGGCCATTCGACCGCATGCAATTGTAACTGTACGAGTTATTGGCATGCCATTGCTGCGTGCAGCGGCGGAATAGCCTCTCAACAGACCGTCTCAGGCTGTACCGCAAACTATACCCCGACCTTTCGCTCCGCTATCTCTTCTGGAGAGCCTGGATGATTGAAGGTATTGGCGGATGGCGTTGCGGTAAATCCCACGTAGCGATTTCTTGAAAAGATATCCGGCTGCTCGCGGATCAAACGGTTGATTTCTGTGGGATCAGCCCTAAGGCATTGGTATTAACCAATGCAGGTCGATATCAGGATATCGCCATGCATCGTTGATTCTATGGAGCACCGGGCGGGAATTGAACCCGCGAATACTGGTTTTGCAGACCAGCGCGTTAGCCACTTCGCCACCGGTGCCCCTGGTCCGCCGCGCCAGAGCGACGCGGCGGAAAACTGCAAGCTTACTTCGGCTGCGCGGCTGTGCGCAGGTAAGGCTTGACTGTCTTGAAGCCTGGAAAGAGCTTGTCGGCCTCTTCGTTCGAGACGGCTCCGGTGAGGATGACATCGCCGCCCTGCTTCCAGTTCGCTGGCGTGGCTACTTTGTGCTTTGCCGTAAGCTGCATCGAGTCGAGGACTCGGATGATTTCGTCGAAGTTGCGGCCTGTGGTCATGGGATAGGCGAGTGTGAGCTTGATGCGTTTGTCGGGTCCGATCACGAACACGGTGCGAACGGGGGCGTTGAGCGCGGGCGTGCGGCCCTCGGAGCTATTGCCAGCATCGGCGGCGAGCATGTCATAGAGCTTGGCAACCTTCAGCTCGGGATCGCCAATGATGGGAAAGTTGACGTCGTGGCCGCTGACGTCCTTGATGTCCTGCTTCCACTTGCTGTGATCGTCGACGCGGTCGACACTGAGGCCGATGACTTTGGCGCCGCGCTGGGCAAACTGGTTTTGGAGGCCGGCCACGGCTCCGAGTTCGGTGGTGCAGACAGGGGTGAAGTCTTTGGGGTGCGAGAAGAGGACGGCCCAGTTGTCGCCGATCCATTCGTGGAAATGGATGGTTCCCTGGGTTGTCTCTGCGGTGAAATCGGGCGCTACGTCATTGATACGGAGTGACATGTCGATTTGCCTCGTTTGTCTTGCTGCATGGAAATCGTTGTAAAACTGAAAGACCACCTCGGCAGGTTTCTGCGGGTGGCCAGTGCGTTTGGTATCTTGATTTCGCTCTAGGAACACACCCGCATGTAGCCGTAGTGACAGCAGCAAAAACACATACAGGTTGGAGCGACGTGCTTCATTCTCATTCGAGAATAGAACGGCGCTTCGACAGTGTCAATTGGATTGAGAGAACCCTGCCCCGCGTTCCATTGTGCGAACACGGGGCAGGTTACTCAGTGCAGACTATACATCTGCTCCACGTCCTTCTTCAGTGCTTCGCGGCTTGCGAGGCGGGTGTAGAACATGTGGCCGCCTGGATACTCGTGAACCTGGACGCGCGTTGGATCGCCCATGATGGGCATTTGGTTGACGGTGAGCAATGATCCCATGAATGGGCAGGAAAGATCGTTCCACCCATGAGCGATGATGACTCGCAGCTTGGGGTCGGCAGCTACGGCCTGCCTGAGTTGCTCGACCGAGCCTTTGCGCAGCTCAGCACCACCGTCCCAAAGTTCGTTCACTTTGTATGAGAGCGCGTTATAGCGGGCGTCGATCTTCCAGCCGACGGTTTGGGTGACGAAGTTCACCATGGCGGTTGTGGTTGGCGCGATGATGCTGGCGAGGATGGGATCGTTCGCCTCCTGTTCGGGTGAGTAGGGGAAAGGATCGTAGGAGGTCACATTTGAGTCATAGACAGAGCCAATTTTCCCCTCTTCACGATAGGCCTCGCGCAGATAGGCTCCGGTTTCGAGGCGTCCGCCGGAGTACTTGACGAACTCGGGATCGAGGCCGGTCATGTCCGTGACTTTTTTGATCATGGCCTGTGTTGCGGTTGGGTCAGAATTGCCTTTGAGGAGTGTTTCGGCGTAGGTGCCGAGGGTATAGGAGATGACATCGGCCATGGCCTGCGGGGTGAGCTGGTGTTCCCGCTCAAGATGCGCGGCGGTGATCGACGGCAGCGTCACCATCCAGGGAATAGGCGAGAGACTTCCGTTCTGCTCAAGCGTGGGGTTGAGGTAGGGCGATACGAGGACGACTCCGTTCATGGCGACGCCGAGCTGCGATTGCAGGTAATAGGTGATGCGCGGGCCGCGGAAGCCTCCGTAGCTTTCGCCTACGAGATACTTGCGGGAGTCGAGGCGGTCATTTTTGACCAGCCAGTCGTAGATGACGCGCGAGAGATATTCGATATCAGGCACGGTGCTGTAGAAGAGCTTCTTGGCCTGGTCTTCGGGGACGAGAGAGCGGCTGAATCCGGTTCCGATGGGGTCGATGAAGACAAGGTCGGTAAAGTCAAGCCAGGTTCCGGGATTGTCGACCAGCGAGGGCAGGTCGGACGGGCTGTCACCCTCGTTGCCAATACCCTGCAAGTGCTTGGGGCCGATGGCTCCGAAGTTGAGGTAGACGGATGACGCGCCTGGACCTCCGTTGACAGCGAAGGTTACGGGGCGGTTCGGCCCGTCGACTGTGTATGCGGTGTAGACGACCTGACCGACTTCCTTGCCGTCGGTGTTGCGGACGGGAAGCGTGCCGACGGTTACGGTGTAGTGAAGAGTCTTGCCGTTCAAACTGATGCTCTGCTCGACGTGCGCATCTGGCGGCAGCGGCGGCAGCTTCATTTTCTCCGCCGACTGGTCAGCGGCTTTTTCCGCCGGTTTGCCGCTCTCCGGCTTTTGATCTGACTGGGCGAGGGCTGAGAAAGGAGAGGTGGTGAGGAGCAATGCGCTGAACAAAAAAGCGCAACATCGACGGGCACGCACGATCTGCATAGAACTCATAAAAATACGATACATGCTGCCCGAACTGGTTGCGAAAGAAAGCACTGCGGGTGCTTTTCTTTGAGAAACTACGATCATGCGCGAATTTGAATATCGACGTTGCGATGTGTTCAGCGAGCGGCCCCTGGAGGGCAACCAGCTTGCGGTTTTTCTGGATGCAACGAATTTGACGGACGACGAGATGCAGGCGGTTGCGCGCGAGATGAATCTGTCTGAGACGACCTTTTTGCAGCGCCGTGAAGTGAGGGTTGAGCAGGAACAGGGCGTTCGCGTGCGTATTTTTACTACGCAGGAAGAGCTGCCTTTTGCGGGGCATCCTACGTTGGGAACCGCTGCTACCATTCGGCAGGCTTTCCCGGAATATTCAAGCGCGGAGAAGATCGTGCTCGACCTCAATGCGGGGCAGATTGCGGTGACGTTTCCTCCGGCCTGCGATTCCGGAAGCGCTACGTTTGGCGAGATGCGGCAGCTGGACCCGGTGTTTGGCTTGACGCATGACTTGACTGCTGTTGCTCGGGTGCTCGGCTTGCGCGCGGAGGACATTGCGGAGACGTCTCCGCAGACGGTTTCGACGGGCATGGCTTTCTGCATTACGGTTCTGCGATCGATTGATGCGCTGACGAGATTGAAGCTGGATACAGCGGCGAGCGAGCGGTATCTGCCGGGCTCTGATGCGAAGTTTTTTTACACGCTCGCGCCGGTGGGGGCTGGGGTGTGGCGCGCGCGGATGCAATTCTACGGCGGCGAAGATCCTGCGACCGGCTCTGCAGCAGGATGCGCGATTTCTTATCTGGTGCAGCATGGATTTTGGCGCTCGGGGGAGCGTTTGCATCTTCGTCAGGGCGTTGAAATGGGGCGGCCGAGCGATCTTTACATTTCTGCGAATTTCTCAAACGGGAAAGTGGGCGAAGTGAGGGTGGGTGGCAGCACCGTTCCTGTTGCAAAGGGATTCCTTTTCCTTACATGATGCACATGGTTTCAACAGGGGCCGGGTAGGAAGTCGCCAATGTTGACAGGGCTTGCGCGCAATGCGGTGGAAGCGCGAGCAGAAAATTTTTGACTTCTTCGCCTGATATTCCCCGTTTACAGGGGGCCTGACTATTCGTAGTCTTGGCAAGCGTTCAGGAACATTGAACACACTTTCGCCGATTGAAAAACACAATTTGAGTTAGAGCGAGAAGCGCTTGCTATGTGCTCTCTCTGCTGGCTGCCATCCTTCGGGAATCTCCGAAAGTTTGCGGGAAGCAGTTGTGGCGCAGGCAAACGTAGCAGGAGCTTTTTTGCTCTCCGCATCCTGGTTCGAACCGGATCGCGGCTCCGCGTGGTTGCGTGCGCAGCTGGTTCCCCGCTGCACCGTTCGCGTGGCAGGGGCCGTATTCCCTTTTGGGGCCGAAGAGAGCCAGGATGCGGGCAACAGAAACCCCCTGTGCGGCATGCTTCCCTGCGTCCGTGCAGCTGCAGCTTCGCGTGTGGCGAGGCAGTAAGGAAACTATGAGGCCCAAGAAAACCATCCTTTGCGTTGACGATAATGAACAAGCACTTGCCGTACGGAAGTTCTTATTAGAGACACGCGGGTATCGCGTGGTTACAGCGGCTTCCGCACATGATGCGATCGAGGTCTTCAGGAATGGCGGAATTGACCTGGTGCTGGGCGACCTGATCATGCCGCAGATGGACGGCAACGAGATGGTGCAGCGCATGAAGGAAATTACTCCTGAGGTCCCGATGATGCTGCTGAGCGGGACGGTGAAGGCGTTTGACCGAGCGTGCCATGCGGATGCGTTTCTGCCCAAAGGCGCGTGCTCTCCGGTGGAGCTGCTGGAGCGCATTCGGGTGATGATTGCGCGCAAGCGCGGGCCGAAGAAGGTAATGGTGCGTCCGCCGTTTGAAGGCGCTTACGAAGCAGCTTACGCCGGCGGAACGCAGCCGGCAGTGGCCTCGTAGAAGCGGCGTCGGCAGGTAGAATAAGCAAGTGCCTATTATCCGTGCCGATCACCTCGGCAAAACCTACCGCAGCGGCAGGATTGAAGTGCCGGCTCTTCGCGATGTTTCTTTTTCCGTAGAGCCGGGCGAGTTTGTCAGCATTGTCGGACCTTCGGGCAGCGGGAAATCGACGCTGTTCTACCTGCTGGGCGGGCTGACGCGCGCCAGTTCGGGAAAGATCGAAATTGACGGCGTGGACTTTGCCTCGCTCAACGATGCGGAGCGGACGAAGATGCGGAAGTCGAAGATCGGCTTCATCTTTCAAAAGTTCAATCTGCTGCCGACACTTTCGGCGCGGGCGAATGTTGAGATCGCTCATGAAATTTCGGGCCAGAGGGGGCCGCTGGATCAGGCTTATCTGACGCACCTGACGGAACTGCTGAACATTGCGGGACGGCTGGATCATCGCCCCTCAGAGCTTTCGGGCGGTGAGCAACAGCGCGTGGCGATTGCGCGGGCGCTGATTACGCGGCCCGCGATTGTGCTGGCGGACGAGCCGACGGGAAACCTGGATACGCAGAACTCGGATGCGGTGCTCGAGATGCTGCAGCGGTCGAATCGCGAGTTCAAACAGACGGTGCTGATGATTACACATAACGTGGAAGCGGCGGCGATTGCGGACCGGATTCTGCACATGCGCGACGGCCAGATTACGGGCATTGAAGCGGGCAGAGGAGTGGTTGCGGAGCATCGCTGGTAGGGCAGAGCTTGCGTTGACCTTGCATTGACGCACCGCTATACTCAATGAGTACCAAGCGGGAGTAGCTCAGTGGTAGAGCATCGCCTTGCCAAGGCGAGGGTCGCGGGTTCAAGTCCCGTCTCCCGCTCCAGTCAGCCGGATCCGATTCCCTTTCGCGTGGCTTAGACTGGTTTTTCGATCCCTGCCTGCATTAAGATGACATGTTCAAGGCGCGGTACCCAAGTGGTAAGGGAGAGGTCTGCAAAACCTTTATGCGTCGGTTCGATCCCGACCCGCGCCTCCACCTATAACTCATTAAACGTCAATAACATACCAACTAATAGTGGTGAAACTGCGCTCACGCACCTGATCTCCGAGTGTGGGGTCTACGAAGGTAACCTCATCCCCACTTGCAATACTCGTGATCCTGCTTCTTCCGTTGCATCGGACCTGCCCTACTCCCGTGGGTGTATTTTATTGGCCGATTTGCTCGACTATTTTTGAAACACCTTTTGTATCAAGTCGGCCAAACCGAACGCGCCGGCCCCTATTAACACCAGGACGATGATGGTAAAAAGCCGAAATTCATGGACGGGTTCATCGGATTTCAGACGTTCTACTATTTTCCTGTAAGTATTCGAATGTTTCAGAGTCTGTTGATATGAAGGTGCAACGATGAGCCGACTTCGGTCTTCTTTCTCAATTCTTAAAGCCTCAACCTCCAATGCCGCCTTTTGAGTCTCCGCGATATTCTTCGGTATCTCTGTCGCATCCTTTGCAATGCCGACGGCGCCAGACACTGCTTGCCAGCCCAGCTTTCCAAGTAGCCATGTGAAAAATGCCATCTTCGACATTCCTCGCTTTTGATCTTATGAGGCTTCACGCCTGCGATATTTTCGATCCCGTCCACATGCCCTAGCAATAGAAATCTGCGTTGCGGAAACAGTCATTGTTTCTTGACGCAGCGCGTGAGGAGGCTCCCGGCATTCCCGTCTCAAGTTCCTGGTTCAAACATCCAGTGGGCTTCTTTCGCCATCTGGGTTGGACTGGATCTGCTTCGGCTTGACTGGTGCCTTGGCCCCCACTCCCCCCCTTTTTTGCCAGCAGTATGTGGCAACTCATTCATTCTGATCGATTTTCTAAAGCCTCCGGCTTGCATGCCGTTGTCTTACTCATTGATTCTGCTGGGTTTTCCGGCTGCGTCTTCTTTCTACCTCCTTGATTCTCAATCACTTTCACAGAAGGCCGCTGCTCTGCTGCCCGGACTGGGCGCCCGGGCGCACACGTTAAAAAGGACCGCTGATCGCGGTCCCTTTTTTTCGGCTCTAGTTTTATTTTATCAAACCGGGAAAAATCACCGGACATCCTCCTCTGGCGCAGATGCCGTTTCGAATGAATCAGTTCGCTGGACGGAGCGGGGCTCTCGACTTGACAGGTTGCGCCATTTGCCTGGTTTCTATTTCGCGGCGCAGATGGCGCAGATGCTTTCGCCGAATTTTGCTGCTTTCTCGGGGCCGATGCCGTTGACCTGGAGTAAATCCTCCATGGTTCTGGGGCGGTCGAGGACGATGGCTCGGAGGGTCTTGTCTCCGAAGATGCGGAAGGCTGGGAAGTTGTTCTTCTTCGCCTCTTCGAGGCGCCAGGCTTTGAGCTTTTTTTCAAGATCGAGTTCGGACGGAGTTAGCTCGGGTTGGGAATCCGGCTTCGATGGCTTCCCTGCCCTGGGCTTTCCAGGTTGCGATGGGCGTTTTTGTGGGGGATTTTGTTCGGCTGTGTCGGGGATGAAGAGTTGGAGGTTCGTGGCGTTGAAGAGCTCTTCTCCCTCTTCGGTGAGGCTGACTTTGCGATAGGCGATGTTGCGGCCGTCCTTCTCGAAGGCTGCGTCTTCAAGAGTGGCGAGGCCGCCCTGGGCCATGGCTGCGAGCAGGGCTTCGAATTCGTCGCGGAGCATCTGGTCGCGGGGGAAGAGCTGCTTGTGGAGCTTTCCGGTGGACATGCCCTGGAGCGGGCGGAGGGCCCGGGCTACGGCTAAGACGGTCTGCTTTTCGTCGCTGGTGAGCGGGCGGAAGAGCTGGGCGATGGCGTCCTGGGGCGCGCAGAAGTCGCAGAGGCCGCAGCGCTGGGCAGCGTCGTCCACGTCGCCGAAGTGCTCGATGAGCGCGGCCATGCGGCATTGCCGGGCTTCGGCGTAGCGCATGACCTTTTCGAGCTGCTGCTGACGGTGGCCGCTCTGCAGGGCGTAAGCGGAGCGCCACTGGCGGTGGCCGGGGGTTACGGTGCCGTCGTAGTGGATGACGGCTCCGCCGTGCGCGGCCAGCTTTTCGAGGGCTCGGGTGAAGACGTCGGCGTCGATTTCTAATGCGTCGCGAAGGTCATGGACATTGCAGGGTGCGTGGCGCGGCTTTGCGCCGAGCTTTTGAACGATTCGGTCGAGGATGGCTAGATCGGGGTAGTCGCGCTGGTGAAAGAAGTCGTGGGTGCGGCGGTCGGCGAAGGAGTGCATGAGGATGGCGCGGCTGGGCTGGCCGTCGCGTCCGGCCCGGCCTATCTCCTGGTAGTAGCCTTCGAGGCTGGCGGGGAGCGCGGTGTGGATGACGGTGCGGACGTCAGGCTTGTCGATGCCCATGCCGAAGGCGATGGTGGCAATGATGACTTCGAGGCGGCCTTCGAGAAAGTCGCGCTGGATGCGCTCGCGGGATTGGGGGTCGAGCCCGGCGTGGTAAGCGGCGCAGGGGAAGGCGTTGGCCAGCTCGGCGGCGGAGGACTCGGCCTCTTTGCGGGTGGGCGCGTAGACGATGGCGGGGCGGCGGGTGCGCGAACGGAGCAGCTCAAGGGTGAACTGAGCGCGTCGGGGTTTGGAGACCTCGACAGCCTCGATGGCGAGGTTGTGGCGGCGGAAGCCGTGGATGAAGCGGGCGGCGTGGGCGAGGCCGAGCTGTTCGACGATGTCGTTCTGAACGATTGGGGTGGCCGTTGCTGTCAGGGCGACCACCGGGGCTGGGCGGAGGGCCTGAATGTGTTGACGGAGGGTGCGGTAGTCAGGGCGAAAGTCGTGTCCCCACTGCGAGATACAGTGGGCCTCGTCGATGGCGATCAGGGATGGTTTGCGCCGGGCCAGCATCTCGACAAAGCCGGGGACACGGAGACGCTCGGGGGCGAGGAAGAAGAACTGGAGCTGCCCGTCGAGGTACTGGCGGCAGACGGCGCGGGAGGCGTCGCGGTCAAGGCCGGAGTGGATGCGTCCGGCACGGAGGCCGAGGGCGGTGAGACGGGAGGACTGGTCCTCCATGAGCGCGATGAGGGGGCTGATGACGAGGGCGGTGCCTCCGCGGACGAGGGCGGGCAGCTGGTAGCAGAGGGACTTGCCGGAGCCTGTAGGCATGACCAGGAGCAGGTCCTGCCCGGCGATAGCGGTCTCGCAGACCTCCTGCTGGTTGGTGCGGAAGGCTGGGAATCCGAAGACGTTGGCGAGGACGCTGGCGGGGCTGGGAAGGGCCTGGTGGGTGGGAATCATGAGGACGGCGATCACTTCGAGTTTAACGGAACGAGCGCGAATCCTGGGCTTCCGGGAGGTTTAAGGCGGTTCCCCGGTTTCTGTGGAGTTTCCAGTAGCGTAGAGGGTGGCTTTTTCTTCAGGAAAAAGCCACTTCAAGCCATTGCCTTTCCTCTCCACCCACTGGAGAACCGCTCTATCCTTCCCGGCCCTTGTGGCGACCAGGAGAAACCGCAGGTTCCTCGACTTCA
>Ga0335075_10000926_pt1 | contig 49591 bp, 37 predicted proteins | sample Lox_Sample_24_FD_206723 | JGI IMG/M metagenome (GOLD analysis project Ga0335075, IMG submission 206723) | Soil microbial communities from Loxahatchee National Wildlife Refuge, Florida, United States - Lox_Sample_2.4 | ecosystem: Environmental > Terrestrial > Soil > Wetlands | place: USA... | reverse complement strand
GGCACACGGAGCGCGGCTGTGTGCGGGGCAAAGGGGCACCAGCCGCAGCAGCCGCGAACGTTGCGACGCGCTGCGGCTGGTCTTCGACACAGCCGCGCTCCGAAGCAGGTTCATGGGGTGAGGGAGAATCGTTCGAATGAGAATGTTGCGGTTCTTGGGAAGGCTGAGCCGTGTCAGTCCGTGCCCGAACCAAGGCAGTCCAAAACCGCCCCGTTTCCGCCCACATTGGCCCCATCCACAAATTCCCCAATAAAATCGCCCCTTTTGCGCGAAATCGCCGTTCGTTTCCCGTTTCCCCGCCTATACCCAAAAAATGTGCGCAGCATCCTGGCCGCCTCGCCGTGGCTTTTCATAGCGCAGGTCGGCTTTTTTAGGTAGCGCAGCCCGTCATCGGCTTCGCGTTCAAGCACTGTCTCGGTGCGTGTTCCTGTAACTGAGCCCTGACCGCCTGCCGCGCCGAAGCTTCCGAGCGGCGGCTGGTGAGGAAGGGGGGGTTCTTTTTCTATTTTAATCCGCGCCTAATCCGTGTTTCATCTATGGCCGAGAATGTTGACGACGCTGCGCATCAAAAACCTCGCCCTGGTGACGGATCTCACTCTGGATCTTCAGCCCGGGTGCAACGTCATCACCGGCGAAACCGGCGCAGGCAAATCCATCATTATCGGCGCGCTGAATCTGGTCCTGGGCGAACGCGCCGATCGCGGCCTGATTCGCAGCGGCGAGGATAGTTGCACGGTCGAAGCCGTGTTTGATGTCGCGTCCCTCCGCGCCCCGTTGAAGGCATTTCTGGAAGAAAATGGCCTGGAACCCTCTGAAGATAACCAACTCGTCCTGAAGCGATCATTTACCGGCGCGGGCGCAAACCGGCAATTCATTAACGGTTCGGCCACGTCCCTGGGCGCCCTGGCCAAAATCGGCGAATGGCTGGTGGACATGCATGGCCCGCATGACCATCAATCGCTCCTAAATTCGGCCAAACAGCTTTTCATCCTGGATGCTTTTGGCCGCCTGGAGCACGAGCGCGAAGCTTTCGGCGAATCCGTAAGCCGGCGCGCAAAATTGGAACGGGAAAAGGCCGCGCTCATCGTGGACGAAAAAACCTACGCGCAACAACTGGATTTGCTGCGATTTCAGGTCCGGGAAATCTTCGAAGCGCGCCTGCAACCGGATGAAGAGACGTCCGTGGAAGAGGAATTTCATCGCGCAAGCAATGGGGCCAAATTGCTGCAACTGAGCCAGGCCGCGCTGGACGCTTTGAGCGAAAGCGATAATTCATTGCTGACACAAGCCGGCATGATTGGCCGGACGCTGCACGATTTGCAGCGCGTGGATTCCGGCGCGGCAAATCTTGTGGAATTGCAGTCGCAGGCGGTCGCCGCGATGCGCGATTTGCAGACAGAATTGTCGCGGTACGCCGAACGCATCTCCGTTGACCCGGCCCGGCTGGCTGAATTGGAAGAGCGGCTGGATTTAATCCATTCCCTCAAGCGCAAATACGGAGCGACCATCGCGGAAATCAACGCCTTTGGCGAGGAAGCAAAAAAGAAATTGGAATCACTCGAAGGGCGCGATGCCGAACTGGCGCGCATTCATTCAGAGTTAAAGAAACTGGACGCGGAAATCGTGAAGGCCGGGCAGGCGCTGACCGCGCGCCGGAAAAAAATCATTCCGCAATTGGCCAAAGCCGTGAGCAAGCAGCTTGAAGATTTAGGATTTAAGCAGAGCCGTTTTGACGTCGCAATTCAGTCGCAAAGCGACGTGACTAACCAACCAGTTAAGCAAACCGGCTTTGACGAAATTGAATTTCAATTTGCGCCCAATCCGGGCGAGCCGGCCAAACCGTTGCGGGCAATAGCGTCGTCGGGAGAAATGGCGCGTGTGATGCTTGCGCTCAAAACGGTGCTTGCCGCAGAGGATGAAATTCCCGTGCTGGTATTTGACGAAGTGGATGCCAACGTGGGCGGCGAAACGGCCAATGTTGTTGGGGAAAAAATGAAGCAGATTGCTGCGCGCCGGCAGGTGCTGTGCATTACACATCTGCCGCAGGTAGCCGCACCCGCCTCCGCGCATTACGTCGTGAGCAAACAGGTCAGGAATGGACGGACAATTTCCGAAATACAGTTGCTGGGCAAACGAGAGCGGGTGACGGAATTGGCGCGGATGCTGGGAGGACAAACCGATGCAGCCAGAAAGCATGCCGAGGCGCTGTTGAGGCAGGGCTATTTCTGATTCCACCACCCCCCGCCGAGCGCCTGAAAGAGAGCGGCGGTGTCCGAATACCGGCTGGCCTGCGCCTGGATGAGGGCGATGGCGGCCTGCTGATAACTTTGTTGGGCGGTCAGGACGTCCAGGTAACCTGCATTTCCGATTTCCAATTGTCGGCGCGTGAGGTCGAGGGACACGTTGGCGGCATTCGCGGCATTCACGGCGGCTTGCAGGGTGTCGGCATCATGTTGCAGGGCGTTCAAACTATCGGCCACATTTTGGAATGCAGAAATAACGGTGCTGCGGTATTGCGCGGCCGCCTGGACGTAGGCATCGCGCGCGGCACGTTCCTGGTGAAGCAATGTGCCGCCCTCAAAGATCGGCTGGGTAACGCCCGCGCCAATGGACCAAAAACCAGAGCCGCCCGCAAATATTTCACCGGCGTCCAATGCCATCGAGCCGGCGCTGGCTGTCAAAGTGATGTTGGGCAGACGATGGGCCACGGCCACACCAATGAGCGCCGAGGCGCTATGAAGATTTTCCTCGGCCTGGCGGATATCCGGACGCTGTTCGACCAGTTGGGATGGAAGACTGACCGGCAGGTCGCGCGGCAGTTGCAGGCTGCTCAACTGAAACGTTTCCGGCAAATCATCGGCGGGGAAACCGCCTGAAAGGGCGGCGAGCAGGTCACGGTTTTGCGTCAATTGATCCATCAGTGGCGGCAGGGCCGCCTGGGATTGGGCCAGTTGCGATTCCTGCGCGGCGACGGCCACGCGCGTGGCCGTCCCTTTTGCGTTTTGACTGCGCAGCACCTCCAGTATGTTTGCGTTTATGGCGATGAGGCGGCGGGTCGCATCGATTTGCGCGCGCAGAGACGCTTCCTGGATGGCGGCAAGAACAATATTCGCGCTTAAGCTCACATCGGCGGCGGCAAGCGCGAAACGGGCGCCGTTTTCCTGTGCTTTCAGGGATTCCACGGTGCGCCGGTTCAAACCAAAGACGTCCGGTGAATACGCCACGGCCACTTCGGGTGTGTACAGGCTGAATTCGAATTGGTTGGCGTTGGGAACGGGCGCAATTGCGTGCGAAGTCCTTTGGCGGCTTACCGATATCCCGCCGTTTACGCTCGGATAATAACCGCCGTATTGGGCCAGGACATTTTCATGGGCGACGGCCAGGGCGGCCTGCGCCGTGGCGAGGTCGGGGTTATTGGTCAGGGCGCGTTGAATCAAATCATTAAGCGATTTGGAATGAAACACCGTCCACCATTGCCCGGGAATGTCCAGGCCATGGACAAACTGCTGCGCTTCTCCGCCCGTCACACCCGGTGCACTGCTGGTTTGGGCGGGCAAAGGAGCCGCGGTATAACCGTTCACGGCAGGCGGGACGGGCTTCTTGAAGTTTGGCCCAACGGCGCATCCGGCCAGACACACGACGACCGCGAGAACGCCCAGGATTACCGGATGGGGAGGAAACATTCCGCATTCCGCATTCCGCATTCGGCATTTCATTGTGCCTCCTTTTCTTTGTGGTGTTCCCCGGCCTTGCCGTTGCTCAGGAAGATAACGTTCAGTGCGGGGACGACCAGGAGGAGCATGACCGAGCCGACCAACATACCCCCTACAACGACCGTGGCCAGCGGCCGCTGGACTTCGCTGCCGATACCGTGAGAAATGGCCGCGGGGAAAAGACCGATGGCCGCAGAAAGGCTCATCATCAGCAGCGGTCGCATCAGTGTTGAAGCGGCAGAAAACATGGCGTCGGCGGGCGTGTGACAGCGATGCCGGGCCTGCTTGTAATGGGTAATGAGCAAAATTCCAATCATGACTGATACGCCAAACAACGATATGAACCCGATGGCGGCTGAAATGCTGAAGTTGATTCCGGCGATATAAAGCGCGAGCACGCCGCCGGCCGCCGTGAACGGAATGCCCGCAAGCGAAAGCAGGCATTCACGGATAGAATTGAACAGGCTGTAAAGCAGGCCCAGAATAAGGACGAGGCTGACCGGGACAATGATTTCGAGGCGTTTTTTGGCGGTTTGAAGTTCACCGAATTCGCCGGACCAAACCAGGTGATAGCCGCGAGGTACCTTCACATTTTGAGCGATGCGCGCCTGCGCTTCAGCCACCGTGCCGCCCAGGTCGCGCCCGCGCACGCTGAATTTGACGGGAATGAAGCGCTCGCCGCCTTCGTGATAAATCCATGATGCGCCCGTGTCCAGTGTGATATCGGCCAATTGGCTCAAGGGAATATACGCATTCACGCCGGAACTGGTTTGGTACGCCACCCGGATGTTGCGGATTTTTTCAATGGTATCGCGGAAAGCAGCCGGGTAACGGACGACGACGCCGAATTGACGGTCGCCTTCGAAAACTGTCGTTGCCGACGTTCCACCGAGTGCCGCCTGAATAACGGTGTTGATGTCGCCAGTGTTGAGGCCGTAACGGGCGGTCTTCTTGCGATCGATGGTAATGTTCAGGTTGGGCTGGCCCAGGACGGGAAAGATGCCGAGGTCGGTGACGCCGCGCACCTGGGCCATTTGATCGCGCACGTTATTGGCCAATTCAGTGAGCTTCTCAAGATTTGGACCGACGATTTTAACGGAATTGGCGCCCTTGACGCCGGAAATACCTTCTTCAACGTTGTCCTGGATGTATTGTGAAAAATTGAAATTCACGCCGGGCAATGCATTTTCAAAATCCGCCTGCGCTTCGCTGATCAATTTGTCCTTGGTTATCCCCTTGGGCCATTCATCGTAGGGCTTGAGCGGCACGAAGAGTTCGACGTTGGAAAAAGGCGAGGCGTCGCTGCCGTCGTCGGGCCGGCCGTGTTGGGAAATGACCGTAATGACTTCGGGATATTTTTTAAGAATCAGCCGCATTTTGCGCGTTGCGGCCTGGCCATCCTCGAGCGAGGTGGTCATAGGCAATTCGGCGCGGATCCAAAGATTGCCTTCGTCCAGCGCCGGCAGAAACTCGCTGCCAAGCCGCGAGCCAAAGAAGACAGCCACGCCCAAAAATGCCAGGCCGATAAACGCAACGATGGCGCGATTGGCCAGGGCAAACCGCAACGCGGGATTATACAGGCGGTGCAAAATTCGGACGATGATGGTTTCAGTTTCCTTCAGACGTTCCGGCAGAAGGAACGATGCAAGCACCGGCGTGACGGTAAAGGTGGCGATAAGCGCGCCGGACAGGGCGTACGCGTAAGTGCGCGCCATGGGACCAAAAATCGCGCCTTCAACGCCCTGCATGGTGAATAGCGGCACAAACGCCGCGACTATAATTAGAATCGAGAACAACACCGCTTTATTGATCTGCATGGCGCTGACCAGAATTAGCCTCAGGCGGTCGTTCCATCCGTGCACGGGCGCTGCATGATCCGTGGCGCGGCTCGGATCGGCGCCCCAATATCCGGCGGCGAGCCGCTGGAGCAGGCCTTGTTGTTCCTCTTTCGATTTTTGGAAATTGCGGAAGATGTTTTCCACGAGAATGACCGCCGAATCCACAATAATGCCAAAATCCACCGCGCCCAACGAAAGGAGATTGGCGCTCTCGCCGCGAATATCGAGCAGGATGATTGCGAAGATCAGCGCGAACGGAATGTTCAGGCCCACGATGATGGCGCTGCGAAGGTTTCCCAGAAAAATCCATTGGATAAAAAAGATCAGGAGGCAGCCAAAAATCAGATTGTGCAGCACGGTGTGCGTGGTGACCGAAACGAGCGAGCCGCGATCGTAAAACGGCCTTACTTGAACACCCGCCGGCAAACTGCCGTCGTGGTTCATCCGGTCTATTTCCGCCTGGATATTCGGGAGGACTTTGTCGGTCTGGTAAGTGCGTCCCATAACCACGATGCCGAAAACAATGTCGTCTTCGTCGTCGCGCCCGGCGACGCCGAGCCTGGGGCGATAGCCGACCGTGACTTTGGCGACGTCCTTGACCAGCACGGGCACTCCGTTGCTTTGGGTCAGAACCACGTTTTCAATATCGTCAACCTTGTAGCCCTGGGTCAGGTTATCGTCGCCGCCGTCGTCGATTTGGCCGACACCTCGGATGTTGATGGATTGCTGGCCGATGGTGATTTCGCGTCCGCCCACATTGATGTTGGCATTGCCGAGGGCGGTGATGATTTGCGGCACGGTGATGTTGTAGGCTTCGAGCTTGCGCGGATCCACATCGACGTCAAATTCCTTGGTCGGCCCGCCCCAACTGTTGACCTGGACGACGCCGTGCACCTGGAGAATCCGTCGCTGAACGATCCAATCCTGGACGGTGCGCAAATTGGTGATGCCGAAGCGCGGCGGGCCGACTACCTGGTAACGCAGGATTTCGCCCGTGCCGCTGTTTTGCTGGATGTTGGCGACAACGCCGCCCGGCAGCGTCACGTTTTGTTGCAGCGCGATGGCCGCCTGGGCAAAGGCGAAGTCGTAATCAATGCCGTATTTGAATGTCACACGGACAAAGGACAGGCCGTAGAATGAAGTCGAACGGATGACGTCAATGCCGGGCACGGTGTAAAGGCCGTTTTCAATGGGTATGGTATAGTAACGCTCCATTTCGCTGGCGGACAAACCGGGCGCTTGCGCCGTGATTTCGAGAATGACGGGTGTAGGATTGGGATAAGCCTCGATGTCCAGCGATTCAAACGCCACGTAACCTGCGCCCGCAAACAACAGCAAACAAAACACCACAACGGCGCGGCGGCTGAGGCAAAAAGCTATGATGGAATTCAGCATTGTTTGACGTTGAAACGTTAAAACGTTGAAGCGTTCAGGTGGTTCAATCGTCTGCTGGAGCCTGGAGCATGTTGTCCAGGAAGATGGCGCCGTCTGTCACGACGAGTTCGCCGGCGTGCACACCATCCAGGATTTGGACCATACCCTGCTCCCGCAATCCGATTTTGACCACCCTTTGCGTGAAATGAGTCCTGTCCGTAGTAACCCAAGCGGTCATGGTGCCGTCGCCTTCACGCACGATGCCATTGGCGGGCACGGCGAGAGATGAAACCGGTTTTTGGAGAGTCACGATATAGTCAGCCAGCATTCCGGTTCGCAACACGTTTCCTTTATCAGCCAGTTCACAACGGACGGTTACGCGGCGCGTGTTCGAGTCCACGTCCGGATAAATTTTGTCGACTTTCCCCTTAAAGATCTGGCCGGGAAAAGCCACGACGGTAGCGCTGACAGGTTGGCCAGGATGATAGAGCGGGATATCGCTTTCCGGCACGTTTGCAAGCAGCCATTTGATCGAAACATCCGCCACAGCGCATGGAGCCGGCGGCGCGTCCGGCTGCACGGGAACACCAGAGGCCGCATTCACGGCCGAAACCTGCCCGGAAATTGGGCTGCGTACCGTTACGTTGGTCGCCCCGAATTGAACAGTATAAAGTGGTTGCCCCTTTTTGACTGGATCGCCCAATTCGACAAGCATTTGAAAAATGGTCCCGGACACCGGCGAAGGAACCGGAGTAGAAAGAGTGCTGTCGGAGTAAAGGTTATTTTGGAAATCAATTCCGCCAATGCCGGTCTTTTCAATCGGAAATGCGTAGGTGTTTACGGTGCCGATTTTGATGGCGTTGAGCTGGCCGTCAGTCAGTTGGATCTCGGGAGGACCGGACGTGTTGGAAGTGGAATCTGCGGCGGCCGTGGGCGCGGAATCATCCTCCCGGCTGCAGCCCGATTCCAAAAAAACAGTCGCGGCGCAAGCAGCGAACATTGTCACTGCGAGCGCGGTTGCTTTCATGGCACACACGCGTTTCATTACGCGAATGTGCCTCAGTTCCCATGCCGCTGTCTGTCAGGCATGGTATAAATTTTTGTAGGGGAAAACCCGACACAGAAAAGGAAAAAATGGCGTGGAAGCTAATGAATCAGCGAATCACGCCGCTTTCGTTAAAAGCTCTTCGATTGCTTGAGACACATTATCCCGGAAGCTGCTCATCTTCCCGGGCCTTTTTAGCAACGAGTTGCAAATTCATGGCCTCATCTTTATGGTCCTGCCAATAATTCCGCCCGACAGAATTCAGTGACACGAATAGTTCGCCGTCATACATTTCCCCTGTGAGCGGCGCCGCTTTCAAGAGTCGCAGCGCTATCGGAACAATGTGCGCAACATGAATTTGCTGACGACATGCTTTGCAAATATCTTCAACGGCAAGTTCTTCAAGAGGGATGTCGCTTACCGCGCGGTACCAGGCTGGGAGCGGAAATTCCTCGACCAATTTTGGCGGTAGAGCAACACCTCTTTCTCTGTCCAAAAGTGCAAAGGTCAAGCGCAGTCTCTGGTCCTTCATAGTCGTGCAGCCTTTCTTTTTCCTTTTTCCTTTTTCCTTTTTCCTTTTTCCTTTTTCCTTTTTAATTTTTCCTTTTTAATTTTTACTTCCGCTGCTGTCGCGCCAGCGGACGGCTTCGCGAAGGAGTTCGGTGGCGCTGTTAAGGTTGAGCTTTTCCTTGATGCGGGCGCAGTAGGCCTGGATCGTTTTGACGCTCACGTGAAAATCCTCGGCGATTTGGCGCGTGCCGATGCCCTGGCCGAGTTTGTCGAACACTTCCAATTCGCGGTCGCTCAGGAGTTCAATCGCGGATTTGCTCACGCCACTTCCCTGAAGCGTCTTGCCCGCCAGGACTTCAGCAGTTTTTTCACTGACGTACAGCTTGCCATCAAGGACGCGGCGGATAGCTTCAATCATTTTTTGGGCGGTCTCGCGCTTGTTGACGTAACCGCGCGCGCCAGCGCGAAAGGCGCGTTCGGCGTAAAGGGATTCGTCGTGCATGGACAGCACCAGCACCGGAACGTCCGGGCGCAGCTTTTTCAGGTCTTTGATTAATTCGACGCCGGAGGAATTTTTAAGGTTGATGTCAGCGATGAGAAGGTCCGGTTCCCCGAGGGCGAGGAATGAAAGGGCGGCCGGGGCGCTTTCGCTCTCGCCACAAACGGAAAGGTCGGGCTGCTGGCGAATGAGGTTGCCGAGCCACTCGCGGACCAGCGGGTGATCGTCCACAATAAAAATCTTCTTTTTTGCAGGCAGTCCGTTCATGGATTTATCGCGGCAGGGAACATTTGACGAAGGTGCCGCCCGTTGGGTTGGGTTCTATGGAAAAACTGCCGCCGATCATGGCGGCGCGATGGGCCATGATGCGCGTTCCCAGGCCGCGCTGCTTCTGCCAGTCTTCCGGAAGTCCTGTGCCGTCGTCCTCGACTGTCAATTCCACACGATCCTTGCGTTCAGCCAGACTGACGACGATTTGACCCGGTTTGCCGTGCCGGACTGCATTGTTGACGGCTTCCTGGGCGACGCGATAGAGGTGCGTGGCGGCGGCGGTATCTGCAATGGCGGGTGGCTGCTCGCACTCAAAGACACAGCGGACTTTGAATATTTTGGAGGTATTTGCAGCCAATTCGCGCAAGGCGGTAACGAGTCCTTCGGGCTCCATGCCGGCGGCCGAGATTCCGTGGGCAAGATTGCGGGTGAGCGTAATGCCGTTTTCGGCGAGTTTCACAATTTCCCGGGCGTCGGCAGCTTCAGAAAGCGATTTGGCGGCCAATTTTTCGTTGAGCACCTGGCCGGCCATTGCCGTGGCCGCCCAATGCTGGCAGAGACCGTCGTGCAGGTCGTGTCCAATTCGGCGCTGCTCGCGTTCGCTCACCTCGATGACTTCTTTTTCCAGCCGTTCGCGTTCGGTGATTTCCCGCGTCAACGATTCCGTGCGTTGCCGGACTTTTTCTTCCAATTGCTTTTGTGAGGCGCGCAAATTGGCGACGAGCAGAACGGCCACGAAATAAAAGCTGGCGAGGATGAGGACGTTCCAGATTGGAACAAACACGCTGGAGTAATGCGCGCCTGCCGCAAAATCGCCGGCCTGCCAGACGACGACGCTGAGCACGGCCATGGCAAATCCCCAGGGCCTGCCGATGAACCAGGTCACGAACGCAATCCCCAATAAATAGAAAACAGAAAAAGATATTTCAAAGCCCGTCCGCCAGTCAATGACGCCCACGAGGCCAAGAAATGCCAGGCCGATGAAAGCCAGGAGGACGCGCGGGCACCGCTCAAGGAACTGAAAAAACTTCGTCATGGCGATTTACGATATGCAATTTACGCATCATACAAGATGTTTCGCGTAAGTAGTAAATCATAATCGCTTCTTTAACAATGAGTACCCGTCAAACGTGCAGGCCGATGCCTGAAAACCTTCTATTCAGAACTATTGCCAATGCGGACGCACCCATACGTTCCGGTGTCCCCGATGAACCCATTGGCCCTGGACCCAAACGGCGCCCGGATGCGGACGCGGACCCCAATAGCCACGGACCCATACCCAGCGTCCCTGCCAATCCCAAAAACCTGGAGTCCAAATATACGTCAGATTGGGTTGAGGCGGAATCACTTCAGTTTCGGGCGGTGGTGGCATTTCCGGCCCTGTTGCCGGCGCCGGCTGTTCGGTGGCGCATCCTGAGAACAACATCAGACCGGCGGCTAATGGCATTATATTTTTCAAAATTGCTGTTTTCATAAACAAACGCTCCTAATCTTCGATCTCTTGGTTAAAGTCCCCTTTTTAAAAAGGTTTTGCAACTCAATTTTCGATTTGCGATTTACCGGCAAGGCGTTCACAGCTAATCATACCGCATGAACGTCCAAACCACTCTAAATTTCTACGGCGCACAGAAGAAGCGGTCCGGTTCTATTGCATGACAATCGAAGCTGAGTCTCTCTTCGTGATGCGCTTTCGCGAGTGCCCGTCCCCTGCCCAATTCAGGCCAGGAATGAACGAGAAAATATTTCACGCAACATTTCGTATCGGTCTATTGGTCAATAAACCCGTATTTCCAATGGTTTTCCAGCAGTGCGTTTGATTCCCGGTTTTCACAGTTTATTCCACGATGTTGTTTCAGGCGAATCTTGAATTCAAGGCAATTACACATGTTATAAAGCATTGACGCAAAGCCACTTATGACAAGCATTTTCCATGTAACGCTCTAAAAGGATTGCGCTATGCAAGGGGGTTGAGTAAGCTTGCCGGACCATTCGGGCATGAGGCGCGAATGGTACTATTTTTATGGCCGAAGGATATTGCGTTAAATGCAAAGCCAAAAAAGAGATCGCCAATGGCGTCGAAGAGATCATGAAAAACGGGCGTAAGGCTATTAAGGGAAAATGTCCGACATGTGGCACGGTTATGTTCAAGATTTTGGGCAAAGCCGCGGCCGGCGAACCGCGTCCGGCTAAAACAGAAGCTAAAACAGACGTTCCACCACCAACACCCTCCAATACTCCGGCTACAGGTTAATATGGTTCCATCACAGCTTGCTTATGTCATCATCACGCCCTATTCGCTTTATAAATCGCGCACCGGCGGTGTCTTAAGCCGCCTCATCTCGCGCACGGGCCTGGAGTTGTGCGCGATGCGCATGTTCGCTCCCAGCCCGGAATTAGTCCGGGAATACGCCGAAAACGTCATCTCCGCGCATGACCCGCAGGACCGGAAAATCCAGGAACTTCTCAGAGAATATATCCTCCACAATTTCTCGCCCGATCCCAAAACCGGCCGCCGCCGCCGCGTCATGATGATGCTCTTTCGCGGAGATGAAGCGGTGCGAAAGGTGCGCGCTGTGGTCGGCAATTTAAGCCCTGAGCGGCGCTTCAGCGGCGAAACCATCCGGGGCACCTACGGCGATTTAATCACGGATGACGAAACGGGCCACGTCCGTTACTTTGAGCCCGCAGTCCTGGCATCGCCCAATGATGCCGAGGCGGAAACCAAGCTGAAATTGTGGGCGCGTTATTCCGACGAGGACGGCGGGGTGCTGGAGAATGTTATTACGTATCCTCCCAACGATACGCCGGAACGAACACTCGTGCTCATCAAGCCGGACAACTTCCGTTTTCCGACCGGCCGGCCGGGCAACGTCATTGACTTTTTCTCCCGGACGGGCCTGTACATTGTCGCGGCAAAGGTCCTGCACATGAGTACGGCGCAGGCATCGGAATTTTACGGTCCGGTGCGCGAATTTCTTCGTTCGAAACTAAACGACACCATCGGAAATCGGGCGAAAGAGACGTTGGAAAAAGAACTCGGCTTCAAGATTCCTCCGGCACAGCAAAAAATCCTCGGTGATACGCTCGGGCCGATTTTTGGCGATAATCAGTTCGAAAACATCGTTCGCTTTATGGCCGGCCGCTCACCTGCCGAAGTCGCCAGCGAAGAGGACGCGAAGAAGCCAGGCACTGAAAAATGCGTGGCCCTGGTCTATGAAGGCGTACTCGCGGTGCGCAAAATCCGCGACGTCCTGGGGCCGACAGATCCGTCCAAGGCCCCGCCGGGATCAATCCGTCGCGAATTTGGTTCCACGATCATGGTGAACGCCGCGCACGCCAGCGATTCGGCCGAAAACGCCCGGCGCGAGATGGGCATCATTCAGATCGGAGACAATAATTTCAAGCAGGTGATCGAGGCCACATACGGGAAACTCTAATCTGTCAGTCGTAGTCGGAAATTCGTGGCGGCACAATTGCCAGGCGCATTGCCTGTTGCGTATTACGTGAAGCAGGCACAGCGAGGGTTGGTTATCCCTGACGCAACACGTAACACGAAATGTGAAGGATATCTCTTGAGGGCCGATTCAAATTCCGCACTCCGCAATTCCTACGACCCCCTTCTCCACCAACTCGTGAGGGCTTTGGGCTTTTGCTGGGGCGCCTGCGACTGTGCCCGCAACAGGAGGCTCCGTGCGGCTTCGAGAGCCATGCTGAAATCATCATAGCTGAGAAATCGGTCCGCCGGTTGTTTGGCCAGCGCCTTGACCAGGGCATCGCTTGTAGGTTGACTGATTTCGGGCGCCACAAGGTTGGGAGGAGTCAACTGAGTATGCACCTGCGCGGCCACGAGTTCTTCCACGGTTGGCGCGTCAAATGGGACGTGACCGGTCACAGCATGATAAAGTGTCGCTCCAAGGCTGTACATATCGGACAAAAATGTTTCCGGCTCACGTTTGATTTTTTCCGGCGCGACATAATACGGCGTGCCTTCGGTCACGTCGCTGCTTTCGACCTCGGCTTCCACGTTGCGGGCCAATCCAAAATCCACCAGCTTCGGTTCGTGATCTGCGTTGAAAAGTATATTCCCCGGCTTGACGTCACGGTGGAGCAAATTGTATTTGAGCGCCAGATCCAGCGCGGATGCGATCGCAATTCCGATGTCCAGCACTTCCAACTCCGGAAGGGCGCGCAGTTTATCGATTTTCTGGTCCAGGCTGCCGCGGTCGGCCAGTTCCATGACCAGGTATTGCTGGTTTTCCCATTCATCGAAAGTGTAGATGTGAATGATATTGGTGTGGTTGAGCCTGGCGCAGGCGCGGGCTTCACGATAAAAGCCTTCCATTGTCTTGGTGTCCTGCATCAGCTCCTTTTTCATCAATTTGATCGCGACAAAACGCTCCAGAGTCGTGTCCCAAGCGCGATAAACGTTTCCGTTGCCGCCCGAACCAATCAGGCTGCGCAACTCAAACTGCCGCAACTGCATCGGCATCATTACTGCATGGCCGCATTTGGTGCAGGGTTCAGTGGCCAGCGGAGCAAGATCTCCCGGGATAAACATGGTGGACTCGCACCAGCCGCATTTGACCATTTTCAGGGGTTTGTCGGACATATTCTATGGTAGTTCTATAACTTACAGGCCATTTCAGTAAAATGCAATTTGCACGAAATTCTTTTTGACAAATTGCGCCTGTTGATTATTATTATGGCCTTTGATTGGTTCAACCAAATTGAAACCAAGTTAAAAATGCAAAACACGATTGTCAAACAACTGATGTCAGCGTCCGTCAATGGCTGGATGGCCATGGAGGCACGCTGCTCTCATTGTCCAGGTATCGCGGGACTGAAACAGTGATCGAACGAGAGAATTTTTAAAAGCCCGCGATTGTTAGTCAATCGCGGGTTTTTTCGCTTTTGGAAGAACGAAAGGAAACAACATGAAATCGAAGAAAATTATTTTAGAGGCCGATTTTGGCGCCGAAACGCGCTTCGAAGTCCGGCCCGTGGACCCTCTGCGTGTCATTCATGAGGATGCATTCGAGCCGCTCAAGGCCAGGTTGCTGGCAGTTCGCCAGCGGGAAGCCGGCACAAAATGGGATGCGCCATTGCGGGATGCGGCCAATGAAGCCGCCGCCCTGGCATGGACCACGCCGGTTCCGTTACTGGTTTTTCCCATGCTCTTCGAGGAAAAAGCCGCTGCCGCTGTTTTGCGAAGCCGGCGGCAGGCGCGGATTTTGAAGAAGAGCCGTGAGCTTCTTGCCGCATAACGCCAGGTTAGTAGTGGGGAAAACAACAACGCGCGCCAGTAATGGCGCGCGTTTTTTTTCTGAAAATTGGGTGTTTAAAAAGTGGATTTTGTCACGAATCAGGACGGTGAATAACTTGGGAATAAGAGCTAACAGTTTGTCCTAGAAATGTACGAAGCTTTGCGATAAAACAGTTGAGCAATCGCATGAGTGTTTGAACGATCCGGAAGTGAGCGTGGGCAAGAGGATGGTGACTCTGAAGCGTATATTGTAAGTGGCTTAATTTAAACATGTTACGCTGGATACTTTGAAGATTCAAACCCGCTGCGCTTTGACAATTCACAGTTAGTGTGACAACCGCTATCAGGTGGAATTAATTGATTGCGGAGGAACGGTAAAAATATCAACTTTTAGGGCGGAGTGAATAAATGCCCTTGAAATCGAGCTTTTTGACAGAGATGCAACATACGGCGGAAAAACTTTTGGGGATGGTGCAGGAACAACTTCGTTCCAAGCTGACGGACGATACCTACAATATGTGGTTTGCGCCGTTGCAGGCCACCGACATCGACGCCGGTTCCATTACGTTGTCGGTGGCCAACGAATTTTGTGAGTTGTGGCTCAAGGAGAATTATATGGGGCTGTTGCAGGATGCCCTGGCTGTGGTGGCTGGGAAGCGGTTACAGGTAAAATTTAAGGTCAACGGACAATTGCCGCTGCAGTCGCAGGCCACACCCGCGCCGGTCCGGGCTGCGAAAAATGCCGCACCCGCACCCGAACGTGCTTCAAGCCACGGTGACCTTCATTTCAACCCCAAAAACACCTTTGACACCTTTGTGGTGGGCACCAACAACAATTTCGCGTGCGCTGCCGCCAAAGCCGTGGCCGAAGCGCCCGGCAAATCCTATAACCCGCTCTTTCTGTACGGCGGCGTGGGCCTGGGCAAAACGCACCTGCTCCACGCCATCGGCCAGCACGTGGGAGACAACAAAAAGGGCGCCCGCGTGGCGTATGTATCGTCCGAAAAATTCACAAACGAATACATCGACAGCCTCCAAAACAACAAGCTCATGAATTTCCGGAAGAAATACCGGCAAACGGACGTGCTGTTGATTGATGACGTGCAATTCCTGGCGGGCAAGGAGCGTATCCAGGAGGAATTCTTTCACACATTCAACGCGCTGCACGAAGCGCACCGGCAGATCGTGCTGACCTGCGACCGCCCTGCCTCGGAAATTCAGGGATTGGAAAATCGCCTGGTTTCGCGATTTGAATGGGGGCTGGTCACGGATTTGCAGCCGCCGGACGTGGAGATGCGCCTGGCCATTCTCAAGAAGAAGGCCCAGATCATGAACGTCGCGCTGCCCGATGACGTGCTGAATTTCCTCGCCAATCGTATTCGGACCAATATTCGGCGGTTGGAAGGCGCGTTAATTCGCACCGTCGCCTACGCCTCGCTCCACGGCGGCAAGAAGATGACCATTGAAATGGTGGAAAACCTCCTGCGTGAAACACTTCACGAGGAAGGTCGCTTTACCGTGAGCATCGAAGCCATCCAAAAAAAGGTGGCTGAGCATTTTGACATTCGCCTGGCGGACATGACCAGCAAGCGGCGTCCGGAAAACATCGCTTTTCCGCGGCAGATTGCGATGTATTTTGCGCGGCAACTTACCGATAGCTCCCTCAATGCCATCGGCGAAGCCTTTGGCGGCCGCGATCATGGCACCGTGCTGCACGCCTGCCGCCTTGTCAAAAACCGCATGGAAGTGGATGCAAACGTGCGCCAGGTCGTGCATTACCTGGAAAAGCAGTTGATGCGTTAGATTCCGCCTGGGGTGATGAGTTAACTAAGGTTCGCCTGAGGGACTCGCGGCGAGACGCCGCTGGAACCGGCAGGCGGGGACGCCTGCCTACGAAATACCCACTGCTCCCGCTCGAAGCTTTGGCGAGGCTGAGCGAAGATTATCCCCGGATCAGGTCGGGAAAATTGCCTGCCGTGCCTTGGCTTTGGCCAGGACGGGAACGGCAGAACTGGATTCGGACGATTCGTCACGGATCCCAATACACGCTCTGACGGGGCCTCGAACTGCAGGGCACGCTTCGTTTTGGAGGGCTCCAACCATTCCATGCAGGAGTTGTTCCCGTATCTTGTCCAGCATCGCATATCGATGCCGGTACTGTTGCCGCTTGTTTACTCGTACGGTCGAAATGTCGCGCGCAACAAATGCCGCTGGCAGCTCAAACGTCCCGTCTGACGCCGGCGCGCCTCCACACTCGACCCAGAATTTATCGTAGGATGCCCTTACGTTCCTCCGGCACTGGAAATGCCGATAAATATGCATGTCATCGCTCACCGCGCGGACCCGGCCGATTCCCCAGCAGCCGCAAAACAGTTGCAGGATGTAAAACAGAAAGGCCTTCGGGCGCAGGCCAAACATGCCTCGCGTAACGGCAACGACCAGGTCTTCATTGATTCCCTTATCGCCCTGTAATCCCCCGATAAGGATTTCCCGGTCCGTCCCCTCGCACCGCCAAATGCTAAATGAGAGGGTGGCGATCCGCTTTTGGGTCTTTTTGATTTCCAGGCAAATCGTGAAGTCCCCCTCCTTTTCCATCTTGCTGAAACAAAGGCGCACGGCAAGCGCGCTCGTCTTTTCCAGCGGCAATTCCACCAGCAATTTGCCCGCAGGCGCATAAACCTCCTCAATCAACGCCGCGCTAAAATGCCTTACAACGAATTTGTAATGTTGCTTAAGGGATTCGAGCCGCTGGAGAATGTTCAATGTCCGAAGCAGGTAAGGCCGTTGCAGTTTGTGAAACAAACAGGGGTGATGCTTCACGATGAACGCCATTTCCGGCGCCTCCAGAACCGCAAGCCACTCCCGTGTGTAGCGCGCCAGCGCAAGTCCGCGAAAGCAATATTTCGCGCGTTTCAATAATCCTCCAGGCGTCGCTACAGGATGAATAAGCGGAGCGGTGCTCAGCAACGTACCAACCAAGTTCTTCATAAGATTTTAGGGTTGATGCCATTGTATAGGTCATGCTGGCCCGGGCAAGCAAAAATCTGCCCCGGTTGGCCAGGCTGGAACTGCCCTTTAGGGAAGTATCACTGCCACCGGGCGATGCGCTTCTGGGCGGCGACGGCAACCGCGCATCGTGGCCGTGCGCAAGCGCCACTTTTTCCTTTTTCCTGGTGGCCGACCGCAAGGACTTCCTTTTTAATTACCCGGTGCCTGTCATCGAAGTTAATGGTCTGACGAAAGCGTTTCGCACCTACAAAAAGCAGCCCGGGTTTGCGGGCGCCGTCAAAGGGCTTTTCCGCCGACAATACGAGCAAACCGTGGCCGTCAACGAGGTGAGCTTTAAAATTGAGCCTGGTGAACTGGTCGGTTTTCTGGGGCCAAACGGCGCAGGCAAAACGACCACCCTCAAAATGCTCGCCGGGCTGTTATATCCCAGCGGCGGTGAGGCCAAAGTGCTTGGCTATACGCCGTGGGAACGGGCCGATGGCTATCGCCGCCAGTTCGCGCTCGTGCTCGGCCAAAAAAATCAACTCTGGTGGGACCTGCCCGCCCGCGAATCGCTGCAATTAAATGCCGAGATTTACGGCATCCCCAAAGACCGTTTCGAAAAAACTGTCGGCGAAATGACCGACCTTCTCGCCGTCGGACACAAGCTCAACGTGAGCGTGCGCGAATTGTCCCTGGGCGAACGGATGAAAATGGAACTGATTGCGTCGTTGTTGCACCAGCCGCGGGTCCTGTTCCTGGACGAACCCACCATCGGTTTGGACGTCGTATCACAAAAAACCGTGCGCGAGTTCATTCGACGCCATAACGCGACTCAAAAGACAACCATCCTCCTCACAAGCCATTACATGGCCGACATCCAGGAACTCTGCGAACGCGTCATCATCATTGATCACGGCAAAATTTTCTTCGATGGCCGGCTGAGCGAGATCGTGGACCGTTTTGCGGATTTCAAGCTCCTGACAATCCAATGCCAGAATGCGGACCAATTCTCGAAGGACCGATTGAGCCGTTACGGCGAGGTGACAGAGCAAACCTCCGCCGCCATTACCCTAAAAGTAAAACGCGACCGCGTGATTGCCGTGTGCAAATCCCTTCTGGATGATTTGCCGGTAACGGATATGGATATCCAGGAAACGCCGATTGAAGAGGTGATTCGGCGGATTTTCACGGGCTAGTGTGGTATCTCACAAATATCCATTTCTGAGACACTACACTAAGGGAATCCCCTACCCGCTCAGCAGGATTTCTCGCCAGTTATGCCGAATTCGCAAGGGAATCCGGCCCATAAAATGGCAACGATTCTGCTGCAAACCCAAGGAGTCACGAAAAAACATGAGGCCGGTTTCCGGCGTTAGGATTGCCGTATGAAAACAAATAACATCTGCTTGCCTGAAAAAACACACCGGTGCGTCTTGATTGCCGTCACTGTAATGCTTGCGTGCCAAATTTGTATCGGAGCCCAACGGCCACTCTCCGACTGCTGCCTGGCGTACGTCACTGCTGCTGCCCAGGCAGGCAAAGCCGATGCGCAGAATGAACTCGCGTGGCGATACGTGCAGCACGGCGACACCGCACAGGCGGAACTGTTATACAACGAAGCCGCGCAGCAGGGCTATGTCCCCGCACAGGGAAAATTGGGAGAAATGCTCCTGTTCCATGCCCAGTCGGCCATTATTGGGCTGAAATACAATGTCAAAGAAACGATCGTTTCGCACGCGATCGCCTGGCTCAGCCTGGCGGCCAATCAAGGTGATAAATTGGCTCAGGCCGATCTCGCGGGCCTGTATCTCAATGGCCAGTTCGTTAAGCACGATTTGGTTGAATCATACAAGTGGGGCGAGCTTGCCGCCCAGGGGACACCATCAGCGCCGGGTTCAATCAATGGAAAATCCATTCGCGATGCAGCGAGCCGGAAGATGTCGGCAGCGCAGATTGCGGAGGCCAAAGGGCGTGTCGCGGCTTTTACCCCGCATGTGCCGGCCGGGTCCGAATTACTGAAACTCAAACATCGAGCATCCAACTTCGAAGGCTGAACATGGAGTGCCGGACATTCATGGAAAGCCTTCTGTCTGTCTAAAGGCTGCATCGGACCATAAACCCGATCAGAAACTTCGAACATCGAACATCAAACGCCCAACATCGAACGCTCTGTCCTTCGGCGTTCGATGTTGGATGTTCGATGTTTCCGACACTTCATGGAAAGCTTTTGGTTTGCCGCTCAAGATTGTCGGGTAACGATTCCAACCCTCGGCCAAATCTTGTTTTTGTTTCCTTCCCACCGGGTATTTCTTGCCATAATGGTCGGAAAGCAGGAAGATTCAAATCCCAACTAAACCTGGTTCATCCAATATGAAAACAAGGTCGTTCAAAAATATTTTCCAATCCGTTCTTGTGCCCGGTGCGCTGCTGGTTGCCGTGACGGCAGGTCAATCTGTCTGTGCCCAGGCATTGCCCGCAGGCGACGCCGCGCGGGGACGGGCGTATTTTCAAACCAGTTGCGCGCTTTGTCATTCAGCGGAACTGGGACCGGACAACACGGTGATGACCAAACAGGGGCCCAGTCTCGTGGGCGTAGTGGGCCGGCGGGCGGCTTCGCTCCCGCATTTCACCTATACCCAGGCACTCAAGGCGTCCGGATATACCTGGGATGCGGCGACGCTGGAACATTTCCTGACCAACCCGATGATGGCAGTGCCGGGTACGACCATGCCCATGCCGGTGCCCGATCCGCAAAGCCGCGCGGATGTGATTGCTTATCTCTCCACCCTAAAAATACCCGAGGGTGCGACGCTAACATATGTAGCCGCGCCGGCGCCCAATGCTGGGAATGACCCAAATGACTGGCAGCGCGCGGCTCCCGGTGTGCAACATCATTTTTCTGTGGCCGATTTGCCGGCGCCCTTTGCGACGCGGTCCGCAGGCAATGGACCGCAGGTCGTACCGCAGCCGGACGGAGCGGAGCCGGCGGTGCTCCCGGGTTTCACAGTGAAAAAGTTTGCCGATGGACTGAGCAATCCGCGGCTTCTGCGCACGGCGCCTAATGGAGACATATTCATCGCCGAGACTGCGGCGGGCCGGATTCGGGTCATGCGGACAAAGGATGGCGCGGACGCTCCGACCGTGAACCAAATCTTTGTGGACGGTTTGGACCGGCCGTTCGGCATCGCTTTTTATCCGCCTGGTAACAACCCACAGTGGCTCTACGTGGCCAACAACAATTCGGTGGTGCGTTTTCCGTATCGCAACGGAGATTTGCAGGCGAGCGGCGATCCGGAAGTCATTGTTCCAAAGCTGGCTGATACCACGGGCGGCCACACAACGCGGGACGTGGTGTTTTCGAAAGACGGGCGGCGGATGTTCATTTCGGTCGGTTCAAGCTCGAACGTGGCGGAGCGGATGCACCGCAAAACGCCGGAGGAAATCCAGGCATGGGAAGCCGAGCACGGCCTGGGAGCCGGGTGGGGACCAGAGGCAAATCGAGCCGACATCTTGTGGACAGACCCGGAGGGACATCAGCCGTTGCACACGTATGCAACGGGCATTCGCAACGGGGTTGGTATGGCGATCAATCCCGAGACAGGCGAATTATGGGTATCGACCAATGAACGGGATGCGTTGGGCGATAACCTCGTGCCCGATTACGTGACGCGGGTAAAGGAGGGCGGTTTCTATGGCTGGCCATGGTATTACATGGGCAATTTCGAGGACCCGCGGCATGCGGGCGAACGGCCGGACCTCGCCGGCAAGGCCATTGTGCCCGACGTCCTCGAACAATCCCACTCAGCTTCACTCGAGATGACCTTTTATACGGCCACTACCGGCGTGGCAGCCTTCCCAGCGGATTACGTGGGCGATGCATTCGCGGCCTTGCACGGTTCGTGGAACCGCACAACCCGCACGGGCTACAAAATTATCCGTATTCGAGTGGACCACGGCGTCCCCACAGGCGAGTACGACGATTTCATGACGGGATTCGTGGTAGATGACTCCAGCGTCTGGGGCCGGCCGGTAGGAGTGACAGTCGCTCATGATGGCGCGTTGCTGGTAACCGAAGATGGGAACGGGACGGTCTGGCGCGTGGCCTACACAGGCGGCAAAAATTAAAAGGAAAAAAGGCCATCGCTGTGTTCCTGTTTCTTAGCTTTTTCAACGGCGAGCTTCTGTATGAGGGGTTCATCAACGATTGAATGCCGCCTGGCGCTCACGACGCGCCCTCATTATCCAAAGCGCGGCGAAGCGTTTCAGAGAGTCTTTGCGGCCGGTAAGGCTTTTGTAAAAAATTAACACCTTCCTGCAATTGAAAATCGCCGTCGGCTACATCCGTGGCGTAACCGCTCGTGTAAATCACCTTCAAATCAGGATTTTCGGCCAGCATTTTCGACGCAAGGACCCGTCCATTCATTCCCGGCATGACCAGGTCAGTCAGCAACAGATGGATTTCATCCCGATGCCCATTCCATAATTCCAAAGCTCTGCTGCCATTGGGAGCAGTGAGAACACGATAACCAAGACTCGCAAGCATACCCTCAACGGAAAGTCTCAAAGCAGGGTCGTCTTCAACCAACAAAATCGTTTCATCGCCCGACCGCATGAACGATGTAGGCGGTGCGGCGCGCGTGGAAACAGAAAGGGAAGGAGTTTCAATCCGCGGGAAATAAATCCGAAAAATCGTGCCGCGGCCAACCGTGCTTTCTACGTTGATCCACCCCTGGTGTTGCTGGACGATGCCAAAGACCGTCGCCAGTCCAAGACCGGTTCCTTTCCCAACCTCTTTGGTCGTAAAGAACGGCTCAAAAATGTGGGCCAAATGTTCCGATGAAATGCCGCATCCGGTGTCGCTCACTGACAGGCAGGCGAAGGAACCCGCGCGCGCTTGCGGTGTCAGGGCCGCGGCTGCCGCGTCCAGGCTCACGGCGGCGGTTTCGATGACGAGTTGCCCGCCATTTGGCATTGCGTCACGGGCGTTTACTGCCAGGTTCATCAATATCTGGTCCATCATCCCAGCGTCGGCCCAAACCCAAATCCGCTCCATGGCCCATCTGAATTGCAGCAGAACGTCCTCGCCCAAAACGCGCCGTAACATGTCGATGATGTTGGTGACGATTTGGTTCAGGTCATGTTCGCGGGCCTGCACCACTTGACGGCGGCTGAACAACAAAAGCTGGCGCGTTAGATTTGCGGCGCGTTCGGAAGCCTTGATGATTTCACCGGCCAATTTGCGCTGGACAGGCGGCATGGCCGGATCTTCTTTCAAAACACCTGCCTGCATTTGGATGACCGCAAGGATGTTGTTGAAGTCATGCGCCACGCCGCCGGCCAGTTTGCCGATGGCGTCCATTTTTGCCGCCTGGCGCACCTGCTCTTCCAGTTTCCGGCTTTGGGTGATGTCTTCAAGCATGCCGATGACCCGCAACGGAGCGTCTTGGTCCTGCTTCACCAGCGAAACAGTCAGCCGGCCCCAAACAATTTCGCCGTCTTTTCGGATGTAACGCTTTATGATTTCATAATGTTCGCGCTCGCCTGCTTTCAACGAGTGAAAAAGCTTCGCGCCCTCTTCAAGGTCGTCCGGATGAGTGAGGCTATCAAAAGTCCTCTGCGTCAGTTCGGTTTCCGAATAGCCGAGCATCCGGCACATCGCCGGATTGCATTGCACCGGCCGGCCATCCGGACCCGCGAGCGCGATGCCGACAGCCGCGCCTTCGAACATAGCGCGCAATTGCGCTTCGCTTTTTCCCAAAGCCGCTTCCGCCCTTTTGCGCTCGGTGATGTCGGTGATAATGCCCGCATAACGGATGATTTGGCCATGGTCATCCCGGATTTGAAAACCCCGCGCTCGAATCCATCGAATCTCGCCACCGGGCCAAACGATCCGATATTCAATATCCAACGCCTTGGTGTCCTTTTGAAAATAGCTGAATGCCGAGGTGACCCGTTCGCGGTCTTCCGGAAAAATAAAATCCACCCATTTTTGCGGATTGGAGTACAACTCCTCGACCGGACGGTTCCAAACCTTTTCAAACCCCGGGCTGACATAAATCACTTTGCTGAAATCGGGCGAACGCATCCAGAATACGTCCGTGATATGGTCCGCCAATTGATGAAATCGCTCGCTCGTCTCGCGCAACTCTTCCTCGCGGATTGCAGCCTCGTCGAGCATTCGCTCAATCGCCGCTGCCTGGCGTTTGAAAAAAACTCTTGAGAGGAGCAAATAAAGGGATAAGGCGCTAACAATGATAAATACCAGGTCTCCATAAATCTGCAGCGTATGGATGGATTTCGAGCCCGGAAACATCCACCTCAAAACATTGCCGGAAACGGCCAGCCATATCCCGCCAATACAGCAATAAACAAGGCAAATTTTAGCCGCCAGGCTTCCGGCTTTGTTTTTCGTAACAATGCTTTGCGCCCTATTTGATAAATCGCCTGTGTTCGCCATGCTGCCTGTCCCGAGATTTAGCTTTCCGATAATGATGCTAAATCATTCAAATCCAATAACCAATACATTTATCGCCGCAACGGGGCAGGTTTCCAAACCCGCTGGTCGTACGATGTCGCGTGACGAGTGAACCAAAGCCTTCGATTGGCTCATTGGGTTCCCGCTTTACCCTTCAGGCCTGGCCTCTGCCACTAGAAGCTTTCGGAGGGTGGAAATTTGCTGCCCCCGAATTTGACGGAACAGCTTTTGCTGTTAACCTGACAATATTGGCCTTTTTGACATGAATCCGAACGAACCCGAACAGCTGCTTCCTGAATCCGAAGGCAAACAGTTATGCAAAAGCTGCGCTGCCCTCAACGAGCCTGACGCGGACTTCTGCGTGAAGTGTGGCGCTCCCTTGAGTGCGTATTCAACCATGGGGCCTTTTGAGACCATATTCGCGGCAGGGTTTATCTATCGCGAAGCCGCAGAACGCCCACGACGTTTCATCGCAGTTCTGGGTATATGGCTGATTTTCCTGCCCCAGGCATTTACCGGGTTCATGATCATCGGCACCGTTCACGCCCTTTATTTGGACTTGATAGGCGGCGGTTTGATTTTTATTTCAGTTGGGATTATTGGGAGGACCACCTTGAACTATTTCGCCGCGAAGCAACGCGCAAACGGCCAACCCCAGGCGTAGCGCAGATTTCCAAACCTGCTGGCCGCACGACGTCCCATCCCTGCCGCGGTCCGGCTGCGCGTCGTGGTGGTCGGTATCACCGCGTTCGTCATTATCGAGATCGTCAAATATTTCGAAAATCGAAAGCAGACCAGTTTGGTGTTACCGTTGCTTCCCCAAATTCCCGCCCCGAATCAGCCGGTGTCCCCGTGAACCACGGTCAAAGATCAAAACAACCGTTTATAGGATGCCCTTCGCGGGTCATGCTCGGGCCGATGACAAATCATTGTCTGCGTCCATTCAGTCAGGCGGCGGCCAAGCCTTCGGCAGGCCTCGCTTTCCCCCGGGTTACGCGGTTTTCCGGCGCAGGTCGCCCCGTAGTGCAGCGTTTGTCCGGGCGCGACGTAATCGGGCACTCCGAATACCAGCAAACCGTAATTCATCAAAACAATCTGCAACGCCAGACAGGTCAGTTCGCCGCCGCCGCCCATTCCGCCGGTCGATGAAAACGCGCAGCCAATCTTTCCCTCGATTTCATACCAAAGCGGCTGCGCGACGACGTCCCACCAGCGTTTCATTTCCCACGCAATGGTGCCCATATGCGTCGGCGAGCCTACAGCGATGCCATCGCACCAAAGCAAATCGTCGGCGGTCGCCTCGACTACGGTCTTCAACCGCACTTCGGTATCCGAAACGCTGCGTGCGCCGTCGGCGACCAGTTCGGCCATGGCCTGGGTGTGGCCTTTTTCGCTATAATAGAGAACGAGAATTTTTGCGGGTTGCGGTGATCTGTTTTCCATGCGCCGATGATACACGATTTCAAAAAGGTTGAAGGGAGAAATGCGTAGCGAAACCGAATTGTCGGGCGAATCTCCATGAACCGCTTTCGGAGCGCGGCTGTGTCGAAGACCAGCCGCAGCACGTCGCAACGTTCGGGGCTGCTGCGGCTGGTCCCCTTTGCCCTGCACACAGCCGCGCTCCGTGTGCCAATCGGTTCATGGTCCCTATGCATGCGAAAAATTCGAAAGGGGCTCTCCAGCAATTAAATTGGTTGGATTGCGGAAAGCCCGCTTGTATAACGAGGCACTGAATTTATGTCAACCCGTCGCGAATTTCTTAAATCCGCCGCTGCTTTGGGCATCGCAGGAGCGGCCGGATCTATGGCCAATGCGGTAGCAGAAACGGTGGTGGCAGCGCCACCTGCCATGGATGATGCGCCAACCGGCACAGATCGCGCCTACTGGCTCTCGATAATGCAACGAATTGCCGGGCCGGTGCTGCACAATCTATCCCAACGCCAATTGAAACGCATGATGCCGGTTGAAGCAGCCAAACCAGCCGAGCGTCGCAAGTTCACCCATCTGGAGGCATTTGGGCGATTGACAGCCGGAATCGCGCCATGGCTGGGAGCGCAAGGATTGGACGACTCAGAAACGAAATTGCAGAAACAATTCGCGGGCCTCACCCACGCGGCGCTGGACGCGGCCACAGACCCGAAATCTCCCGATTTCATGAATTTTACTCGCGGCGGCCAGCCTCTGGTGGATGCAGCGTTTTTAGCGCAGGGCATATTGCGCGCGCCATCGGCGCTTTGGGAACCGCTCGAACCGCGGGTGCAGCGGCAGGTTGCGGCGGCTTTGAAATCGTCACGCGCGAACAAAACGCCGACCAGCAACAACTGGGTGATGTTCGCGGCGACGGTCGAAACGGCACTGCAAATGATGGGCGAGGCTCCAATCAAAGAACGCCTTCAGGATTGCATCGAAAAAATGTTGGGATGGTACAAAGGGGACGGCGCTTACGGGGACGGCGAACCTTTCCATTGGGATTATTACAACAGCTTCGTGATCCAACCAATGCTGTTGGATACGCTGGTGTTGTTAAGGGAGAAGGACACGTCGTATGAATCGGTTTATAAAACGGAACTGGCGCGGGCACGGCGGTACGCGGAAATCCTCGAGCGGTTGATTGCCCCGGACGGGACGTTTCCATCGCTGGGACGCTCAACGACCTATCGTTTTGGCGCGTTGCAGTCGCTGGCGCAGATGGCATTGCTGGAACAATTGCCGGAACGAGTGAAACCCGCGCAGGCGCGTTGCGCCATGACGGCAGTGATGCGGCGGATGATTGAAGCACCGGGGACCTTTGATGAGCAGGGCTGGCTGCAAATCGGTTTTTGCGGACATCAACCGTCGCTGGCCGAGACTTATATTTCGACAGGCAGTCTTTATCTTTGCGCTACAGCGCTGCTGCCGCTGGGATTGCCGCCCGCGAATGATTTTTGGAGCGGCCCGACGACACCGTGGACGGCCCAAAAGCTGTGGCAAGGCGAGGACTTGCCAAGAGACCACGCGATTGCCGAGTAAAAACTGAAACATCGAACATCGAACATCGAACATCGAACGCTGAACATCGAATGAAAGACCCTGAAGGGCTGTCTTTGGTGTTCTCGTACGGCAATAACGCGGCAACAACTCAGCCGCCCAAAATTCGCGTGCTTTGACTGAGAAATATCCCTTTAAGATTCATCTCCAATGCCGCTGGATTGGACGCTTTGGCCAAAGCTTCTTCTTCGCTGACAAGCTTCTCTTTGACCAGCTTGAGCAGCGCCTGGTTGAAGTTTTGCATTCCATCGTCATTTCCAGTTTCAATCGCCGCCGGCAGGCTATCCAGCCGGTTTTGCTCAATCATTTTCCGAACAGTCACCGTGTTCAGCAGAATTTCAAGCGCCGGCACGACGCCCCCGTCAATCTTGCGAACCATACGCTGACAGATGATCGCCCGGAGTGTGCCGGCCAATTGCTGGCGCACATGTTCCCGTTCATCCGGCTTAAAAAAATCGAGCACGCGCCCGACACCCTGTGCCGCATTGGTCACGTGCAATGTCGAGAAAACCAAATGCCCTGTGTCGGCTGCGCTCAAGGCGGCGCTAAAGCTGACCGCGTCGCGCATTTCGCCAATCAGGATAATGTCCGGGTCCTGTCGCAGCACCCCGCGGAGACCTTCCGCGAACGAAGGCACATCCACGCCGACTTCACGCTGTTTGATATCGCACTGATTGTCTTCGAACATGAATTCGATTGGGTCCTCCAGCGTGATAATATTCTTGGCCTGGTTTTCGTTGATATGCTCGATCATGGCGGCCATGGTCGTGGATTTGCCGCTGCCAGTAGTGCCCGCGATCAGGACAATGCCCCGTTCCGAGAGGGAGACATCTTTAAGAATGGGAGGCAGGCCCAGGTCCTCCAGTTTCGGCGCCTGGTTTCGAACAAAACGCATGGCAATCGCCTCCTCGCCGCGCTGATGATATACGTTGGTTCGGAACCGGCCAATACCAGGCGCGTAGTACGAAAAATCGACTTGCCGGCTTTGCTCAAATCGTTCCCGAATTTGCGCCGGCACAATCCGGTGGATCACCTCCTTGAGCCACTGAGAACTCGTCCACGGACAATCCAGGGCCGTTAACGCTCCGCGGATGCGCGCCCGGACCGGAGCCTCGGGCTTGAGGTGTATATCCGAACCGTTGGCTTTAACCACCACGTCCAGAATTTGATAAAACAATTTCAGAGGATCGTCCATCGTCATGTGATTTACCGTCGCTCCTGTTTCCAAACCATCAGCTATCATTTCGTCACTCCTTTTTTAATTTTACTGAAGACATTCGCACACCACCATCCGGCAGCAATCAGCAGAATCTGTCTATATTTCGCATTTAGAGATAATAGACGCGTTGAATATTAAATGCACGTGAAAATTCTGTAAAAAACAAATTTTCCGCCGGGTATTAGCAGCAGCTAAACAGGCAATCAACATACCTCACCGGCGGCCGCGCCGTCCTGCCCTCCGTAGCTTTAGCAAAGGAGGGAGCTTTAGCGATGGCGGGCCTTCAATTTTTTGTTTTCAATTTTTGGCGCGCATAGCGTTTCCGACGCCAAAGTTCCAGCGCCCGGCCAATAATCTGTTCCTCAAGCTTCACCCTTTCTCCCGATGGAAAATCAGCGAGACTAAAGGTCACTGCGACTGGGGAAATGCCCGTCTTTTTCATACATCCTCATCAACTGACGGCTACCAGGGAAGCGCATTCATCGTCTTCATCGCGGCCAATGCCGAAAGCGCTCGGATCCAGTTCCGGTTTGCCGTCCACGATGAACCGGTAGAGATGGTGGCCATGGCGTAATTCCAGCCGCATGAACCACCAGCCGTCCAGCAACCGTTGCATCGGCAGCGGATTCCAATGGTTGAAGTCACCCGCAATTTCCACGTGCTGCGCATCAGGCGCGGCGCAATAAAAATTAACGGGTTTGATTGAGTTCCTCGCCGAGTACGGCGATTGGTTTGAATTTCGTGTGGTGTCCATAAAACATTTACCTTTTTGGTCCCCGGTTCATAGGCGTTTGATTCGAAGTACTCGCGGCGCCCCCGATGACTCAGGCGCCGGACGTGGGCCGGACGCAACATCTGTGATCGAATCATCTTCAGGAGTCGCAAGCCACCGTTCGTCAAATCGGCGCGCGTGCCAGGCGTCCGAGGGAAGCGGATGCGCGCCCGGAAAAATCGTCAGGCACGAAAGGTTTGCCAGATTCAACAGCCCAATACCGCCGCCGCTCGCGCGGAAGCACAAGGACGAACGGCTCAATAAAAAGTCGCGCAACTCACAGAGCCCCTGCGGCGATTCCGAGTCCACTTCCATCGTCAGAAGGACGCCCCGGCCATCCGCCATTTCCGCGTTCAAAAACGTCACGACGAACGCGTCCAGTTCGCCCAGGTGCTTCCATTGGTCCTGAAGCTTCAGATTGCGAACCAGCGTCTCGAATTCCTCCGGCATGAGTTCCACCGCCTCAACGAGATCGGACGGAAAAACCAGGCGCGAGTCCTCATTTATGTCCAAATCTATCCGCGTGATTTGAGACACCGGAATTACCGTGTGCGTATTCCTGTCGCCTAGCTCGACTCTCGGCCGGCTGAAAACGTCCATCGGATTGAATCCATCTAGGATTTGTTTTGATGCGTCGAAGTCGTCCTGGGCAAACGACGAAACAGAGCCATCCAGCTTGTGGATTCGAATTTCAAGGTTTGGGGTCTCAGTATTCATAATCGTTCTATATTCAATTGACTCCACGAAGATTAACGGAGCATGAAAGTGGAATTAAAATTGGGCGAAGCCGTTTAGCGCAGACTTCAAGTCCGTCCACCCCCGCAATGTCATACGCTGTCGTCTAAGCCGCCTGGGAGATACAGGCCGCGTGCCATCAACCCGCTTCCGGCGAGCGCTACGGAGGGCGGGCTGTATCGCCGATTTCTGAATCGGCTGACCGTGGGGCGTTATCCGACGGACTGAAAACCAGCGACGCCAAACTCACACCGATTTGGAATCCGGCGGCGCATAACTTCCTGCGACCAGCGGGGTTGGAAACCCGCGATACAGCATGTTTGGAAACCGGCGCTAAGGTTTCTGAAAGAATTTTAATTCTTCCTTTACGAGCTTTTAATTTTGGCTTGGTCTATTCTGTTACGGGAACTATTGTTGCTTATGAGAATCCTGGTCGTTGAAGACGAAAAAAAAGTGGCGGACATCGTGGCGCGGGGCCTCAAAGCCGAGCGTTACGCGGTGGACGTGGCGCATGACGGCTTGACCGGCTGGGAAATGGCCGATGCCTATGACTACGACCTGACGATTCTGGACCTCATGCTTCCGGGAATGAACGGCACAGATCTTCTCGAAAAAATCCGGCGAAAAAACCCGCAGGTGCCCATTTTAATCCTGACCGCGCGTGACAGCATGGACGACAAGGTCAAAAATTTCGAAGCCGGCGCGGATGATTACCTGACCAAACCATTTGCATTCGCCGAACTGCTCGTCCGGGTGAAGGCGCTGCTGCGGCGCGGGCCGGTGGACCGCTCGAGCGTCCTGCGCGTGGCCGACCTGGAAATAGACCGCCTGTCCCAGGGCGTGAAGCGGGCCGGGAAAAAAATCGAACTCACGGCCAAGGAATATTCGTTGCTGGAATATTTGGCGTCGCATCCGGGCCGGGTTTTTTCCCGCACAATGATCATCGAGCACGTGTGGGACCAGAGTTTCCAGGGACTTACGAATATTGTGGATGTCTATGTCCGGCATCTGCGGGCCAAAGTGGACGATGCATTTTCGGTCAAACTATTGCGCACGGTTCGGGGCGTGGGCTATAGTTTGAGCGACGAGGTGAATGTGTGAACACGCGTTCGTTCAGTTTCCGGCTGGTTGCCTGGTACACGTGCCTGCTGACGGCGCTTTTTGCGTTGCTGTGCGCGTTGTTATACCTGGACTTGAAGCATTTCCTCGAGCACAGCCTGTGCGAATCGCAGGCCCGGCGAGCGCGCCAGATTGCCAACACGTTGCTCGCCCAAATCCAAAGCACCGGACCCTCCTATGTTGCCAGCCAGGCAAAGTCATGGTACGAACCGGAAATCAGCGATCGCTTTATCCGAATCACGCGGATTGGCGGCCCGGTCATTTACACTTCCGGCGCGCCCAAGGACGGCAGTTTTGATCCGGCTGTAGTGCCTCCGTTTTTGCCATCCTCCACTGAATCCTTTCACACCATCGAACTCTCAACCGGCAAAAAGCTCATCATCGCCGCGCTGAATTATCAAGCCGCGGGCAACGCGCACTATCTTGTGGAATCGGGAGCGATATTTGATCCAATGGAGCCGAACCATCTGATTCTTCAACTGGTTATTGGTTTCCCGATTGCGGTCATCATTTTCACCGTCGGCGGATGCATTTTGGTGCGTCGCGCCCTGATGCCGGTCGAGAGCATTACGCGCGCCGCGGAACAAATCACGCAGCATAATTTGAGCGAACGCCTGCCGGTTTCAAAAACGGGCGACGAATTGGAGCGCCTTTCAGTTTCCCTTAACCGTATGATCGCCCGGTTGGACGACGCCTTCCAAAATTCAAAACGGTTTGTGGCCGACGCATCGCACGAATTGCGCACGCCTCTAACGATTTTGCGCGGGGAACTCGAGACACTCATCGAAAACAGGCGCCTGGACCCCGAAGTCCGGGAGCGCGCTGCGAGCATGTTTGAGGAGGCAGTTCGTTTGACGCGGGTTGTCGAGCAATTATTCACATTGTCCCGGCTGGACGCCGGCGAAGCGCAAGCCGACTGGTCCCGTTTTGATTTGGCCAGCCTGGCCAAAACTACCGCCGAACAAATGAGCCTGCTGGCCGAAGACAAAAACATTACCATTGCGTGCGACGCCACCCAGTCTGTGGAGGTCGAAGGCGACCCGGCCCGCCTCAAACAAGTGGTCGTCAATCTCCTGGATAACGCCATTAAATACACCCACTCGGGCGGCGCCGTGGAACTTCACGTGCGTCGCGCAAATGGGAACGCGGTCCTCGAAGTGGCGGACAACGGGGTGGGTATACCGCGCGACGCGTTGCCGCACATTTTCGAACGGTTTTATCGCGTGGACCAGATTCGTTCCGGCGATTTCGAAGGCGCGGGACTGGGTTTGTCCATTGCCAAGGCCATTTGCAGCGCGCACGGCGCTGAAATTCAAGCGACGAGCGTCCCATCAGGAGGCAGTTGCTTCCGCGTGACATTGCCTCTTTCAAAAAATTAAAATGCTCATATGACATCAAACGTAAAAAAACGCCTGATTGTTTCTTCCGGAATCGCAGTTACAGTCGCAGGCGGCCTGCTTTGGACGGCCTGTCATTCTCGCGCTGAAAATAGTCAAATGTCCCCGGCGGACGACGCCGCAATACCAACGGTGGCCGTGGAGAAAGTCACCCGGGAAGATTTATTCAGGGATGTGACGATCCCGGCGGAATTCCGGCCGTACGTCGAGGTGGAGCTTCACGCGAAAGTTTCCGGATACGTGGACCGGATGAATGTGGATTTTGGCGACAAAGTGAAGAGAGGACAGCTCCTGGCAACCATCGAGGTGCCGGAACTGCAGGACGAGTTGCACAATGCCATGGCGACCGAACAAAAGGCGGAGGCCGACTGCACCAATGCGAATTTGATCTATTCGCGCCTGCGGTCCGTAAACAAGGCGCATCCGAATCTCGTCGCGGAACAGGACCTGGACACCGCGACGGCAAACTACCAAATGGCTGTTGCAGCCATCGCCGAGGCCAAAGCCAAGGTTGGCGAATACAGGACTCTTGTGGGTTACACACGCATCACGGCTCCATTCGACGGCGTTGTCACGCATCGCTATGCCGACCCGGGCGCATTGATCCAGGCCGGCACCTCGTCCGATACGCAATCCCTGCCCCTCGTGCGCGTTTCCGATAATTACCTGCTCAGGCTCGATTTCCCCGTCGACCAGAACTATGTGCAGGACGTACATGTGGGCGATCCGGTACAGGTGCGTGTGGATTCGCTCGGCGGCAAGATGTTCTCGGGCACGGTTTCGCGTTTTACGTATGACATAACCGACGACACACGGACGATGATCACTGAAGTCGAAGTGCCCAATCCGAAGCTCGAAATAGACCCGGGCATGTATTGCTATGTGGATTTGAGGGTGGAAAATCATACAAACGTGCTGGCGATTCCAGCAGAAGCGGTCATTTCGGGCGAAACGACTTCAGTTTATGTGGTCAACAGCGACAAGCAGATTGAAGAGCGCCCCGTGCAATTGGGATTGGAAACGCCCGATAAATATGAGGTGTTGTCCGGCCTTAAAGAAGGCGAACTGGTTGTGGTGGGAAACCACTCGGAAATTGAAAGCGGCCAAAAAGTTGAGCCGAAAATTGTCGAACTTTCGATGCTGAATGAAAATTGAAAACAAAGAGAAGCACGGTCGCGTGAATGCGGCCCTGAGCGCTGAAGAACTCGAGAGTCTCCGCCGCATTGATGCCTGCACCATGGCCAATGCCATCGAGACGTTTCACGAGCGCCTGAGAAACGAAGGTTTTGTCAACCTATCCATCGGCTGCCTTTTTCCGAAACTGCCGCCGGCCGGCACTAACTCACTTTAAGATTTCTCTTTCATGTCCCGCTTTGCCTTGCGTTTTCCGTACTTCATCATCGTCATCTGCCTGATCACCTGCGTCGTCGGCGTGACCAGCCTGTGCCGGATGCCGGTGGATTTGTTTCCGCCCATCAAAATTCCCGTGGTCGTCGTTGCCACCTTCTTCAACGGCATGCCGCCCCAACAAATTGAAACGGACATTACCGGACGGTTCGAGCGGTTCTTTACACTGGCCAGCGGCGTGGACCACATGGAATCCCGCTCGCTGCCGGGGGTAAGTTTGATCAAAATTTATTTCCAGCCCGGATTTAACGCCGATTCGGCCGTGACGGAAATTGCCAACCTGGCCATGGCGGATTTGCGGCGGTTGCCGCCGGGCACCCTGCCGCCGGTCGTGTTAAAATTCGACGCCTCCAGCCTGCCCGTTTGCCTGATTACCTTGAAAGGCAAAGGATTGTCCGAATCCAAGCTCCGAGACCTCGGCCAGTTCGACGTGCGCGATCAGATTGCCAACGTTCCCGGTGCGTCGGTGCCCATGCCCTTTGGCGGCCGTTACCGGCAAATCATGGTCTATGTGGATCCCCTGAAACTGGAAGCCTACAACATGAGCGTCATGGACGTCGTAAACGCCGTCAACAGCGCCAATCTGATCCTGCCCGCCGGCGATGTGAAAATCGGCCCCTATGACTACAACCTTTATGTCAACAGCCAGGTCAATGACATGAAGGACCTCAACAATGTCCCGTTAAAAACCATCAATAATTCTCCCGTTGCCATCGGAGACGTGGGCCGTGCCGTGGACGGTTCCGAAATCCAGTACAATATTGTGCGGGTGGACGGCCAGCCATCCGTTTATTTGCCCGTGCTCAAACAAGGCGGCGATGCAAATACCATTGCGGTGGTAAATGGGATCAAGAAATCGATATCCAATTTGTTTGACGTGCCCAGGCAACTCGTGGCCAAGGTCGTCTTCGACCAATCAGTTTTCGTCCGCAACGCGATTGACAACCTGGTGCATGAAGGCCTGATCGGCCTCGTCCTGACGGGCGCCATGATTTTGATCTTCCTGGGAAGCATGAGAGCGACCTTGGCAGTCTTTCTGTCCATTCCGCTTTCCGCGCTGGCGGCCTTTATCGCCCTTCAAATGGGCGGCAGCACGATTAATGCAATGATTCTCGGCGGCCTGGCGCTGGCATTCTCGCGGCTCATTGATAATTCCGTGGTCGTACTCGAAAACATTTTCCGGCACATGGAAATGGGCGAATCCCCGGAAGTGGCGGCCGAACGCGGCGGCAAGGAAGTTCAATTGGCCGTGCTGGCGGCGACGCTGGCGACGTGCATTGTTTTTTTTCCGGTGACCTTTCTCTACGGGGTGACCCGCTTCCTGTTCGTTGCCTTGGCCCTGGCTGTCATCCTTTCCCTTTTCGCGTCCTACTTTGTCGCCATGACGGTCGTGCCGCTCTTTTGCGCCAGCTTCATCAAGTTGAGTCAGGTCCACGGCGAGACGGACATGTCCGCCCCGCCCAAAGGATGGGGCGCCCGCTTTAATCATTGGTTCAACCGCCGCTTTCATGCGATGCTTGATCGCTACGAAGGAACTCTCAAGGTGGCCCTGCTCAGGCCAATGGCTACGGTCCTGGGTATTACCGGCGTTTTTGTCCTCAGCATGGCGCTTTATCCTTTTGTGGGCGAAGCCTATTTCCCGCGCACAGACCCGAGCCAGTTTGTCATCAACGTCAAGGCGCCGACGGGCACGCGGATTGAAGACACAGACAAGCTGGTGGAACAGGTGGAACAGGTCGTCCGTGAAGTCGTGCCGCCGAAGGATTTGAAAATTATTGTATCGAATATCGGCGTACAGGCCGGATTTTCTGCCATGTACACTCCCAATTCCGGTCCGCACACGGCGTTTGTCCAGGTCGGGCTGAATGCCGGTCACAAGCTGAGCAGCTTCCAATATATGGATCTCGTGCGCGCCAGGTTGCGAAAGGAAGTCCCGGAAGTGGCCGCCTATTTCCAGACCGGCGGTCTGGTGGACGCGATTCTCAATCTCGGCTTGCCCGCGCCCCTGGATGTTCAGGTCGTTGGATTTAATATGGAAAAAACCCACCAAATTGCCACGGACATTGCTCGAAAGGCCCAGGCGCTGCCCAGTGTCAGTGACGTGCTTGTTCCGCAGGATGTGGATTATCCGGCCCTGCAATTGAACATTTCGCGGCTCCGCGCAAGCGAAATGGGTTTGAATGAAAAAGAGGTTGTCGGTGACGTCATCACGGCGCTGGTTTCCGACCAAATGATTGCGCCGAGTTATTGGGTGGACCCGCGAAGCGGCAACGATTATTTCCTCACCGTACAATATCCCGAAAATCTTCTTCCAAAAACTTTTTCCGAACTGGCCGCTGTCCCTCTGCGCGGCGCGGCCCTGGCCATGCCCACGCGCTTGAACAATGTCAGCACGATCAGCCACCTGGAATCGCCTACGGAAGTGGACCACTACCAGCTTTTGCGAACCATGGACGTCTATGTCTCACCATCCACCGAAGACATCGGCAAAGTGCTCCACGGCGTCCAGGATATCGTTAAAAAGATGAATTTGCCCTCGGACGTCCGCGTCAACATCCGCGGGTCCGCCGAAGCCATGCAGGCATCGTTTAAGAGCTTCGGCCTGGGACTGATTCTTTCCACGGTGCTTGTGTACCTGATTCTGGTGGCGCAGTTCAAATCCTTCGCAGATCCGTTCCTGATTCTCCTGGCGGTGCCCACAGGATTGACAGGTGTGCTGCTGATTCTGTTTTTGACCGGGACGACCCTGAATGTGATGTCGCTGATGGGCGTCGTCATGATGGTGGGCATCGTCGTTTCCAACAGCATCCTCATCGTGGAATTTACGAACCGCCTGCGCGAAGAGGGCCGGCCCTTGCGCGAAGCCGTCTCGCTGGCTTGCCGCGTGCGTCTGCGTCCGGTTCTGATGACCTCACTGGCCACACTCATCGGCCTGATTCCGATGGCAACCAAGCTCGGCATTGGCAGCGAAGCCTACGCCCCGCTCGCCCGCGCCATCATTGGCGGGCTCGCGGTGTCCGTCGTATTGACAGTTTTTATTGTTCCCTGCGCCTATTTCATCCTGTACCGTCGAAGCGAATCGGAGGTAAAGAGTCCCGGCGCCGCCGAGGCGTCCGGGCATTAGGGTTGTGACCGTTTTTAAGCATGAAACGAATTGCTCTCATTGTGATTTCCTGCGCGTGGTCAGCCGTTGGTTTTGGGCAGACCACAAATGTCCCGGCATTTCTGACGCTGGCCGACGCCGAAAAAATCGCGCTGCAATATCATCCGCAGATCAAACAGGCAAATTATCTCTTGCTGGCCGCGCAGGAGGCGGTCAAGGAAACACGCTCGGGATATTTCCCCACGGTGAATCTCTACGCCACCGCCGCGGGCGTCACATCCGAGGGCGCGCGCATTACCGCTGGTTACCTGAACAATCCCAGTGTCTATGACCGTGCGGCCGGAGGCGCGCAAGTCAGCCAGCTCATTACCGATTTCGGGCGCACCGCCAACCTGACCGCCAGTTCCAGATACCAGGCCCAGGCGGAAGGTCAAAACGCAAACGCCACGCGCGAGCAGGTCCTTCTGCAGGTGGACGCCGGCTATTTTGGCGTGCTCGCGGCGCAGGCGGTCTTGCGCGTGGCGCAACAAACGCTTGATACGCGACAAACGTTGCTCGACCAAATCACCGCCCTGGCCACGAACAAATTGCGTTCCGAACTGGACGTCAGTTTTGCCCAGGTGCAACTGCAACAGGCGCGATTGCTGGTGGAACAGTCGCAAAACGGCGCGGACGCGGCGATGGCCACGCTCTCGACGGCGCTTGGATACAGCGATTATCACGAATTCCAATTGGCTGACCAACCCCTGGCGACCAACAACATCAGTGGCGACGTTTCCGACCTGGTCCAAACCGCCCTGTCCCGTCGCCCGGAGCTTCTGAGCCTGCGCAGTGACCGCGACGCGGCGATGCACTATGCGCGGGCGCAACGCGACTCGCGATTGCCCACCCTTGCCGCCGTCGGCGCTGCCGGTGGTGCGCCATGGCGCGATGAGGCCTACTTGAAGTCTTATTATGCGGCGGGCGCTGTTGAGTTTAGCGTGCCGTTGTTTGCCGGCGGGCTTTATGTCGCCAGACAACGCGAAGCCGAATTGAAAGCGCAGGCCGACGATGAATTGCTCGTCAGTGTGGAAAATAATGTCATCCGGGACGTGCGCATCGCCTGGCTCGACCTGAATGTTGCGGTGCAACAATTGGAGACCACCAAAGAATTGGCGGCCAACGCCGCCGACGCCTTCACGCTGGCCCAGGCCCGCTACAAGGCTGAACTGAGTTCGATCGTGGAATTAAGCGACGCCCAGTTAAACCTGACCTCCGCCCAGATCGCCGAAACCAACGCCCGCTACAACGTTCTCATCCAGCAAGCCAACTTGAATTATCAAATCGGAATGATTCAATAAGCAAAGGGGTCGGTTCCTAGTATTGTAGTATTTACGACAACGACAAAGGGTCAACAACGGGTGGCTCCGCGCGAAGTCAGCCGTTCTATTTGTTGCTACGCATTTTTTCCCGGATCATTTCGGCACAAATCAAAAACAGTATAATCAACCCGATAAACGCTGAAGAAATCGCGACAAGCATTACTGTGCCGCTCCGATGATCGTTAGCGGGTAATAAGAAAGTGGCGTAGGATTCTATGCCGATGGCGAATCCAATGAATGAACCGCTTACCATCAATCCCACTTCATGCGATCGCGTTTGTTTCATATTTTAATGATGTTTGATGACAACTGCCAAAAGCTTTCAAGCAAGTGCCGAGCCAAGGCCCGGGGAACGGCAAGTGAGAAAACAGGCGAATCCCCCTGAAATCCCCTAATTGGGGTTATCTGCAGCCCTTCGCGCCCTCAGCGTCCCCCGACCCGCTCCCTCACGGTCGGGGCTCTGTTATAGCGCGATTTGGCTGGCTCCCTTCCTGTTTTCCTGCGTTCCTTATTTTCTCTTTTATTCCTTTTTCGTTTTTCCTTTTTCCTTTTTAATTAACCCACCGTTGCGGTGACCCATGAAATCGTCCGTCGACATCGTCAATTTTTTCCTGATCTGGCTGACGCTCGGGCTGGCCATGGCCTGGCCATTTGAACTGTTCCTGTTTTCCTACATCGTCCTGGGCCCATTGCATTATCTCACCGAGATCAATTGGCTGGACAAGCAGCACTATTTCCTCCGCGCGCAGGACCGGCGGCCCTTTGTCTGGAGCATGGTCGCCCTCGTGCTCGTCCTCACCGTCAGCCTGATGATCGGCGAGTCCGCGAATTGGCAATGGACTAAACCGATCCACGACACAATGCTTCATTCGCCAGGCGGCCCCGTAAATTATTTTGTAAAATGGAGCTGGACCCTTCTCTTGGTGGCTTTTGTGGCCGCCGCGGCGTGTCTCTTCACCGAACGCTGGGACTTGCGCCTGTTCATCATTGGTGTTTGTTTGCTTAGCTCGTTCTTTTTTTATGCGGTGCCCACGGTGGCAATTTTGTTTGGGGTCTTTCTGCCGACCATCATCCATGTCTTTTTGTTCACCATCCTGTTCATGATTTATGGCTCGCTGAAAGTCCGCAGTTTTTGGGGTTACGCCAATATCGTTTCCATGTTCCTGGTCATTGTCGTGATTGCGGCCTGGCCCCGGAACGTGCCGGTCAACAGCCTCAGCCACCCGGTGATGCAACTGATTCTCGACAGCGCCTTTTTGCCGGTCAATTTCAACATTTGCAAATGGCTCGGCTTGATGAATGGCGGCCAGGTTTACTTTTATTCCCCGGCCTTTTTCAAGGTGCAATCCTTCGTGGCCTTCGCCTACACCTACCACTACCTGAACTGGTTTTCCAAGACCTCCATCATCAAATGGCACCAGGTGGAAAAGAAAAAATTTGTGGTTTCCGCAATCCTCTGGGTCGTTTCGATCGCGCTTTATTTCGTGGATTATCGGCTGGGTTTCGCCGCCATCTTCGCCTTGAGCGTCCTGCACATCGTCCTCGAATTCCCCCTCAACTTTGTCTCGATACGCAGTATCGCGATGACCGTGACGGCTAAATTGAAACTGAAACCGGCCGCCGCGCCGAATGCATGAACCGTAGCGCAGGTTTCCAAACCTGCCGTATCGCCGATTTCCAAATCGGCTGGCCGTACGGCGTCGCGCGGCGCCAAGGTTTTAGAAGCGCCGTTCCCAAGTTGAACGGGCGCACGACTTCGCACGATCAGCGGGTTTGGAAACCCGTGATACAGCAGACTTGGAAGTCTGCGCTACGGTGCCGCGGCGCATGTAATGAATTATTAAATTAGTGAAAGCAACCATATCAAACAATGGATGCGCGGGCGCGCTCCTCACGGACTTGTACCAATTGACTATGGCCTGCGCCTATTGGAAGGCGGGCAAAGCGAACCAGGAGGCGGTCTTCGAATTGTTCTTCCGGCGCCCGCCGTTTCAATCGGGCTTTACCGTGGCCGCCGGCCTGGCGCCGGTGATTGATTTTCTGAGCGCCTTTTGTTTCACCGATGATGACGCGGCATTTCTGGCCACTTTGACCGGCAACGACGGAGGACTGCTCCTAGACCCGAAATTTTTGGATTATCTCAAAGGCCTGCGTTTTACCTGCGATGTCCACGCCATTCCCGAAGGAACGATTGTTTTTCCGAAAGAACCGTTGCTGCGCATACAGGGACCAATTTTGCAGTGTCAGTTGCTGGAAACGGCCATGTTGAACCTGATTAATTTCCAGACCCTCGTGGCCACGAAAGCGGCGCGAGTCTGCCTGGCAGCGCGGGGCGAGCCGGTGCTGGAATTTGGCCTGCGCCGCGCCCAGGGCGTGGACGGCGCGCTGGCCGCCAGCCGCGCGGCGCACATCGGCGGTTGTGAATCCACGTCAAATGTCCTGGCCGGAAAACTTTTCCATATTCCCGTGCGCGGGACGCACGCCCATAGTTGGGTGATGTCCTTTGATGACGAGCGTCAGGCCTTCCACGCTTATGCCGAGGCGATGCCAAACAATTGCGTTTTTCTCGTGGACACCTATGACACGCTGGAAGGGGTACGCCGGGCGATCGAAACCGGGCGCTGGCTGCGCGGGCACGGCCACGAATTGGGCGGTATCCGGCTCGATTCGGGCGACCTGGCGTGGCTGAGCATCGAGGCCAGGAAAATCCTCGACGAAGCAGGCTTTGAAAAAGCCGCCATTATCGCCAGCAACAACCTGGACGAACACATTATCGCCAGCCTGAAAGACCAGGGCGCCAAAATTAATGTCTGGGGCGTGGGCACAAAACTGGTGACGGCCTTCGATGAACCTGCCCTTGGCGGCGTCTATAAATTGGCCGCCGTCCGCGATAAAGACGGCAAATGGGTTTACAAGGTGAAGTTAAGCGAACAAACGGCCAAGGTGACCAATCCCGGAATTCACCAGGTACGGCGATTTCGGTCAGGCACGGAATTCCTGGGAGACGGCATTTACGATTTGGAATGCGGCGCTCCGGACGATTTCACGATTGTGGACCCCCTGGATTCAACCCGCCGCAAACACTTGCTCCCCGGCACGCCGTTTGAGGATTTGCTGGTCCCGGTTTTTGCGAAAGGACGGCGGGTGTATGAATCGCCTCCATTGGCCGAGATGCGCCGCCGGACGCAGTCCCAGTTGGCAATGTTTCATTCGGGCGTAAAGCGTTTTGTAAACCCGCACCAGTATCCGGTGGGGCTGGAACTGAAGTTGCACGAGCTGAAAACCGAATTGGTTCTCAGGGCACGGGGAGAGCGTTGAAGCGGATTCAGCAGCTCGTGGTACGTGGTGCGTGTTGCGTCAAGTACGCGATCATGGGTGGTGGAACACGGCGCGCTGCGCCGTGTAGCGCCGCGTGCAGCGGCGCAACGAGTGTGGTCAGCCCATCCTTGACGCAACACGCAACACGCGCCACGCTCTATTCTCTAGATATTTGTGCCCGGAATTTGAATGTTTTGCAAAAGCACATTGACAATCAGGGCATTATTAATATAAATATCTATACATAAGCCTCGGTACTTTTATGCCATCGTCATCTGTATCCGCAACGGTTGAAACGCAGCCTGCAGTTTCCATTTTTCGCAGCGGCATCCTGATACTCGTGGCCCTGGTGGCTATTTTGGGTGGATTTCTGTTTGGGTACGACACGGCGGTCATCAATGGGGCCAACGAATACCTCAAAGTCCATTTTTCCCTCAATCCTTTCCAGCAAGGATGGGTCGGTTCCAGCGCCATCGCCGGGTGCATCCCGGGCGCGCTTGTAGCCGGATTTTTAAGCGATCGATTTGGACGCAGAAAGGTGCTATTTGTTTGCGCCATATTATATGCCTTGTCCGGCCTGTTATCGGCGGTGCCGCGGACCTTTGACGAATTTCTCCTGGCGCGCTTTCTCAGCGGCCTGAGCATCGGCGTTTCATCGATGATCTGTCCGGTCTATATTGCTGAGATGGCGCCGCCTCTATGGCGCGGCAGGCTGGGTTCATTGTTTCAATTGGGGATCGTGAGCGGCATTTTCATTTCTCTTTTTGCCAACGCGTTTATCCAGCAGATGGGCGACGATGTCTGGAACGCCGCCAGCGGCTGGCGCTGGATGCTCGGCGCGGAAGTCCTCCCGGCAATCTTTTTGCTCGCCGTTTTATTTCCCGCAAAAGAGAGCCCTCGCTGGCTGATTCAGATGGGCCGTGAAGCAATGGCCAAACGCACTTTGGAAAGCATCGGCGGCAGGGAATATGCCGCCGACGAAATCGCGGCTGTGCAAAATGTTTTGAAGCAGGAGGACAGCAACATCTTTGAGTTGTTGTCCCATGCGCGCTTTCGCCTTCCTCTCATCATTGCCGTTCTGCTCATGGCCTTTTCGCAATTCAGCGGCATCAACGCCATCATGTATTATTCCACGGAAATCTTCACCACCGCGCACGTTGGCGTGAAAAACGCCTTTGCGGCCACGGTCGTGGTCGGGCTGGTGAATCTGCTTTTCACATTCGTAGCAATCGCGCTGGTGGACAAGGCCGGGCGGCGGCCGCTGCTTCTGACAGGATTGACGGCGCAAGTCATTGCGTTGGGTTGCGCGGGCTGGATGTTTCACACCAACGCAGGCGGAATCGGCCTGCTCGTGGCCATTGTCGCATTTATCGCCGCATTTGCCATGGCCCTGGGGCCTATCCCCTGGATTTTATGCTCGGAAATTTTTCCGATGAGAATCCGCGGACTCGCCATGTCCATCGCCACCTTTGTCATTTGGATTTCCTGTTACATCGTCGCCTGGACATTCCCGGTGCTGAACAACAGCCCCCATGTCGGACCGGCTTTGACATTTTGGATTTACGGCCTATGCAGCGCGCTGGCATTCATTTTTGTTTTCACGATGGTCCCGGAAACTAAAAGCCGATCGCTTGAAGAAATTGAAATGAGGTTGATGACACGCTGATACGTTGACGCGTTAAAAAGATAAAACGTTGAAACGGTTTCGAGCTGGACGATAAGCGAATTAGGCGGGCCGCGAGGCCGATTCAACGTTTCAACGTTTCAACATTTTAACGTTTCAACGGTTTGCAAAAGCCTATTGACAGGCGGGACGAATTTGTTTATACATTTGAAATCTATGTTGGCTTTGGATCATGAAAGTCCGGTGCCGCTGCGAGCGCAGGTTGAATCCCTGCTGCGCGAGTTGATCCGGCAGCCTGAATATCAAAATGGCGCCTTGCTGCCGGATGAGGTCGCGCTGGCGGCGCAACTGGGGGTAAGCCGTGGCACGATTCGATCCGGCATCAGCAAACTGGTTTTTGAAGGGTTGCTGGACCGAAAGGCCGGAATCGGCACGCGTGTGTCCAATCGGCACGTGGAATCCGGGATTCGGGAATGGCACAGCTTTACCCGGGAAATGGCCTCCAAAGGCATTACAGTTGAAAATTTTAGGGTTGCATATCATCAAATACAGGCGAGCAAAGACGCGATCCAGGCGTTGCAGTTGGAGAGCCCGAGGCCGCTATGGCGCCTCGACCGGGTTCGTGGTTGGGACGGCCAGCCGGTTTTGCACACGATGTCCTGGTTCCATCCGAGATTGGGACTGAAGGGGAACGAAATCACAACTCAACCTTTGTATGAGATGATTGAAAAGGCCACCGGCGTGCGGCCGCATCATGCCCGCGAGGATTTTCTGGCGGTGACTGCGGATGCTCAAATGGCCAGACAATTGGACGTAGAGAAAGGCGCCCCATTGTTGCTGCGGCGGCACACGGTATTTGACGCCGGCAACAGGCCGTTCGAATACGCGGAAGTTCGATACGTCAGCTCCCGCTTCGCCCTGACACTGGATGTGCGGCGGAAAGACTAGGGGCTATTTGTCACAGCACCAGGTCCGCACCAAACCTGTTTGTCATAACATCGAAAGGAAACCCGTTGGGCAGGAAATCCAATTACGATAAATTCCCGGTCGTTGCCGTGCCGCAAAGCGCCGGCGCTTGCGTGACCGGGCTGGAGCATTGCGCCGAGCGGCTGCGCCGGGCCATCTCCGCGCGCGGCGCGCGAAAAACGGTCCTGGTGGTCGAGTGCTATCCGGGCGTGGACTCCACCGCGCTCTTGCAACAACTCCAACAGGTTCTCTCCCCCGCCCTCTCGCTCCATGCGTCCAATGCGATGCTGCCGCCCGAGAAGATTGACGCGCTGGCAGCCCCGTTTCTCGGCGGTGATGACCCTGTATTTGGATTTCTCAGCGACCTTTCGTTGCCGCAATTTTTTGATCCGGCACGGCTCGGCCATTTGCGCGGACAGGTCGCGGGATTGAAAGAAGGACTGGCACTGGTCGTTGGCTGCGGCGCGACATTGATTGCCGAGCCCGATATTTTGGTTTATGCGGACCTCGCGCGCTGGGAGGCGCAGAATCGTTTTCGCCGGAATGAGGCGAGCAATCTGGGAGTCGAGAATCGGGCTCTCGGGTCGGGACTCCAATACAAACGGGCTTTCTTCGTGGATTGGCGCGTCGCCGACCGCTGGAAACGGCCGCTGATTGCGCGCTGGGATTTCGTGCTGGACACGCACAATCCGAGTGAGCCGAAATTGGCCGAGGGCGAAGCTGTGCGCCGCGGCTTGCGCCACGCGATGACGCGGCCATTTCGAGTGGTCCCGTTTTTTGACCCGGCGCCCTGGGGCGGACAGTGGATGAAGGAAGCCTGCGATCTGCCGCGTGACACATCCAACTACGGATGGTGTTTCGATTGTGTGCCGGAGGAAAACAGCCTGCTTCTGGATTTTGGTAATACTCACATCGAGATGCCGTCCATCAACCTGGTGTTCGATCAGCCGCAGGCTTTGCTGGGCGAGGGCATCCGCTCAAGGTTCGGAGACGAATTTCCCATTCGCTTTGATTTTCTGGATACGATGGGCGGGGGCAACCTGTCGTTTCAGGTCCATCCATTGACCGAATACATCCGGCGTCATTTCGGGATGAGTTATACCCAGGATGAGAGCTATTATATGCTCGAAACGGGACCGGACGCTTCAGTGTACCTGGGCCTGCGCGAAAATGTGGATCCGGCGGCGATGCGGCGCGCCCTGGAGGCGGCGCAAAATGGCGGCCCGCCCTTTCCCGCGGAAAAATATGTCAATCAGTTTGCGGCGCGCAAACACGACCATTTTTTAATTCCGGCCGGGACAGTGCATTGTTCCGGCGCCAATTCGATGGTTTTGGAAATCAGCGCCACACCATACATCTTTACGTTCAAAATGTGGGATTGGGCGCGGCTGGGGCTGGATGGCCAGCCACGGCCCATTAATCTGAACCATGGTTTCAAGAACATCCAGTGGGACCGGTCAACTCATTGGGTCAAAGACAATTTAATCAACCGGATCGAACCCCTCGGCGCCGGCGATGGCTGGCGTGAGGAACGGACCGGCCTGCACTCGCTCGAATTTATCGAAACCCGCCGGCACTGGTTCACAAAAGCCGTGCCGCACGACACGCAGGGCACGGTCAACGTCCTGAATCTGGTCGAAGGCGAAGAGGCGATTGTCGAAAGTCCTGACAACGACTTCGAACCGTTCCCGATTCATTATGCGGAAACGTTTATCGTTCCGGCAAATGTCGGCGCATACTCCATCACGCCAACGAACGGACAACCGCTGGCAACGCTGAAGGCGTTCGTACGAAATGGCGATTTCGGAATGCCCAATGCGGAATAGTCACGTGGCATACGGAGCGCGGCTGTGTGCGGGGCAAAGGGGCACCAGCCGCAGCAGCCCCCAACGTCGCGACGCGCTGCGGCTGGTCTTCGACACAGCCGCGCTCCGAAAGCGGTTCATGGAAAGGGAGAATCGTCCGCCCGCGCTTGCCGTCTTGGAGTGCGGTGGCAAGTCCGCGCGACACCGCTTTCGGACGTCGTTAGACTTTCAAACGGCAATTGACGCTTCAAAGAGGTCCGACTCCGATGAGATGAATTGATTTTCTCGGCTATCGGCGTATAACGTGCCGACAGTCCATGAAATTTCCATTTCGCTTGCTCCTCACAGCTTTAATTGCGCTTTGGATTTTTACCACCGCCGCCGAGCCGATTGATCGCCATGCCCTGGTGACGCGCCATGACATCGTTCTGGACCGTTTCGACCCGTCAAATCCTTTGTCCATCGGCAATGGCGGATTTTGTTTCACCGTGGACGCCACGGGACTGCAATCCTTTCCCGAAGCATTCGAAAAAACAACGCCCCTGGGCACGCTATCGGATTGGGGCTGGCACACATTTCCAAATCCAAGCCACTGGAGCATGGACACGTATTTGTTCACGGAATTTCCCGAATTAAATGGCCGTCTCGTCCCCTACGCCGATGTGCCGAAGAATAAAATGACACCCGAGATAAAATGGCTGCGCGAAAATCCGCACCGGCTGGACCTCGGGCAAATCGGATTCATCCTTCGCCACACTGACGACGCGCCTGCGACCCCCGCCGACCTGAAAAACATTCACCAGAAACTGGATTTGTGGAACGGCAGAATCATGAGCCATTTCACGTTCGACGGCGAACCCGTGGACGTTGAAACAGTCTGTCATCCCGCGCTCGACGCCATCGCCGTGCACGTTGTTTCGCCATTGATAGCACAAGGACGATTGGCTATCCAAATTCATTTTCCTTACGGCACCGGCGATGAAAGAACCGCGGATTGGGACCATCCGGAGAGACATGAAACGATCTTAAACCTGGTGGATTCGAACCACGCCGAATTTTTTCGCAAACTGGATGATGATATTTACTATGCGGCCGCAACGTGGACCGATGGAGCGACACTTAGAAGGCTTTCCAAACATCAATTTGAGGTTGTGCCGCCACGCGCCGCGCGTGAATTGGATTTTGTTTGTGCTTTTTCACCAGCGAAAGTTGACGCGACGAGATTGCCGGGATTCGCGCAGACGGAATCGGCCGCGCAGGACCATTGGAACAGCTTTTGGCAAACAGGCGGCGCGATTGACTTGTCCGGCAGTAAAGATCCGCGCTGGTTTGAACTGGAACGGCGGATTGTTTTGTCCGAGTACCTGACGGCCATTCAGGACGCGGGCCAATTTCCTCCGCCGGAAACCGGCCTGACGTACAATTCCTGGGAAGGCAAATTTCATATGGAAATGTACTTCTGGCACGAAGCACATTTCGCGCTGTGGGACCGCCTGCCGCTGCTGGAAAAATCCCTGGGCTGGTATCAGCAGATTTTGCAGCAGGCCGAAAATACGGCGAGAAAACAGGGTTACGATGGCGCGCGCTGGCCGAAGATGACTTGCCCGGCCGGCATTGAATCGCCATCGCCGGTCGGACCGTTTCTCATCTGGCAGGAGCCGCACCCGATTTTTTTCGCCGAACTTTGCTATCGTGGGCATCCTGACCACGCCACATTGGAGCGATACCGGGACATTGTCTTTCAAACAGCCGATTTCATGGCCAGCTACGCGGCCTGGGATTCGAATAGACAACGTTATATTCTGGGCCCGACGCTCCAATGCGCCCAGGAACTATATCCAAAGAACAAAACTCGCAATCCCACGTTTGAACTGACCTATTGGCGGTGGGGATTACAAACAGCGCAGCAATGGCGCGAACGGCTTGGTCTCGCGCGCGAGCCGAAATGGGACGACGTCCTGAACAAGCTGGCTCCATTGCCGGTTGCGGATGGAAAATATCTATTCACCGAAACGACTCCTGATTCCTACACCAATCCAAAATGGAGGGCCGATCACCCGGCCGTTTTGGACGCGCTGAGCTTTGTGCCGGGCCCGGGAGTCGATCCAACAATCATGTCCAATACTTTCGATTGGGTTTGGAGCCACTGGACCTGGCGCGAGACATGGGGCTGGGATTATCCAGCCATGGCCATGACAGCCGCGCGGCTGGGCGAACCCGAACGCGCCATTGACGCGCTGCTGCTGGATACACCTAAAAATCATTACGACATCAACGGCCAGGTGTGGCAGCGTCCGGGCCTGAGCGTTTATCTGCCGGCAAATGGAGGCCTGCTCTACGCAGTGGCTCTCATGGCGGCGGGCTGGGAAGGCGCGCCAAACCGTCTCGCTCCCGGTTTCCCCGACAACGGGCAATGGAATGTGATATGGGAAGATCTGAAGGTTGCACCGTGACAGAGTGGATTGATGGATTGGCGAGGGGTAATAATTAAGGTTGTCAAATCCGTCGCCAGTGCTGGCCGGTGTCAGCGCCAACGGCGCATCCAATACCAGCCTGGGGCAGCGCCCCAGGTAACAGAATGCGATACACCCCCAAGGGCTGAAAGCCCGCATTATCAACCCAACAACTTGGTCGTGGTCGAGAATGCCATCCGCCCAACGGCACTGGGCAAGAAAAACTGGCTCTTCATCGGCAACGCCGCTGCCGGCCAACGCAGCGCTATCATTTACACTGTCATCGAAAACTGCCGACGCCGCAGTATTGAACCATGCTATGGGTTGACCCGGGGTTGACCCCTTTAGGAAAATCGCCAAAAAATCTTCCTCGTCCCGGCAGGGACGACGGAAGACGCCGCCAACGCATCGCGGGGACAAGCTGTCCCCGCCCCGTCCTGGCACGCGCACATTTTTGGGTGTATAGGAGTGGAAATTGGAAACGAAGGGCATTCTGGGACAAAAACCGCATTTTTATTGGGAAATTTGCAGACATGGCCAACGCTGACGGAAACGGAGGCCTTTTCGAATGTGGATTGCGGATTGCGGAATGGCAGAACGGAGAGAGCGGCGGGAAGGATGGACGGGTAACAGAGCCATGACCGTGAGGGAACGGAATCGGCGGGCGATGCGCGTGATGAGAAGGCAGAACCGCTCCCTCATGGTCGGGGCTCAGCTGGCCAAATTAAGTAAAAATGGGTGTGCTATGGTTTTGCGGGCTTAATTTGGGTAAACGAAATGCTTAATTTGAATGTTAAGGGGGTAAAAGGATGCGTTTTTGTTTGGAAATTTGAATATCCTGCTTAACGAACGACGAGCGGTTTTTCGGGAAAAAAGCTAAATCTGATTGAGGCGAAATTAAGGGGTGACTTAATTTCGCGTGGGGGGATTTGCAGACTTAGACAGGATGGGCAGGATTAACAACCGCACTCGTGATTTTCGGAAATGAATAATTCTCACGCAAAGGACGCGAAGGCCGCAAAGGGGAGTTTGAGGGACATGCGATGATGATGATGGATGATGGTATGAGGTCTGGAAAAGGTTTACATCATTTACACGGCTGAACACCAACGACTTAAGTGTTTACAAATCGTTTACAAATCGTTTACAACAGCGAGCAAAGTGTTTACATGGCTATCGGTGCTTCGCCGGACGGATACGCACAAAGCACAAAGGCTGAGATCCACATTATTAATTCACGCAATCCGATTGACGATTGACGCAAAGGGGAACGCCTGGGATTCTCGCCTGACATAGTTGGAGCGGTC
>Ga0335075_10000925_pt1 | contig 49592 bp, 43 predicted proteins | sample Lox_Sample_24_FD_206723 | JGI IMG/M metagenome (GOLD analysis project Ga0335075, IMG submission 206723) | Soil microbial communities from Loxahatchee National Wildlife Refuge, Florida, United States - Lox_Sample_2.4 | ecosystem: Environmental > Terrestrial > Soil > Wetlands | place: USA... | reverse complement strand
CGCGTGCATATCGAGCTGCGGGCTCGCGGTGATGACCCGGCGACTGCAGATATTTCCAACATTCATGATCGCACCCTCGAACACTGTCTTCGAAGACATCGTAGCGTCACGATGGCCGCCGCCCATACGTACTTGCTGCATGGCCGGTCTGCAAGCGGGCATCGCCGATCCGTAGAATTGCGTATCGCCCGGCAGTCACGGCGCGCTCACGCTCGCCGGCAGCCGCCTTCGCGGCAGAGGCAGCTGATCCCGCGCCATGTCATCCCCGGATCCACCAGCCGCGACGACCGATGCTGTGCACATCTCACGGCAACGGGTCAGCGCCGCGTCCGGTGCTCGCGGTCCTGTTCGCGGGTGATGACGTCCGCAAGCGTCGCCGCATCAGCGGCCAGCCGCTTCAATAGATCATCCAGGCAAAGGATGCCGGCGAGTCGCGAGGTCTCGTCCACTACGGGAATGCGCCGCACGCCGTGAGCCTTCATCCGCGCCACCGCCTGCGCGACATCCTCGGACGCGCTGGCGATCACGGCTGGCGTTCTCATGATCTCCCGCAGAGTCACCTTGGCGGGATCCAGCTCCTTGCCGAGCACTTCGACGACGATGTCGCGGTCGGTGACCATACCGATGGGCGAGGAGTCCGTTTCGGTGTCCTCCACCACCACTACATCTCCCACGTGATGCTGGCGCATGAGCCTCGCCGCGTGCAGAACGCTGCTGTCGGGATCGCAGGAGATCACATCGGGCGTACAAAGGTCTTTCAGTTGCATGATGTCATACCTGTCGTGAAGGCGGAGGCGCATCGGTTGGCCGGTCTCATCGGGCGAGTATCCGTGCCAGCTTCAGCCACTGCGGGTCGAGGGGTTTCCGGGCAAGGGCAATCTCGGCGAGCGGCATGGCTGCCAGCTCGCCGCCGACGATGCCGAGCAGAATGCCGTGCTGCCCGGCCTGGATGCGCTCCACCGCGGCTGCGCCGAGGAGGGAGGCGCTGAGACGATCGAAAGGGCAGGGCACACCGCCGCGTTGGACGTGGCCGAGTTTCGTCACGCGCAGCTCGAAGCGAAGCCGCTGCGCATGCTCGGCGAAGTAATCCGCCAGCGCGCCCGCGTCGTACCGGGCGCCTTCCGCGACGACGATGATCGCGTGGCTCTTGCCGCGCTGATAAGCATCCTTGATGGCAGCGGCGACCTGCTCCGGCGACCGCTCGGCCTCGGGAATCAGGATCGCCTCCGCGCCGCCCGCGATTCCCGCCATTAGGGCCAGGTAGCCGCAGGTGCGGCCCATGACCTCCACGAGAAAGACGCGCCCATGCGCCGATGCGGTCACCCGCAGGCGGTCGATGGCTTCGAGGGCAATTCCGAGCGCGGTGGTCGCACCCAGAGTGATGTCCGAGCCGACCAGGTCATTGTCGATGGTCGAAGCGATGCCCACCACGGCGACCCCGCGCCTGGAAAGTGCCAGGGCGCCCGTTTGCGAACCGTTTCCACCGATGACGATCAGGCCGGAAATGTCGCGCTGCAGCAGCTGACGGACCGCGCTTTCCTGGCCCTCGTCGGTGAGAAACGCCGGACAACGGCTGGTGCCGAGCATCGTGCCGCCAACCTCGATGATGCCGCCCACGTCGCGCGGTCCCAGGGGAACGAAGTCGCCCGCGATCAGACCGCTATAGCCATGACGGACGCCGAACATCTCGATCCCGAGCGCGATGCCGCCGCGCACGGCTGCCCGGATCGCCGCGTTCATCCCCGGAGCATCGCCGCCGCTGGTGAGGACTGCGACCCGACTCATGACTCAGCGACGCTCGCCGACTCGACACTCGTTACGACGTCCGCCGAAAGGGTTCGCTCGCCCCGCAGCGAGTTGGAGATCAGGCAGCCGCGCTCTGCCCGGCTGAGGAGCAGCCGGGCTTTGGCGGGATCGGCACCCGGCGGAATCGTCAGGCGCGTGGCCGTGGCAAAGCGCGTGAATTGCGCGGTATCGCGCCGCGGCTCGAGCACGCCTTCGACGCGGCAGTCGAGTGACAGCCAGTAGAAGTGAGCGGCGCGGGCGATGGCGCGGAACGTCAGGATGAAGCAGTCGGCGATGGCCGCACAGAGGAGTGTTTCCGGCGACCAGGTGCCTCCGGGGCCGCCGAACTCGGGCGGCGCGGCGGTCTCGATCGGCCGCAGGCCGGCAGCGCCGATCATGACATTGTCGGCCGCGCGGGCACTGGCGGATGCGGTGTAATGGTGAGGGTAGGGTTTCATCAGACGTCGACCTCGGCCGGCGCATGCTCCTTGGGTTTTTCCGGCAGCTCCGTCATGGTCGCCTCGGTGAGCATGAGGATGCTCGCCACCGACACCGGCTTCGACGCTGCGCGCAAAGAGTTCGTGGACCTCATCGAGGCGGGCATCGTCGATCCCGTGAAGGTCGTTCGCATCGCGCTCGAGAATGCTCACGGGCGGTCGAGCGAAACAGAACCTGCTTGGCGGTCATGACGGTGAGGTCTCAATCGTGGGAAAGGGGGTGTTGCGTGAACGTTCCCGGCGGCAGGTATTCGTTCAGCGCCTCCGGCGGCTCGTGAACGAGATCCTTGCCGATCTCGGCGCTCAGCAGCTCGTGAACGGCCGCCGGCATTTCCTCGCGCAGCAGCCCGAGAAAAACGGGAGGGGCCATGATCACCAGCCGGTCGTAGCGGCCTGTACGCCGCTCCTCATCGAGCGCGTCGGTGACGCGACGCGCGAAGCGACGGGCCTCGATCTTGCGCGGACTGCGCTCACCGCCTGTCGCGTGATGTCCAACGGCACCACGCCGCCCGCCGGCGGCGGCCGCGTGATCGAACACCCGGCCGGGCCGATCTGACTTGAGGTCCCGGTCGTGCAGATGCGCGTCTGCATCCTCGAGACGCTGCACGAACTGCGGCGGCATGTCGCGCTGCTCGAGCTGGTAGAAATCCGCCTCGCTCTGATCGGCCACCACGATTCTGACTCGCATGGGTGCTCCAGGACTCACGAAAACCGTCACGCTGCGCCGCGCCGCTTCTGCGCCGCGGCGAGCTGCCTCTCGACCTCCAGCACCGCGAGAGTCGTCTTCACCACGGTGTCGGGATTCACGCTGATCGAGTCGATCCCGAGCCGCACGAGCTCGGCGGCGATCTCCGGGTAGTCGGAAGGCGCCTGCCCGCAGATGCCGGAGTGCACGCCGTTGTGACGGCAGCCCTCGACGGCGAGCTTCAGCATCTTGAGCATGCCGGGGTCGCGCTCGTCGAAGTCGAACGCGACGGTCGCCGAATCGCGATCGACACCGAGCGTGAGCTGCGTGAGGTCGTTCGAGCCTATGGAGAAGCCATCGAAGAGCTCGCTGAACTCGGCGATGAGCAGCACGTTGTTCGGGATCTCGCACATCATGTAGATCTCGAGGCTATTGCGGCCCCGCTCGAGTCCAAGCTCCTTCATGCGGCCGATGACCGTCCTGGCTTCCTCCACGCGGCGGCAGAAGGGGATCATGAGCCTGACGTTGGTGAGGCCCATCGTCTCGCGCACCCGCTTCATGGCGGCGCACTCGAGCGCAAAGCCCTCGGCATACGCGGGGTGCGCGTAGCGCGATGCACCGCGGAATCCGAGCATGGGGTTTTCCTCCCGCGGCTCGAACCAGCGGCCGCCGAGAAGGCCGGCGTATTCGTTGGTCTTGAAGTCGGACATGCGCACGATCACCGGCTTGGGGTAGAAAGCCGCCGCGATGGTGCCCACGCCTTCCGCCAGCCGCTCGACAAAAAAATCCGCGGGACGCTCATGACCTCGCGTCAGGGCCTCGAGCATGCGGCGCTCGGCCTCGTCCTCGACCCGCTCCGGATGAAGCAGGGCCATCGGATGCGCCTTGATGTGATCCGTGATGATGAACTCCATGCGCGCGAGCCCCACGCCGTCGTTCGGCAGCTGGCTCTGGTGAAACGCGAGCTCCGGATTGCCGACGATGAGCATGATGTTCGTGCGCGGGCGCGACAGCCTGGCGAGGTCGGTGCGACGCACCTCGTAACGCAACCTGCCTTCGTAGACGGTACCAACGTCGCCCTCGGCACAACTGACGGTGGCCTGCTGGCCGGTCGTGAGCCGCTGTGTCGCGTCCTGTGTGCCCACGACCGCGGGGATGCCGAACTCGCGCGCGACGATCGCCGCGTGACAGGTGCGGCCGCCGCGATTGGTGACGATGGCTGCGGCGCGACGCATGATCGGCTCCCAGTCGGGCGTCGTACTATCGGTCACCAGCACCTCGCCGGTCTGGAACTGCGCGGCCTGCGCACTGCTCGAGATGATGCGCACGCAGCCGGCCGCGATCCGTTCACCCACCGCACGTCCGGCGACGACCACATGGCCTTTCTCGGCGAGGACGTAATCTTCGAGCACCGCACCCTGCTTCTGCGCCAGCCCCGTCACGGGGCGCGCCTGCACGATGTACAGGCGCTGGTCGAGTCCGTCCTTGGCCCATTCGATGTCCATCGGTTGCGGCGCTCCGTTGCGGGCACTGTAGTGGCGCTCGATCTCGATCGCCTGCTCGGCGAGACTCAAGGCCTCCTCGTCGCTCAGACAGAAGCGCTCGCGATCGGCCTGCGAAGTCGGCAGGTTGCGCGTCGGTTCGCGCGCGCCGTCCTCGGAGTAGACCATCGTGATCTTCTTGCTGCCGAGCGAGCGGCGCAGGACGGCGCGATGTCCGGTGAGAAGAGTGGGCTTGAACACCATGATCTCGTCGGGCTCGACGGCGCCCTGCACGACGTTCTCGCCCAGCCCGTGGCTGCCGGTGACCAGCACGACGTCGCGAAAGCCGCTTTCCGTGTCCAGCGTGAAGATCACGCCGCTCGAGGCGAGATCGGCGCGAACCATCTTCATGACGGCGATGGAGAGCGCCACCTTGAAATGATCGAAGCCGACATCGACCCGATAATGGATGGCGCGGTCGGTGAACAGGCTCGCAAAGCAGCGCCGGCATGCATCGAGCAGCGCCTCTTCCCCCCGCACATTCAGAAACGACTCCTGCTGTCCGGCGAAGCTCGCGGTCGGCAGATCTTCGGCGGTCGCGGAGCTGCGCACGGCGACGCTCATCTCCGGGCCGTACTCGCACCGCAGCGCGCGATAGGCGCCGCGGATCTCGTCCGCCAGGTCCGCCGGTATTCCGGCCGCGTAGACGATTTCCCGCGCCCGCTTGCCTCGTGCCGCGAGGTCTTCCATGTCGTCGACCCTGACACCATCGAGCGCGGCGTGCAGCTCCTCCCAGGCGTGCGCCTCAGTCAGGATGTGCCGGTAGGCGTCTGCGGTGATTGCGAACCCGTTGGGCACCACGACGCCGCGAGGCCTGAGGGAGCGATACATCTCGCCGAGCGAGGCAGTCTTGCCGCCTACGACGGCCACATCCTCGGCGGTGATCTCCTCGAAACGGCGAATGAACCGGCGTTGCGGCTGCATGTTCGTATTCCTCTACGCGGTGAGCACTTGCTCGTGGCGAGCCTGGGTGCCCAGCAGGGTCGAGAGCTCCTCGAGCTCACGCGCAACCGTCGGCAGAAGATCGTCGAGGGTGACGATGCCCAGAAGGTCGCCGGTTCCGTCCACGACGGGGGCGCGGCGCACGGAGCGGGCATTCAGGGCTTCGATGGCTTCAGTCACGCCTGCATCGACTTCGAGGGTGAGCGGATCGGGTGTCATGACATCGCCGACCGTCAGGCAGAAGAGGTCGGCGCTGAGCCGCAGCTGGCCGCGCACGATGTCGCGGTCGGTGAGCACGCCGACGGGCTTGCGGCCCGTTCCACCCGGCGCGACTACGACGAGCGAGCCGATGTGCTTATCGAGCATCATGCAAGCCGCCTCGGCAAGAGCCTGATCCGGCCGCACCACCTGCACGCCGGAGCTGTAAAGGTCTCGAAGTCGCATCAGGTTTTCTCCGCGGCCGCCGAGGCGGGTTCGCCTGATGGGCAAGGTAGGCGCCCGCGGGGAGCGGGACATCCGCATTCATACGGATGAGAGGATCCGCACAGTTACGGATGGCGGCGCCGGGCGGCCCGTGGCCTCATGGCGGCGCGCTGTTTTTCCGCCGATGCCATCCGGCAGGGGGATTCGAATGTCAGTCGCAGGCCTGTGCAATCGCCGCCCGGTTTCCGTTGCCACGGGCGCGCCGCTCTCGGATGTTGCACGTCTGATGCGCGACCAACACGTGGGCGCCGTCATCGTGACGGAGGATGGGCCGGGACGCCCGCGGGCGGTCGGCATGATCACGGACCGCGACATCGTTCGCGCCCAGCTTCAGGAGGTGGCAGACCTGTCGCGGCTCTCCGCGGGTGGGGTCATGACCCGTAAACCGCTGGTGATCGCCGAGAATGAGTCGGTGGACGGCGCGATCGCCCACCTGCGCGCCAGGGGGGTCCGTCGCGCGCCGGTCGTCGCCCCCGACGGTACGCTCGTCGGCCTGATTTCGGCCGACGATCTGCTGACCCACGTCGCCCGCAAGCTCGCCGGCCTGGCGGAGATCGTCGGGCGGCAGCCCAGGACCGAGACCGGTTGACCGGCCGCCGGCGGCGTCAGCGCCGAGAGACGAGCGATCGCGTGATCTCTACCGCGCTCACAGGTCTGCCGAAGAGATACCCCTGCAGCTCGTCGCAGCCCAGCAGCCGCAGGAAGCGCGCCTGCTCGGGGGTCTCGACGCCTTCCGCCACGACCTTGAGCCGAAGCGCGCGCGAGAGAGAGATGATCGCCGACACGACCGCCATGCTTTGCGCATCCGTGGTCATCTTGCTGACGAAGGCGCGGTCTATCTTCAGCGTGCTGACCGGAAGGCGCGTCAGGTAGCTGAGCGATGAGTAGCCGATGCCGAAGTCGTCGACCGCAATGCCGATGCCGCTCGCGCGCAGCCGTTCGAGCTTTGGAATGTTGTCTTCGACGCTGTGCATCAGGACCGTTTCGGTGATCTCGAAATCGATCGCTCCGGGCCGCGCGGCCATGAGCTCGAGCACCCGCTCTACGAAGTCCGTCTGTTGCAGTTGTATCGCCGAGATGTTGACGGCAATCCGGGGAGCGTCAACCCCGCCCGTGCGCCACGCACCGTGCTGCCGCAGCGCCTGATCGATGACCCATTGCCCGACTTTGACGATCAGGCCCGTGTCCTCGAGCATCGGGACGAAACTGTCCGGGTAGAGGACTCCGGCTTCGGGGTCCTGCCACCGCAGCAAGGCTTCCAACCCGACGATTTCGCTGCTGCGAGCGGCGCTGACGATCGGCTGATAGTGCAGCAGCCATTGCTGACGCTCCTCGGCCGCTCGCAGCCTGCTTTCGAGCAGCAGGGTCTGGGCGACCCGTGCGTTCATCTCGGGCTCATAGAAGAGGTAATGCTGCCCGATGTCCTTGACTCTCCGGTGAGCGGCCTCCGCATTGCGGAACAGCGATTCCGCGTCGGCGCCGTCATCGGGGAAGACCGCGATGCCCGCGCGCGCGAAGACGCGGATCTGCGCGCCGGGGATGCGGTAGGGGCGGCTCAAGACCCCGGCGAGAGCACGCTCGATGAGCGATGCCAGATCGGCGGCGGACCTGAAGGTCGAGACGATGCCGGCGTAGTGGTCGCCGCTGATACGTGCCACCGCTCCAGGCTCCGGAGTGAGCTTGCAGAGGCGCCGGGCGAGCTGGCACAACACGCGATCGCCCGCCTGGCGGCCCCAGGTTGCGTTGATCTCGCGGAAATCCTTGATGTCGCCGAGGAGAAGCGCCAGCCGGTGGCCGCCGTGGCGCGCGTTGCGTATCGCCTGCTCGAGGCGGTCGGAGAGATTCAGGCGATTCGGCAGCCCTGTCAGTGGATCGTGAGAGGCCAGCCGCTGCAGCTCTTCCTCCTGCCCGATATGCTCGAGAGCGAAGGAGATATCGCCGGCGACCTCGCTCAGGAGCCGCAGCTCGCTTTCATCGATGACGCCGCTTTCGCGGGCGCAGAGCTGCATCGCTCCGACGACCCGTTGCCGCACCAGCAGCGGCAGGACGATGCGGGGACGCGGCGCCGGTTCGTGATCGCCGCCGCGGCGCGGCCTCATGGTCGCGGCGGGATCGCTGGCGATAGGGTTGACGAGGATCGGACGCTTCTCGGCGATCGCCTGCGCGACGATGCCCGCGCTGCGCTGCCGCTCGGCGAGTTCGCTTCCCGCATCTGCCGCGCCCGCGAGGTCGCTTCGCGCGGAAGCGGCGGTGCGCAAGTCCCCCGAGGCCGCGTCGAGCATTCCGATCCAGGCGGCGTCGAAGTTGCCTTGCTCGACCGCGATGCGGCAGGCCGATTGCAGCAGGTCCTGCCGGTCGCGGGAACGGACGATGAGGGAATTGATGCTGCTCAGCACCGCGTGGATGCGGCTCAGGCGCAACACCCTTGCGTGCGCGCGCTTCTGCTCGGTGATGTCGCGCGCGATTTTGGAGGCGCCTACGATCCTGCCGGTGGCGTCGCGCAAGGGAGAGCTCGTGATGGAAACCTCGATGCGCCGACCGTCCTTGCAGATGCGCTGTGTCTCCAGGTGCGCGACGCGCTCGCCGCGCGCGATGCGCGCCAGAATGTCCGCCTCTTCGGCGACGCGGTCGGGCGGGAACAGCATCAGCATCGATCTGCCCAAAGCTTCGGCGGCCGAATAGCCGAACAGCGCCTCGGCACCGGCGTTCCAGCTGATGATGGTTCCGTCCAGCGTCTTGCCGATGATCGCGTCGTAGGACGATTCGATGATCGAAGTCACGAGGGCGGCGCTCGCATGCAAGGCTTCCTCGGTGCGGCGGCGCTCGGTGATATCGCGCAGGATCACGGTGAATATCCGGTGCCCGTCCACCGTCGCCTGTGAGATCGTCGCCTCCATCGGGAATTCCTCGCCGTTGGCGCGGACACCGCAGATGGCGCCGAGATCCCCCATGCTGCGCCGCGTGATCCGCGAGCGCCCGAAGGTCTCGATGTGTTGCGGGTGAGTCAGCCGGAAGCGCTCCGGAATGAGCATGTCCATGTGCTGTCCGAGCATCTGTGCGGCCGTGCGGTCGAACATCTTCTCCGCCGCGCCATTGAATAGCACGATGCGCTGGCGCTCGTCGACGGCGATGATCCCGTCCATCGCCGAGCTCACGATGCTCGCAAGCACACCCTCGACGCCCGGTTTTTCGCTCTTGCGATCCGTTGTGTCAGTCGTCTGACGAGGGCGCCTCATGAAGACTCAAGCACCCCCGCGGCCGTCGTCTCGTTCTGCGCTAAGCCGGTTGCTCCACATGCCCTGGAACCGCTACAGCTTTTCACGCATGTTATCACCAGGGCTGCCGGTTGTATAGGCGGGGGGCGGGCACGACGAGCCGGGTACGCGCAAAAAGCGTGATGGCATCGATGCTTCGCGGCGCCCGGTTATGTGTTTTCCGCAATGGCGCGGCAAGGGGAAGCCGGCGACCCTGACGTTCATGACCGACGCTACGCGCATGCAGGCGGCGACTTCCGCCGACCATATGTTCGAATCCTACGCCCAGCTGGCCGGGGCCGTGCTCGGCGGCCTCATCGGAGTGTGCCTGCTCGACGCCAGGCTGGAGTGCGTTGGCGAGAGCAGATACGCCGATGTCGGCGAGGCAGTCCGCTGGCTGCGAGGGCTTGGCTGGCTGGCGGGCGGCCTGGTCTGCAGGGAGCCATCCGTGGCGCGTCGGAACAACGGACGCTGGACGACGGCGTTGCCGCTCGAAACCTCCGATCATCAATTACTCGGCGTGCTGTGCATCGAGCAGGCGGCAGGCGGCTCCGCGGCGCCGGGTCCGCGGCACGCGCCACAGCTCGCCCGCAAGCTCAAGCCGGTACTCGATTGCCTGCATCGGGAGTTGGCGGTGAGACGTCGTCCGGAGCGGCGGAAGCTGCAGACCCTGACCGAGCGCACGGCGGAGCTCGAATGGCTGTTCAAAGTCACGAGTGACCTCAAGGGAGGCGCGCACGAGCAGCAGGTGCTCGAAAAGCTGCTGGGCGCCGCCACCGAGCGGCTCAGAAGCGGTCTCGGTGTGCTGCTGATCCCGGACAAGCGGCTGTGCATCGAGTCCAGCCGCGAGCCGCGCCAGGCCGTGGTGCTGCGCGAGGCGTGGGCACAGGCTCGCCAGAGCCTGCTCACCTGGGTGCAGCGTCAAGGGCGCCCCATCGTCATCAACGGTGCCGGCCGAACCGGCGCCAAGGTCACTCCATGCAAGATTCTGTGCGTGCCCGTCGTCCGTGACAGCGGCCGGGTGATCGGGGCGCTGGCGTTTTTCAACCCGCCGCAGGCTCCCGACTATCAGAGCCGCCACACGTTCATGGCCCGTCACCTCGGTCGTCAGACCGCGGGGATCGTCGACGCGCAGTTCGATCTCATGACCGGACTCTATACGCGCGAAGGTCTGGAGCAGATGTACCTGCGTGCGCAGGAGGCCGCGGACGAGGCCAATCGCAGCGTCATCTATGTGGACATCGATCACATGCACGTGGTAAACGAGCTGCACGGATTCGAGTTGGGAAACGAGCTGATCGCCCGGGTCGCCGATCTCGTATCGCCGCCGCAGGTACCGGACGGGGCTCTGGCAGCGCGCATCTCGGGCGATCGATTCGCCGTGGTTCTCCCCGAAAGCGACACCAGGGCGACCGCCGCTATCGCCCAGCGGCTGCAGGAGGCCGTCAAACGCCTGGTCATCGGACCGGCGGACGGTCCGATCGAGGTTTCCGTGAGCTGCGGGGTCGCTGCGCTCGTCGCCATGCCGCAGGGGCTGCCGCGTGCGCTCGCAGCCGCGGAGCTGGCGTGCAAGACCGCGAAGAAGCGCGGCCGCAATCGTGTCGAGACATATGCCTGCGAGGACGCAAGCATGATGCGTCGCCACGATGACGTGATTGCCGTCGGGCAACTCAGGTCCGCCCTGAAGTCCGACCGGCTGCTGCTCTTTGCCCAGCGGATCGTGCCGCTGCATGATCCGAGCCTGCCGGGAAGCTACGAGATACTGTTGCGCATGCGCGCTCCGGACGGAGCCGTCGTCGCTCCCGGACCGCTCATCAGTGCCGCCGAACGCTATCAGCTGCTGCCCTCCATCGACCGCTGGGTCGCGCGGCGGGCCGTGCAGATGCTCGCGCCCTACCGGCGCACGCTCAAATCCCGCGGCATCTCCTTTTCCATCAATCTTTCCGGTCAATCGGTGAGCAGCGAGCATTACGGGCGGCAGCTCGCCGAGGACCTCGGGGCGGCGAATCTGCCGGCAGGAAGCCTGACGCTCGAGATCACCGAGCAGGCGGCCGTCAGCAGCCTGGCGCGTGCACACGAGATGATCCGGCAGCTCGCGCCGTGGGGCTGCCGCTTCGCGCTGGATGATTTCGGGACCGGCTCGAACTCCCTGATCTATCTCAAAGCGCTGCCGGTGGCCAGGGTCAAGATCGACGGCTCCTTCGTCCGCGACATCACCACCAGCCCCCGCTCCCATGCCACGGTGCGCGGGATCGTGGAGCTCGCCCGCGCCTTCTCGATCGATACGGTGGCGGAGTTTGTCGAGAACACGGCGATTGCGCGGCAGGTGCGCGAGCTCGGCGTCGACTATGCCCAAGGCTATGCCTTCGGGCGGCCGGAACCGCTCGAGTCGGTCCTGGAATCGCTCGCGCGCGATGAATCGCGGCGGCTGCGCAGGGTCTTCCTCGAGATGTAACCGGCGCCTGCGGCCCGCGGCCGCAGGCGGCCGTACTCCGGACTTGTACGTATGCGCCAGGCGAGCGGCATCGAAAATCGCCAAAAAACATGGGCTTGTGGAGGAAAAGGCGCCGCAGTCTCGATTGACGCGCGGCGCACGCCTGCGACCCGGTTCACGGCCGTATTCGTGCCGCCCGGTAGCATGTTGCAAAGGAAACATCTCGCATGCATGCAACCTACAACAGCTGGCTCGCTGCGCTCTCGATCGCGGTCGCCGTACTCGTATCCTCGCTGGCATTCAGACTCGCTGTCCGCGTGGCCGGCAGCGATCGGGCATCCCGGCGCTACTGGCTGCTCGGCGGAGCCGTTGCGATGGGCATCGGCATCTGGTCGATGCACTTCATCGGCATGCTCGCGTTCTCGTTGCCGATCGGGCTCCGCTACGATGTTTCGACGACACTGACTTCGCTTGCCGTGGCGATCGTCACCTCCGGCGTGGCCATCGATGTCGCGAGCCGCAGGCGCAGGCGCCTCGCTCGGGTGTTGCTCGGCGGCCTACTGATGGGGAGCGGTATCGCCGGCATGCACTACCTCGGCATGCGGGCAATCGACATCGTGCCGGGGATTCGCTATCGCCTGCCGCTCGTCGCCGCTTCGGTGGGCGTCGCGGTGCTGGGCTCCGGCGGCGCCCTCTGGTTGCTTTTCCGCCGAGGCCGGGGCCGCGCCGCCGGCATCGTCGGCCGCTTCGGCGGCGCCCTGCTTATGGGCCTCACCATCTGCGGCACGCACTATCTCGGCATGGCCGCCTCAGTCTTCGGCGCGGGCTCGTATTGTCGCGGCGGATCGTCGCTCGACAGCGATTGGCTCGCCGCGACGACCGCGCTCGTTACGTTCGGCGTGCTCGCTCTGACATTTCTCGCGGACATCTACAGCACCGAGCTTGCATCGCGTGCGCGTGCGCATGCAGCAAGCCTGCAGAAGGTGAACGAGCGGTTACGACATCAGGCGACGCACGATGCGCTCACCGGGCTGCCGAACCGGCAACTCTTCTTCGAGCGGCTGGGCGCGGCGCTGAGCGATGCCGGCGGCGCAGGCTTCGCGGTCATGGTGATCGACCTCGATCGGTTCAAGCTGATCAATGACTCTCTCGGACACGTCGCGGGCGACGAGTTGCTGCGCGAGGTTGCCCATCGCCTGGGCGCGGCTCTGCGCCGGGCCGATACCATCGCGAGGATGGGGGGCGATGAATTCCTCGTGCTGGCGGGCGGCGCCGCGGATGCGGATGCGGCCGCCGGCATAGCCGCGAAAATCGTGCAGGCGATTCGCGAGCCGATGCGCCTCGGCGCCCTCGAGGTGCGTGCCTCTCCGAGCATCGGCATCAGCCTCTATCCGCGTGACGGCAGCGATGCGGGCGGCCTGGTGGCGCGTGCCGACGAGGCGATGTACCGCGCCAAGGAGAGCGGTGGCAATACGTTCCGATGCTTCGCCAGCGAAATGACCACGTTCGCGCACGAGCGGCTGCAGCTCGAGAGCGAGCTGCGCGAGGCGTTGCAGCTGCGACAGTTCGAGCTGCATTACCAGCCGAGGGTGGATGTGGTGACCGGCCGTATCGGCAGCGTCGAGGCGCTCATCCGCTGGCGCCATCCGCGCCGGGGATATGTTCCGCCGCAGACATTCATCCCGATTGCCGAGGAGACCGGGCTCATGCTCCCGATCGGCGAGTGGGTCCTGCAGGAGGCCTGTCGGCAGGCGCGCCTGTGGCAGCAGTCGGACCTGCCGATGCGCGTGGCGGTGAATCTGTCGGCCGTGCAGTTCCGCCACGCCGATCTGATGAGCGTCATCGAGCGGGCGCTCACCAGCCAACGGCTGCCGGCGAAAATGTTGGAGCTCGAGCTCACGGAGAGCGCGGTGATGAGCAGCGCCGCGAGCTCCGTCGCGATCCTGGAGCAATTGAGCCGGTTGGGAGTCGTCGTCGCGCTCGATGATTTCGGCACCGGGTACTCGAACATGAGCTACCTGCTGCGCTTCCCGATCGACCGGCTGAAGGTCGATGTGAGCTTCGTGCGCGGCATGACCGAGGATCCGCACAGCATGCTCATCGTCAAGGCCATCATCTCCCTCGCGCACAGCCTGAAGATGAAGGTGATCGGCGAGGGCGTGGAGACGCCGGCGCAGCTCGAGCAGCTGAGGTCGCTCGGCTGCGATCAGTGCCAGGGGTTCCTCTTCGGCCGCCCGGCGCCGGCCCGGGCCATCGAGACCGAGCTGCGTGCCGCGGCGGCGGCCGGTGCAACCGGGCGCTTGGCTCCCGAAGCGACCTGCGCGCGCCTGGCCCATCCCGTATGGGGCGGACTGCTGGCGGCAAAGAGCTCCTGAGGCCACGCATCCAACCGACTCGTTGCGTGCAGGCTCGGGGCGAGCGCCCGCATCCGTATAACTCACTATGGCCGCAGCGGCGGCGCCGACATACCTTGCCACCGATATGATCACGCGTGAACGGTTGGGGGGCAGGCGGCATGGTTGATGGCAGCGTTGTCGAGCTTTCGCGCATCCAGTTCGCGGCCACAGCGCTCTATCATTTCCTGTTCGTGCCGCTGACGCTCGGGCTGAGCTTCCTGCTCGCCGCCATGGAGACCGTCTACGTCACCACCGGGAAGCAGATCTACAGGCAGATGGCGCGCTTCTGGGGCAAGCTGTTCATGATCAATTTCGCCCTCGGCGTGGCGACCGGCCTGACGATGGAGTTCCAGTTCGGCACCAACTGGTCGTTCTATTCCAGTTTCGTCGGTGACATCTTCGGCGCGCCGCTCGCCATCGAAGGGTTGATGGCGTTCTTCATGGAATCGACGTTCGTCGGCCTCATGGTGTTCGGCTGGGAACGCCTCTCCAGGGGTCAGCACCTGGCCGTCACCTGGCTGGTCGCTCTCGGCTCCAACCTCTCGGCGCTGTGGATCCTGGTCGCCAACGGCTTCATGCAGGACCCGGTCGGGGCATCCTTCGATCCACTCACCATGCGCATGGAGCTGCGGAGCCTGCCGCAGCTCATCTTCAGCCCCGACGTGCAGTCGAAGTTCGTGCATACCAGCATCGCCGGTTACGTCACGGCCGCGATCTTCGTGGCGGGCGTGAGCGCTTTCTACATGCTGCGCCGGCGCCACATGGCGCTCGCCAAGCGCTCCTTCCGCATGGCCGCGCTCTTTGGCGTGCTGGCCACCATGGGCGTGATTACGCTGGGTGATGCGCTGGGATTCGTTGCCGGCAGCGTGCAGCCGGCCAAGCTCGCCGCCATGGAAGGCCTGTGGAAGTCCGAGCCGGCGCCCATGCCCTTCAACCTCGTCGCTTTCCCCGAGCAGGCGCAGGAGCGCAACGCCGGCGCCGTGCAGATGCCGTACATGCTTTCGCTCCTGGTCACGCATTCGCTCGACGGCACCGTTCCAGGCATCGACGCGCTCGAGCGGCAGGCGCGCCAGAGGATAGAGAATGGGATCCCCGCCGTGCAGGCGCTCGAGTCGCTCTCCCGCAATCCCAAGGACACCGCCGCGCTGACGCAGTTCGATGCCCATCGGAGCGATCTCGGCTATGGATTTCTCGTCCAGCGCTACGCCCCCGACCTCGGCAAAGTGACCGCCGCGCAGGTGCGGGCGGCCGCGCGTGATTCCATCCCGCCGGTGGCGGCGGTGTTCTGGACTTTCCGCCTGATGGTGGGCTTCGGGCTGCTGATGCTGGCTTTCTTCGTGCTCGCGGTGCTCTATACCCTGCGCAACCGGGTGCAGGACAGGAAATGGCTCCTGCGGGCGGCGCTGTGGATGATTCCGGTGCCCTTCCTCGCGGACGAGGCCGGCTGGCTGGTTGCCGAGCTCGGCCGCCAGCCGTGGACGGTGTTCGGCGTGCTGCCGACCTGGATGAGCGCCTCGACACACAGCGTGACGTACATGGCGTTCTCCCTGATCGGCTTCGTGGCGCTCTATTCGGTATTCATCGTGATCGAGATGTATCTCATGGTGCGCGCCATCCGGCTGGGTCCCGTGGAGCACGGCGATCCCGACGATGCGTACGCGCCGCAGGCGCAACCGGCGCTCGCCGGGCGGCCCGTTGCGCCGCAGATTGCCCGGGTAGAGGGCTGAGTCATGGAGATCTACGCCGTCGCGCAGGTGATCTGGTGGCTGCTGCTCGGCGTGCTGCTCATGGGGCTCGCGGTGATGGTCGGCATGGACATGGGCGTGGGCGCGATCCTGCGCTACGTGGGCCGAACCGACCTCGAGCGCCGCGTCGCCCTCAACATCATCGGGCCGCATTGGGACGGCAATCAGGTGTGGTTCATCCTCGGCGGCGGTGCCATATTCGCGGCCTTTCCACTCATCTATGCCACGGCGTTCTCCGGTTTCTACGTGGTGATGCTGCTGCTGCTGTGGACGATGATCACGCGCCCGCTGGGATTCGAGTACCGCAGTCAGATCGCACAGCCCGTCTGGCGCGATGTATGGGACTGGGTCCTGGTCGTCAGTGGCGCGGTGCCCATGATCGTCTTCGGTGCCGCCTTCGGTAATCTCTTCCGCGGCGTTCCGTTCCACTTCGCATGGAACATGACTTCCTTCTACACCGGCAGCTTCCTCGGCCTGCTCAGCCCGTTCGCGGTCACGACCGGCGTGTTGTCATTGGCGCTTGCCGTGATGATGGGAGCGCTGACGGTGATGAACGGCGCCGAAGGAGTGATGCTGCAGCGAGCGCGCGGCCTGGCGCAAGTGGCCGCCGGCGCCGCGACCGCGCTGTTCGCGGTGGGCGGCCTCTGGGTGCGCGCCATGTCCGGTTACCGGCTGGTGAGCGGTCCCGGCGCGGGCGTGCCGCAGACACCCCTGCAGCAGGCCGTGGTCGGCGCGCCCGGTGCGTGGCTGGACAACTTCGCTGCGCATCCGGTGCTCTGGATCGTCCCGGCGGCGGGTTTCGCGGGCATGATCGGCGCGTGGGTCGCCGCCCGGGCGGGCCGCTCGCACCTCGGCTGGTGGCTGGGCGCGAGCGCCTGGATCGGCGTGATCGGCACCGCCGGCGCCGCGCTCTTTCCCTTCATGCTCCCCTCGAGCTCCGATCCGTCGATGAGCCTGACGCTGTGGAATTCCAGCTCCAGCGAGATGACGCTGCTGTGGATGGCGGGTTTCGCGGCGGTGTTCGTGCCGCTCATCCTGTGGTACACCGGCTGGGCCTTCTGGGTCATGCGCGGCAAAGTCAGCGCCGAGAGGATCGCGCGCGGCGACGAACATGCCTATTGAGGATACGAGCATGCGCACTCTTCTCCATTTTCTGCTCTTCATGATCATTGCCGCCGCGGCGATCATCCTGGCGGCGATCCTCGGTGACGTCGGCGCCTGGTACTTCGCCTGGCTGGTCGGCACCACCATGATCGTGTTGATCAGCGCCGCCGGGGCGGCGATGCTCGATGCCCAGGAAGAGCACGCCGCCGCGCCGTCGGCCGCGAGCGGCGCACGAAAAGCGCTCGCGAGCGGGCCGTAGCGGGTGGCAGCCGCGGGGGCGGGGGCGCCGGCCGCGGACTGGCTGCGAAGAGAGCTGCGAGGGGTCCGCAGGCCATTGCTGGCGGCGGCGCTCGAGACCGTAGCTCTCGCGCTCTCGCTGGTGGGCCAGGCGTGGCTCCTATCCGGCATACTCGCCGCGGCCGTGTTGGCGCATGCGCCCTTCGCGCGGCTGTGGCCGCAGTGGCTGGGTCTGCTCCTGTTTGCGCTGCTGCGCTTCGCCCTGGCGGTCGATGTCCGACGCATCGCCTTCCGGGCCGCACAGCGCCTCACCGCGAACCTGCGCGGGCGTCTGCTGCGTGGCGCGCAGAGCCTCGGGCCCCATGGAGTGCGCCTGCATTCGAGCGGCGGCTTCATCACCGCAATGGTCGATGGGCTGGACGCCGTCCTCACCTACTTCGCGCGCTACCTGCCCCAACTGGGCAGCGCCATCCTGGTGCCGCCGTTGCTGGCCCTGTCCGTGTTGCCGGCGGACTGGCTCTCGGGCCTCATCCTGCTGTTGACGGCGCCGCTGATTCCGATCTTCATGGTGCTGGTGGGCAGGGCCGCCGCGCGCGCCAGCGAGCGGCGCTATGCGCAGCTCACCCGGCTCGGGACGGCCTTCGTCGAGGCGCTCGGCGGGCTGGTAACGCTGCGCCAGCTGGGGGCCGCCGATCGTGTCGCGTGCCGCCTGGAAGGCGAGAGCGAGGAGTATCGCGCGCTCACCATGAAGGTGTTGCGTGTTGCTTTCCTTTCCGCGCTCGTGCTCGAGTTTTTCGCCACGGTCAGCATCGCTCTCGTGGCGGTGCTCATCGGCTTTCGCCTCATGTGGGGGGAGCTGCACTTGCGCGCCGGCCTGTTCGTGCTGCTGCTCGCGCCGGAGTTCTATCTGCCGCTGCGCGCGCTGGGCGGTTTGCGCCACGCGCGCCTGGATGCCCTCGCCGCTGCTCAGCACCTCTCGATGCTCGATGCCGTGCCGCCCGGCGTCGGCCCGACGGCCGCCGCCGCGCCTGCGCAGCACCGGTCAGCGCCTGAGATCCACCTGCAGCATGTCAGCTTTGCGCACCGCGGACGCGGGGTGGGGTTGATCGACTGCAGCCTGGTGCTGAGAGCGCGCCGCATAACCGCCTTGGTCGGGGCAACCGGCGCGGGCAAGAGCACGCTGCTCAATCTTCTACTCGGCTTCGCGGTGCCTGACGGTGGACGCATCCTCATCGACGGTGTCGATATGGCCGATCTCGATCCGACGCAGTGGCGCGCCGGCACGGCCTGGGTACCCCAGCGTGCGCACGTGTTCGAGGGCACGGTTCGCGACAATCTGCTGCTCGCCGCGCCGCACGCCGACACTCGTGCCCTCGGCAGGGCCGCCGAGCGCAGCGGCCTCGCCGCGGTGCTGGCGCGCCACCCGCAGGGATGGGAGACGCCGCTCGGCGAGCGCGGGTTGGGCCTCTCCGGCGGGGAGCTGCAGCGCCTGGCGCTCGCGCGCGCGCTGCTGCGCGAAGAGGCACTGCTTTGGCTGCTCGATGAGCCGACGGCGCACCTGGATGCCGCCGGCGCGCAGGCGGTGGAGGCGATGATTCGGGAGGCCGCCGCCACGCGTACCGTGGTGCTCGTGGCGCACAGGCTGAGCGCGGCACGCTCGGCGGACTGGGTGGGCGTGCTCGATGGGGGCCGCCTGGTCGAGCAGGGCCCTCCGCTCGAGCTGCAGCGGAGGCGAGGCGCCTACGCCGCACTGTTGGAGGCGGAGCAATCGTGACACCGGCAACGCACGCGTTGCGACGCCTGCTGGGCGTGCTCTACCCGCATCGGCGGTGGATGGCCGCCGGCATTGCGCTGGCGCTCCTCGCCGCGCTCGCGGCGATCGGCCTGATGGCGGTCTCCGGATGGTTCATCGCGGCCATGGCGTTGGCCGGCGCCGGCGGTACGATCATCAACTACTACACGCCCGCCGCGGCGATCCGCGCCTTCGCCATCCTTCGCAGCGGGGGGCGCTACGGTGAGCGCCTCGTTACCCATGAGGCGACATTGCGCGGCCTCGCGGGACTGCGCTCGTGGCTGTTTCGGCGCCTGATACCGCTCGCGCCGGCGCGCCTCGCGGCGCTGCGCAGCGGGGAGCTGTTCACGCGTCTGCGCGCCGACATCGATGCCCTGGAGCACTTCTATCTGGCGGTGCTGGTGCCGGGCGCGGTGGCGCTGCTCGGCATGGCGGCCGCAGCGCTCGCCTGCCTCATCGCGCTTCCCACCGCGGCCGCGGTGCTGGTGTCCGGCGCGCTCTGCGCCGGGGTGCTGCTGCCGGCCTGGATGCAGCGGCGCGCGGCGAGCGATGCAGCGCAGGCGGTACGGGAGGGCGGTGCCTTGCGAGGCATGCTGCTCGATGCGGTCCGCGGACACGAGGAGCTCCTGGCCTGGGGAGGCGTTGCCGCGCACACAGCCCGCATCGATGCGCTGGCCGACCGGTTGGGTGCGCGCCGCACGCGCGTCGAGCGGCAGCAGGCGCTGACCGGCGGATTGGTCGGATTGGTCGCACAGCTGACCTTGCTCGGTGTGTTGGCCCTCGGGGTGGCCGCGGTGCAGCGCGGCATACTCGAGCCGCCGCTGCTCGTGATGCTGTCACTGCTCGCGGTGGCATCGTTCGAGGCGGTCACGCCGCTGTCCGAGGCGCTGGCGCAGGGCGGAGCCACGCTGGCCGCCACGGAGCGTGTGTTCGAGCTTGCCGATGCGCCACCCGCCTTCCTCGAGCCGGCCGCCTGCGCGCCCATACCGCCGGCGCCGTCGATCGTGTTCGAGAATGTCCATATGCGCTACGCCGACCACCTGCCCTGGGCGCTCGGCGGCGTCGATCTGACGTTGGCCGCGGGCGCGCGCGCGGCCGTGATAGGCCCTTCCGGGGCGGGGAAGAGCTCCCTGATCGCGGCACTGTTGAAGTTCCAACCGCTGCAGACCGGGCGCGTATGGTTCGGCGGCCGGCCATTGGAGGCGCTGCAGGGCGATGCGTTACGCCGGCACATCGCGCTGATCTCGCAGCAGACCGTGCTCTTCAACATGTCGTTGCTCGACAACCTGCTGCTGGCTGCTCCGCATGCCGACGCCGCGCAGATCGAGCGCGCCATCGGACTCGCTCAGCTGGATGCCTTCGTGGCGTCCCTGCCGCAGGGCTATGACACGATACTGGGCGAGGCCGGCGGGCTGATCTCGGGGGGCGAAGCCAGGCGGATCGCCGTGGCGCGCGCGCTGCTGCAGGATGCGCCGGTGCTGGTGCTGGATGAGCCGACGGAGGGTTTGGACTCGCGCACGGCCCGTGATCTTCATTCTGCGCTGGATGCGGCAGCGCGCAATCGCACACTGTTGCTCATTACACACCGGCTGAGCGGCCTCGCGCAGCTGGTGAACGAGGTCGTGTTGATGGACGGCGGCCGGGTCGTCGTTCGCGTCCCGGTGGAAGACTATCTCGCCCGTGAGCGCGACGCCTGAAGGCGCAGCTCATCAGCTCTTCGGGGAGAGCAGCTGCGCGATGATCGCCAGCAGCTCGTCCGCCTGGATCGGCTTGCTCGCGATGCGCAGCCGGTCGGTTGCCTTGACGTCGCGCAGGGTGGAAGAGGTATCCCCGCTCACCAGCACGGCGCCCAGGTGTTCGCCCGCGGCTTCCCGTGCGGCCGCGATCACATCGATCCCGGTCTCACCTTTCTGCAGATGATAGTCGGCGATCACGAGATCGATTCCCGGATCCGCGCGCAATGCCTCACGGGCTTGCGCGAGAGATGCGGCGCAGCGGACGTCGAAGCCTTCAACACTGAGCAGCATCGCCGTCGCGTTGCGCACGCCGCCGTCATCGTCGACCAGCAAGATGCGCGCCGAGGCGGCGCGCGCCCCAGTCTGGTCCATGGCGGAGGCCGTTGCGATGCGACGCTGCGCGTCGCGCGCGCCCGCGGCCATCTCCAGGATGAAGGTCGAGCCGCTCCCGACTTCCGAGCGCACTTCGAGCTTGATGTCGAGCAGCTTCACCAGCCGCTGCACGATGCTCAATCCAAGTCCGTAGCCTTCGCGCGCCATGTTGCTCGCAACCCCGACCTGGTAGAACTCGTCGTAGATGTAGGGCAGCTGCCCGGCCGGAATGCCGACGCCGCTATCCGCCACCTCGAGATGCACGCCCGCCGGGCAGGGCAGCGAGCGCAGCGCCACCCATCCGCGCTGCGTGTATTTGATGGCGTTGGCGATCAGATTGCGCAGGATCTGGCCGACGAGCGAGGGATCGGAATGCGCCGACGGCGCGAGCGCCTCGATGCGCAGCTCGAGGCCTTTGCTCGCGGCGACGCTCGCGAACTCGTTACGCATCTCCTCGAAGAGCGCGGCCACCGCGAAATCGGCGGGGTCCGGCCTGATCGCCCCCGACTCCAGCTTGCTGATGTCGAGCAGCGCGTTGGTGAGCCGCGACATGGCGTCGACGGCCTGACCCTGTTGGGCCACCGCCTCGCCGGCGACGGGGTCGCGCACCACGCGGCGCAGCGTGCCGTTGAGCAGCGACAGGGTCTGCAGCGGCTGACGCAGATCATGGCTCGCGGTGGCGAGGAAGCGGCTCTTGGCGAGATTGGCGCGATCGGCCCCTTCCCGGGCCAGCCTCAGCTCCGTCTGGATGCGCTTGCGCTCGCTGACATCGCGCAGCGCCGCCGCGACCAAAAGCCGGTCGCCGTCGCGGATCGGGCTCAAGGATATCTCGACGGGCAACTCGGTGCCGTCCTTGCGCAGGGCGTAGAGGTCGAGATCGTTGCCCATGGGGCGCGGCTGCGCATTGCGGCCGTAATTGCCGCGGTGGCGCAGATGGATCTCCCGGTATCGCTCCGGCAGCAGGCACTCGATCCGCTGGCCGACGATTTCCTCGGGCAGGTAGCCGCAGAGCGCAGTGATGCGGCGGCTGGCGAAGAGAATGCTGCCGCCCGCATCGACGACTACTGTCGCATCGGGCGCGGACTCGAGAACGCTGGCGAGCAGTGTGGAGGAGAGCATGCGATGCGATGGACGGCTGGGGGTATGATACTGCCCATCTGGTCGCCATCAAGCCTCGGCCGGCAGCCTGATCGAGAAGCAGGCCCCGCCCGGCCTATTGGCATGGTAGGTGAGGGCGCCGCCGTGGGCGCGCACCACCGTATTGCTGATGGCGAGACCGAGCCCCGTCCCCTCCGGCTTGGTGGAGAAGAACGGGTCGAACATCCGCTCCAGGGCCTGCGGCGAGAGGCCGGGACCGTTATCGAGCACGGCGACCTCGACGTCGCCATCCGATGCGAGCGCGGTGCGGATGGTGAGTTGCCGCGGTTGCGCGGAGGACGCGGCGACCGCCTCGAGCCCGTTGCGGACCAGGTTCAGGATCACGTGTTGGATCTGCACCGTGTCGATGGAGACGGCAGGCAGCACTGCGGCGAGATCGAATCTCACCTGGGCATCGTGCACCCGGCCATCGGCCAGGATGAGGTCGCGAATCGCTTCCACGGCCGCGTTGAGATCCGAGTGCTCGCGCCGCATGGGCTGGGACTGGGCGAGACTGCGCAGGCGGCGCAGGATATCGCCGGCCCGGACCGCCTGGCCCGCGATCTCACGCATCGCCGTCCGGATGTCATCGAGGCTGGACGCCGGCCGGCTGAGAAGCCGCTCGCAGGCCTGGGCGTAATTGGCGATGGCGGTCAGCGGCTGATTGAGCTCGTGAGCGATCCCTGCCGCCATCTCCCCGATGGTCGCCAGGCGCGACACCTGCAGCATCCGTCCGTGCATGATCCCCGCGTCGAGCCGCGGCGAGCCGGCTGCCAGGAGTGTTTCCGGAGGGTCTTGCGAGCTGGACATCGGGGCCTCGGCGGGTCGCGCGGGTGGACCATCCTACGAAGATCTCGGGTGGGCCACCATAGGTAATTGACACACTCCCGCCGGCTGGGGCGACGTAGATGTCTGGCCGGAACATGGGTGGTTTTTACATACACTGCGCGGCTTCTACGTATCGATGTTCCTGACCGGCGCGGGCAGCATCGCCGTCATGGGCGGGAAGCAGCCGGACTTCTTCTGGTATCTCTTGGCAGCAATAGTGGCCTTCGCTTTGGTTGAATTGTTCGTCGCGCAGACGCAGGTCGTGACGATCCCCTATAGCGACTTCAAGACGCTGCTGGCGGCCGGCAAAGTGACCGAGGCGACCGTCGGGCAGGACACGATTGACGCCACCGTGGACCTCAGAGGCGCCGAGAAGCTGTTGCCGCCGGCCGAGTACAAGCAGCTCGACAAGCCGATTGCCGTCACGGATCACCCTGCTGCCGCAGGGAGTCCGCAGCTGCATGATAATGAACCCGAAGGAGAAGGAGACGGTGGCTTATCACGAGGCAGGCCACGCACTCGTCGCGGAGTCGCGGCCGCACGCGGACCGGGTCAACAGGATATCCATCATTCCCGCGGCATCGGGGCGTTGGGCCACACGCAGCAGCTGCCCACGGAGGACCGCTATCTGCTCAAGCGCAGCGAGCTGCTCGACCGGCTCGACGTGCTGCTCGGCGGCCGTGTCGCCGAGGAGCTCGTCTACGGCGATGTCTCGACCGGCGCGCAGGATGACCTCGAGCGCGCGAGCCGGCCGCCGGCCGGGCTGAGGGGCGCTGCGAGCGCCGTCACGGGCGAGAGCTTCGGCTAGCGATCGACGCTCATCAAGTCGCGCAGGAGCGCCAGGAGCTCTTCGGCATTCACGGGCTTGCTGGCGAAGCGCAGATTGGGGTCGCGCGGCAGCTCGCGAACGGCGGTCGAGGTGTCACCGGTGACCAGAACGGCGCGCAGGCCCGCCCCGGCAATCTGTCTGATCGCGGCGATGACCTGGATGCCCGTTTCGCCGTGGCCGAGGTGATAGTCGGTCACGAGGAGATCGAGACCGGTGCGGGCCACCTCGAGCGCCTCCGCGAGTGAGGCAACGGCGGTGACCCGGTAGTCTTCGAGGCTCAGGAGCATCCGCGTCGCCCGCTGGACGGCCGGGTCGTCCTCGACCAGCAGCACATGGGGCAGCGCGCGGCTCGCGCCGGATGCACTGACTGCCTGCATGGCGCCTGGTCCGGCATCCGCCGCCGCGAGCGGACCCTGTGCTGAAGGCAGCAGCACGGAAAACGAAGACCCCTGCCCGACCTGGGAGCGCACTTCGAGCTTCAGATCGAGCAGCTCCGCGATCCGCTTGACGATCGAGAGCCCGAGCCCGTAACCGTCACGGGAGGCGCCCGGGCCGACCTCCACCTGATAGAACTCGTCGTAGATCGCACCGAGCTGATCGGCAGGTATGCCGATTCCCGTATCGAGGACCTGGATGCGCACCAGCGAGTCGGGGGCGAGCAGGCATTGCAAGGCGACGCGGCCGCGGCGGGTGTACTTGATGGCGTTGGACACCAAATTGCGCAGGACCTGCTCGAGCAGGGAGCGGTCGCTGTGCACGCAGACGGCAGAGGCTTCGACTTCGAGCTCCAGGCCCTTGCCGGCGGCGATGCCCGCGAATTCGCGCCGCATCTCCTCGAAGATCGCGGCCACGGCGAAATCCGTGGGCTCAGGCTTGATGGCGCCCGACTCCAGCTTGCTGATGTCGAGCAGGGCGTTGAGTAGCCGTGACATGGCGCCGATCGACTGCTCCTGTTGCGAGAGCGCCTCGGTCGCCTGGGGCTCGCGAACGGTCCGGCGCAGAGTCCCGTTGAGCAGGGCGAGGGTCTGCAGCGGTTGGCGCAGATCGTGGCTGGCCGTCGCCAGGAAGCGGCTCTTGGCGCGGTTGGCGTTGTCGGCGGCCTCCCGCGATCTCTCGGCATCCCGTCGCGCCGCGATCAGCTCGTCCTCCATCTGTTTGCGATCGGACACGTCCCGAATCGCTGCCGCGACGAGCGGTCGGTCCTGACCTTCGATCGGGCTCAGGCTGATCTCGACCGGAAACTCGCTGCCGTCCTGCCGCCGTCCCAGAAGGTCCAGGCCCGCACCCATCGGCCGTACGCGAGGATTGGAGGTGTAATGGTCGCGATGAGCCCGGTGGTGCGAGCGGAAGCGCTCCGGAAGCAGCCGCTCGACCGGCTGCCCGATGATCTGCTCGTGCGTGTATCCGAAAAGCGCACTGACCCGCCGATTGGCGAAGCAAATGACACCGTCCCCGTCGATGATGATCATCGCATCGGGCGCGGCATCGAGTGCGCTGCGAGCAAGTGCTGGCGGCGCGGTGAACATCCGGCATCCTCCTCGGCGCGTGCGACGGCGTCTTCGGAGTCAACGTCTCGTGGTGCGACCCGCCGCCATCATAGACCCGTCGTGGGCTGCAGTGGAATCGGGGTGGCCACCAATCGATTCTTGCGCGCTCGAGAACGGCCGCTGACGGCTCACCCGGCGTCGGCGCCCGGCGCCGCCTCCTGGGCCGGCTGGCACGGGCCGACTAAGCGGCCCAGGCGCGATTCATGATCCGTGAACGAGAACCAGCCCCTTCGCCGGGCGCCTCGATCAGCCTGTCGTCGACTTCGACGCCCGCGGAGCGCACTGCCGTCTTCGCTTCGTGAACGATCGACTCGCCCGTGCTGCGCAGCTGAGAGACGAGCTCCTCCAGCACCTCAGGGGCGCCCTGTGTCATCCACGGCACACTGTTGACGATGTGGATGATACGAATGCGCGAAGACAGGCTGTGCGCGAGCTGGATCGCCTCGCGCAGAGCCCGCTGTGCCGTGTCGCTGCCATCGACAGGGACGAGAATGTTCTGATACATGTCTCTGATGAGCTCAGGTGCGTACGGTGATCTCGTTCCTCACGGTGAGCACGCCAGGCGCGGCCCATGCGGTCGCCTGAGCCTGATCCCGCTCCGCCCACGAGCGCACCTCTCCGCGCAGGGTGACCTCGCTGCCACTCGCGTCCACCATGACTTTCCCGGCATCGATGATTGCGCTGCGCCGGAATGCTTCCTCGATCTTGTGCTTGATCTCGCTGGGCGCCAGGCGCGGCTTCAGGCTGATGGAATTGCGCACCGAGAGAACGCCACGCACGCGCCGCACGGCGGCTTCGGCGCGATTGCGCTCCACGTGCCACTCGACCGTACCTTCGAGCGCGACATGGCCTTGCTTGACGATCGGCTTGATGCTCTCCCAGACGGCCGGCAACTCTATCTTCAGCGCCATCACCGCATCGCGGGCAATCTCCGGGTCCGTCGGCATGCCGCCCAGCGGCGCGCGAACGCCGAGGTCGTTCGCCACCCCGGTGACGCCCGCTACGCGCTTCACTGCTACCTCGGCGCGATACTTCTCGTGGGCGCTCGCCGCGTAGCCCGTGAGAGTGACGACGCCGCTCGTCACGTTCACCGCGATATCGGTCTCCCATATGTCGGGCGACCATCTGAGCTCCGCTTCCACATCCCGTTTAATGTCGCTATCTGCTCTCATTGGCGTTACCTCTTGCGGCATGACCACAGTCGAATTCTGCGTCGCGGCATCCGTAGCCAAAATACGAGGAACTACATACTGCGGCAGCGGACGATGAGCTAGCCGCGGACGAGCAGGACCGGCACCGGGCTGTGGTGAACGATGTATTCGGCATCGCTGCCCAGGAGCAGGCGCGACAGGCCGCGCCGCCCATGCGTGCCGCAGACGATGACCTGAGCCGGCGCAAACGGTAGGCTAGCCCTTCAAGCCGCGTCCACGGCCCGTCTGCGCCGATTGAGCGGGAACGCCGCCCGGCGTATTGATTTCGTATAACATCAAACTCATACTTGGCGATGCAAAGTGACGCATATCCGCCGGGCATGAGTTTCATACCAGCAGATGACATGTGGTCGGAGTGGCTGCTCCATCGCAGGCACGCCGACGATCCGCGATGGCGGCCGGTGGTGCTGCAAAGCGTCGAGCGCTACGTAGACCGGGTACTCGACAACGCGAGCCTGGGGCCGGGAATGCAGCTGCTGGACGTCGGCTCTGGCGAGGGGCTCGTCGGATTCAGGGCGATTGCCCGCGTCGGCGTCACGCTGCAGGTGCAGATGACCGACGTTTCCGGGCGGCTGCTGCGGCACGCGGAGCAGCGGGCTGCCGAGCTTGGGGTGCGCGGGCAATGTGAGTTTTTCCAGTGCGCAGCGGATGAGCTTCAATGCATCGGTGATGATTCGATCGATGTGGTTACTACACGCGCAGTGCTGGCGTACGTCGCCGACAAGAGGCGCGCGCTGGGCGAATTCCTCCGGGTGCTGAAGCCTGGCGGCCGAATCTCGTTGTGTGAGCCGGTCTTCCAGGATGATGCCTTGTCGACGCTGGCGCTGAAGGCGCTGCTCGACAGCCGGCCTGCGGCAGGCCTGCATCCCTTCATGCCGCTGCTGCATCGCTGGAAAGCGGCACAGTATCCGGATACGGCGGAGAAGATGGGAAAGAGCCCAATATGCAGTTATTCGGAACGCGACCTGGTTCGCCTGGCGCAGGCTGCAGGCTTCGAGGAGCTGCACCTGGAACTGCACATCGACGTCGCACCGACGCCCATTCCAGACTGGCAGGCATTTCTCAACAGCTCGCCGCATCCTCTGGCGCCGCCGCTCAGCGCCATCCTGGCGGAGCAGTTCAGTGAGGAGGAGCGGCGGCTGTTCGAGGGAGTCATGCGGCCGGTGGTAGAGAACCCGCGATCGCTGGTTACCGACCGCGCGGCTTACCTGACCGCGCGCAAACCGAGTCCTCAGGGCAGCGATTCGAGATAGTCGGCCACGGCCTGCATCTCCGATGCATGCAGTCCCTGAGCCACGCCGTGCATGACCGCGACGTTGCGCATGTTGCTCTGGAACGAAGACAGCTGCAGCAGAATGTACTCGGCGTGCTGGCCGGCCAATCGCGGAAAGGCGCTGCTGCCGAGCGCGTCCATGCCATGGCAAGCGGCGCATGCCGGGACGCCCTGGGCGGGAATGCCATGCTCGAAGATGTCCCGTCCGCGGGCGACCGTCGCGCGGTCGCGAGGTTGGCCCGGGCCCGCCTTCTGCCCGGCGAAGTACTGCGCCAGGGCCTCGATGGTCTCATCGGAGAGGCTGCTCGCCATTCCCCACATGTATGCGATCGCATTGGGGTCGCCACGGGTTTCCGACCTGAACGCCTTCAGTTGCTCCTCGAGATAAGAGGCGTGCTGGCCCGCCAGGCGCGGGAACATGGGATTGAGGCTGTTGCCGTCCGGGCCATGACAGGTGCCGCACACGCCGACTGCAAGGTCGGAGGCGTGCTGTACCACAGCTGCCGGCTGCTCCTGCGCGTGCGCGACAAGGCCGGTGAGCATGCACGCGATACTGCATGCCGCCGCCAAAAGGCTCGATCGGGTGCTACGCATGGCCGACCTCAATAGGCAAACCAGAGTACGAGGTAGAGCGTGTCATTGTCGGAGGCATTACGTCCCAGTCCGTCGTAATCGGCGCCCGCGCCGTTGAACTTCGTGTAATGGGTGTATTGCAGCGACAGCTTCACGTTGAGCCACGGCAGATAGCTCACTTCACCGAGAATCCCGTTGGTATCGGGAGAGCCATTGGCGCTCGTGACGACCCCGGCCGCACCGGCGCCGGGGGCCGGATACAGTCCGGCATCGCTGCTGCCGGTGGTCGAGAACCATCCTAGAGTTCCTCCGAACCTGCGCTGGTAGTAGTACGTTCCCCACACGCGCTCGGTGGTCAGGTCATCGGTCGGGTTCGCCGAAACCGCGGCGGCGAAGCTCGCCGCCAGACGCATGCTCTCGTGAATTCGTGTGCCTTCGACACTGAAGATGTTGTCCTCACCGATGTACTGATACTGGAAGTCCTCCGCGACATCGTCAAAGCGGTTATCCGCGCCCTGCAGCGGCGTGGGTGTACCCAATGCCTGCCCCGGAAGCAGCTTGAAGTCGGCGCCGTACACGCCGATTTCCAGCGAATTGGCGTTCCAATCGCGCTCGTAGGCGGCCCGCCAGTAGGGCGCGAGCCCTTCGATCACGTTCGAGGCCGTCCCGTCGAGCGGGCCCGCGGCGCCGGTCAGCTCGTTGGTCTGTCCCTGCTTCGCGGAACGATACCCGCCCAACTCCAGGTAGATCGACTGGTTCCAGAAGGCATAGGCGCTGATGCCTGCGACGTCCTGCGCGAGCGTGCCGTCGATCTCGGTCGCCGCGAGGGGCGAGACGTTGGCGTTGCTCGCGGCATAGGGGAAGCCCCATGCGGGGGTGCTGTTCCACAGGTCATCCACAGTCGGGTTGTTGTTGAGCGAGATCCCATACACGAGACTCTTCTTGTCCGGCAGGATCTCCATGTCGGCGAAGCGCAGGTCGGTATTGTCGATGCCGATCGTGCCGCTGTCGTTCGCATAGGTCAGCTGGGCCATGGCGCCGAAGTGGGGCGCGATCTCACCGGCGTAGAAGAGGCTCAGCTGCTGGGGGAAGCCGGTCGTGCCGCTCTGCGTGAGACCGGGGGCGGCGGGGTTGCTCTTGTCCGGCAGGCGTTTGCCGAGCTCCGTGTAGGAGACCTGTGCCATGATCGACAGCGCCGGGGTCTTGGCGAGCTCCAGCATCTCCTCCCGCTTGCTGTTGACCGCCTCTACCTGCTGCAGATTCGAGAGCGTGTAGCCGTTCGCCTTGAACATGCGCCCGAAGGGCGTGAGCTCGGGGAATACCGTGTGGCAGGCGGCGCAAGCCATCCCGGTCTGGCGCGCAAAGCTCGGCACCGCCTGAGCGACCGGCGAGAGCGTCATCGCCAACACGGCCAAGGTGGTTCCCGCCCCACTCTGGAACCTTGCATGACACCGCATTACGACCTCCCGACCCGAATTCTATGGGTTGGTATTCAGCGTAAAGCGGGCGCTCGTACTGCGGCATCCCGGATTGTACGTACTCCGGTACTCTCTGGCGCAAAGTGCGACTTTGCAGGACCAAGCGAGCCGGCGCCCTGTGCCGGCGCCGGCTTCTCGGCATTCGTGTTCGCGGCTATGCGGGGTCGCACCTCTGCGGTGGCGGACCGCAGGCTCAGGGTTGATGGCCGGACGCGCTAGCGCAAACCGAGCTGCTGCTCCGCGGCAAGCCAATCATCGAGATCGTGTCCGGGATCGAATCCGCGCGCTTCGGCCAGGAAGTAGGCCGCTCTGGAGATCGCCTCGTGATGAGATTCGTAGCCGGCTTCGGTGGCGATGACTTCGGGAGCAACCGCGGGTGCTGCCAGTTCCTCGGGCGGCAGGACCTCCCGAATCGGTTCCGGCGCGGCCGGGGCGGGCGCTTCCGAAACCGGCTTGGTGGCAACGTTCTGCGCGGAGCTCCGCTTGAGTGCCGGACTTCGCTTTAGTGCTGAGCTTGGATTGGCGGCCATGTCGTGTTCCCTGTCTGGTGCGCGGCGTTGGGCCGGCCCATTGTCAAGGTTGAAGCAACTGTTATGCCCGGCGGCAACGGCACGCGGGTTGCGGGTGCGCTGCGCGTGATCCGCAAGCTCAAATCCGGAAAGTACCGCCTGTATTCGCGCAAGCCTGATCCAAAGAGCGGGCGGCGGCGGAATCTCGGAACGTTCGACACGCGGGCCGCGGCGGAGAAGCACGAGCGGGCGGTGCAGTTCTTCAAGCGCCGGTAGTCGGAAGCCGCATCATCCTCCGGCAGGCACCCTCCAGCGCTCTCGCTGTTGGAACCGGGCGACGAGCCTGTGTTGATCGCACGGATAGATGAGCCGTACGTAGGTGATCGACTGATCCTTGAGCCGGGTGCGCCGCTCTATGCAGAGGCAGGCCTTGTTCCGCGCGATCTCCAGGCTCTCCGCAATCGTGGCGCTGGCGTTGAGCGCCGAGACCTGGTGCTCGGCCTCGGTCCAGGGGACTCGTGTGAGGAGCCAGCGCCCAGGGGAGCTCTCGGTGAAGCGCTCACGTCGCGCATCGGGAACCGCCGCGAGATTGATGACCCGCTCTTCCAGCGCATGCGGACGGTTGTCCGCCCGGTGCACGCCCACGAGCGCCAGTACCGGTGTCCTCACTGGAACATCAAGAGCGGAGGCGTCGTCCACCGTCGCTGCGTAAGTGGCGCGACTGAGTCCCATGTACCGATATTCGTGTCCGGCGGCCCTGATCTCGGCCTCGATGTCGTGGATCTGGAGCACCGATTCCTGCGGCCGGGGCGCGTTCACGGTGGTGCCGGCCCGCCGCCGGCGGGTGATGAATCCCCGCTCCGCCAGCGCGCCGAGCGCCTTGCTGATCGTCATGCGGGCGCAGTCGAAGGTCTCTGCGAGCTCGGGCTCCGGCGGCAGCTTGTAGCCGGGCGGCCAGGCGCCGCTGATGATCTTCTCCCGCAATGAGTCGTGGATCTCGCGATAGCGAGGCGCCGATGCGGGATCAGTGTCGGTTGCGATCCGGACGTGGTTCATGGGGCCTGAAAGGCGCTGAATGGGCTTCCTGATATGCCTAGGCATGATACTATTTGTCTAGACATAAGGAAACCGAATGAAAAGCATCGTCATCAGGCCGGGCCACGTCGCTTTGGCGGAGTGGTGCGACATCTACCGGGGGGCGGGCGCCTCTCTCGATGAGGCTTGCGCGGCGCCCATCGCCGCCGGTGCCGATGCCGTCAACAGGATCCTGGCGCATGGCCAGCCGGTCTACGGCATCAATACCGGCTTCGGCAAGCTGGCGAGCGTGCGCATCGAGGATGCGGATCTTGCCAGGCTGCAACGAAACATCGTGCTGTCGCACGCGGCGGGCGTGGGCGAGGCGATGCCCACGCCGACCGTACGGCTGATGATCGCTCTCAAGCTCGCGAGTCTGGCGCAGGGGGCCTCGGGTGTCAGGCCCGAGACCGTGAAGCACCTGGGCTTGCTGCTGGAGCGCGGCCTGACCCCGGTCATTCCCGCGCAGGGCTCCGTGGGCGCCTCGGGGGATCTCGCTCCGCTCGCGCACCTCGCCGGGACATTGATCGGTGTGGGCGAAGTCACTTTGAAGAGTGGGGAGCGGGTGCCCGCCGGTGCTGCGCTGCAGTCGGCCGGGCTCGTGCCGCTTGCGCTCGGCCCCAAGGAGGGTCTTGCTCTCCTCAACGGCACCCAGTTCTCCGCCGCCTGTGCGCTCGCGGGTCTATTCGAGATCGAGACGGTCTTCCGGACGGCGCTCGTCACGGGTGCGCTGGCGACTGAAGCCGCGAAAGGCTCCGACACGCCGTTCGATCCGCGCATTCACGCCCTGCGACGTCATCGGGGACAGATGGAGACAGCCGCGGCCCTGCGCGCATTGATGGCAGGCTCCGCGATCCGCGCGTCTCATCTCACCGCCGATACGCGCGTTCAGGATCCGTACTGTCTGCGGTGCCAGCCCCAGGTCATGGGTGCCGCCCTCGATCTGCTGCGGTACGCGGCGGCTACGCTCGAGCAGGAGGCCAACGGCGTGTCGGACAATCCGTTGATCTTTCCGGAGTCCGATGAAGCCCTGTCAGGCGGCAACTTTCACGCGGAGCCCGTCGCCTTTGCGGCCGACACCATGGCAATCGCCCTGTGCGAGATCGGCTCGCTGGCCGAGCGGCGCATCGCCATGCTGGTCGATCCGGCGCTGTCGGGCCTGCCCGCATTCCTGACTCCAAACGCCGGTCTCAATTCCGGCCTCATGCTGGGACAGGTCACGGCGGCGGCCCTGGTGTCGGAGAACAAGCAAAGCGCCTATCCGGCGAGCGTCGACTCCATCCCGACTTCGGCCAACCAGGAAGACCACGTTTCGATGGCCGCGCACGGATCGCGGCGCTTGGGCGCGATGGCGGCGAATGCCGCGGCAATCGTCGGCATAGAGTTGATGACCGCCGCTCAGGGCTGTGATTTTCACGGAGCGCTGCGATCGAGCGTCCCGCTGGAGGCCGTGCGCCGCGTCGTGCGGGAGCGTATCCCACCGCTCGTGGACGATCGCTATCTTCACGCGGATCTGCAGAGCGCCGCCGAGCTCGTCCGCAGCCGCGCCGTGCTCGAGGCCGCCGCGGGCGTCGAAATTCCGTCTCTTACGAGGTGACCCGATATGACCGCAACGCAACCCGGGTCAGGCTGGACCCGCACGGATACCAGGCGTGTCATTCGCGCACCCACCGGCCCGACGCGCACGGCGCGAAGCTGGCTGACCGAAGCGCCGCTGCGCATGCTGATGAACAACCTCGACCCCGAGGTGGGGGAGCGCCCGTCGGAGCTGGTCGTGTACGGAGGCATCGGCCGGGCAGCACGCAACTGGGAGAGCTACGACAGGATCGTTGCGACACTGAGACGGCTCGAGGACGATCACACGCTGCTCATCCAGTCGGGAAAGCCCGTGGGCGTCTTCAGGACCCACACGGATGCGCCGCGCGTGCTGATCGCGAACTCGAACCTGGTGCCGCGCTGGGCGACCTGGGAGCACTTCAACGAGCTCGACCGCAAGGGCCTGATGATGTTCGGCCAGATGACGGCGGGATCGTGGATCTACATCGGCAGCCAGGGTATCGTGCAGGGTACCTACGAGACCTTCGTCGAGATGGGCCGCCGGCACTTCGGCGGCACGCTCGCCGGCCGTTGGCTGCTGACCGCGGGGCTCGGGGGGATGGGAGGGGCGCAGCCGCTCGCCTCGGTGATGGCCGGCGCGTCGTGTCTCGCCATCGAGTGCCAGCGTTCCCGCATCGACATGCGGCTGCGCTCGGGCTATCTGGATCACGCCACCGAGAGCCTCGATGAGGCGCTCGAGATCATGACCCGCTCCTGCGCCGGGAAGAAGCCGACTTCCGTGGGACTCCTCGGCAATGCGGCCGAGTTGCTGCCGCGCATCTTCGAGCGGGGCGTGCGGCCCGACCTGCTGACCGATCAAACCTCTGCGCACGATCCGGTGAACGGCTACCTGCCCATCGGTTGGACCGTCGAGAAGTGGACCGAGATGCGCGAGAAAGACGCGGCTGCCGTGACGAAAGCGGCGAAAGCCTCCATGGCGGTCCATGTGCGATCCATGCTCGACTTTCAGAAGGCGGGTGTGGCCACCGTGGACTACGGCAACAACATCCGGCAGATGGCGCTCGAGGAAGGCGTCAAGAATGCCTTCGATTTCCCAGGGTTCGTGCCCGCCTACATTCGTCCCTTGTTCTGCCGCGGCATGGGGCCTTTTCGCTGGGCGGCGCTCTCCGGGGATCCCGAGGACATCTACAGGACCGATGCCCGGGTGAAGGAGCTGATGCCGCACGACGCGCACCTGCACCATTGGCTCGACATGGCGAGGCAGAGGATCCACTTCCAGGGGCTGCCGGCCCGCATCTGCTGGGTGGGGCTCGGCGATCGGCATCGGCTGGGGCTCGCCTTCAACGAGATGGTGGCGCGCGGTGAGCTGAAGGCGCCCGTCGTGATCGGCCGTGACCATCTCGACTCGGGCTCGGTCGCTTCGCCCAATCGCGAGACGGAGTCCATGCGCGATGGCTCGGACGCCGTCTCCGATTGGCCGATCCTCAATGCGCTGCTCAACACCGCATCGGGAGCCACCTGGGTATCGTTCCATCATGGCGGCGGCGTGGGGATGGGGTTCGCTCAACATGCCGGCCTGGTGATCGTCTGCGACGGAACGCCGGACGCGGCCCGCCGCATCGAGCGGGTTCTCTGGAATGATCCCGCCTCCGGCGTGATGCGCCATGCGGACGCCGGTTACCCTGACGCGATCGCGTGCGCACGGCAGAAGGGTCTCGATCTGCCGAGTCTGGAGGGCTGATGCCCGCGGAAGGCGGATGTCTGTGCGGCGCGGTCCGGTACAAAGTGACCGGCGCTCCGTCATGGTCAGGCATCTGCCACTGCCGCGCCTGCCGCAAGGCGGCGGGCGCCCCCTCGGTTGCCTGGCTGACCTTCGATCGCCGGAATTTCATGCTCCTTCGGGGCGACCCGGGCCGCTTCGTATCTTCCTCGGGTGTCGTACGCACCTTTTGCGCGGCCTGTGGCACGTCGTTGACCTATGCGACGGAAGACAGGCCCAGGGAGATCGACGTCACCACGATATCGTTCGACGATGAGACGGTGCTCGCACCCACGGTGGAGATCTGGATATCGCACAAGGTGAGTTGGGAGGCCGCAGATCCCACTCGCCCGCGCTGCACCGGGCCCGCCGAATAGGAGGGCTCTCAGGTCGGCGGCCCATGTCTCCATTCGGAGACCAGGTTGGCACGAAGCTTGCTGCGCGCCGTGGACTCACGGAGATGGATTTCGCTGCGTGATCCGGCTGACGTTCCACGATCCTTCGGAAAAACCCGCGGCGCAGCTGCAGGCATCCGACATACGCATCACCGGCGGCGTACTCTGGAATCACGTGGACCACGGGCTGATCGCGTGCTTCGCCGGCGGCTTCTGGAAGCACCGCGGGAAGTACTATCCCAGCATCTCCCTCGCCGGCGGCTGCTGCCTGGTATTCGGCATCGCGCGCGATGCGCTCGTGTCGGATCCCATATCCCTTTTTGCCGTCACCGGTAATGTTTTCCGCGCCAACGGCGTGGCGGTCGCGGAGTACGACGAGAAGCAGGACCTCTGGCAGGGTCTGATCCGGCCGCTCACCTGGCAGTCCATGCGGGTGGTCAGTGCGGCCGCCGCGTCGGCTCTGACCGATCTCAGCCGGCCCGTGACCCTCAATCCCTGGGATTACCCGGGCGATGACCGGGGGCCGGCAATTTCTTCATCGAAATAGACCAGATAGCGCTGGTGCGCTACCCGGTGGAACGGCACCAGCCGCACATCCGCCGGTCTGCCCGCCCCCCGGGTGCGCCAGACGAGAGGCTCCGCCGGGTCGGGCCGCACCCACTCCTCGACGGGCCGGCCCCCGATGGCCAGAGTCGGAATCGCAACGGGGTCCGGCACCTTCTCGAACTGGTATTGATCGACGCCGGCGGTCGGAATGGGCGGTGACATCAGGGCATTGCCCAGGTCGGCTGCCAACACCATCGGGCCTGCCAGGATGGCGAGCTTCGAAGGATGGTGCGCCATGCGCTCGATCCTCACGGGCGTGCGCAGCTCGACCGTCAGGACATCGCCATCGCGCCACCGTCGTGTCAGGTCGAGCCAGGTGCCGGGCTTGCCGGCGGTGACGGGCTCGCCGTTGAGCTTCACCGCCATGGCGGGTGTGGACCAGTAGGGATGGCGCAGTCTCACGGTGGCCCGCACCGGATGCGGGCAAGAGATCTGCAGGCGGACGTGATTCGACTCCGGGAAGCGCGTCTGTTGGCGGATCGTGAGTCCCTTCTCCCGCCAGTGCAGCTGCGAAGCGAGGTAGAGGTTCACCCAGATCGAGTCGGCGTCGTGATAGTAGACGCCGCGCGGGTATCCGGCGTGATTCTCCATGCCGGTGCCGTCGCAGCACCAGCACGAGTCCCAGCGCGAAGAGAACGTCTTGAAGTGCCCGGGCCGCATGGACAGGTAATAGGTCATGCCGCCCGTGGCCGGATCCTGCGAGCCGAGAATGTGGTTGATCAGCGCACGCTCGTGGAAATCGGCCGCCTCCATGGAAGCATTCCAGCTGAAGTAGTGAGTCGTCAGCTTCAGCATGTTGTACGTGCAGCAGGTCTCCGCAGAGCCGACGGAAAGGTGCCGCCACGCGTCCCCGATGGGGAAGAAGTTCTCGCGGTCGCCATGGCCGCCGAAGACGAAGGTCCGCCGGCGGACCACGTTCCGCCAGAAGAACTCCGCGCCGGTGCGGTAGTCGCTGCTGCCGGTGAGCTCGTATTGCCGCGCGATGCCGATCACGCGCGGAATGTACTGGTTGGAATGCTGCCCCGTCAGGATGTCCTCGTGCCGCATGAGCGGCGCGAGCTGTGCCGCCTGGTTGAACTGCTCCGCGAGGGCGCGATGCGCCTCATCGCCCGTCATCGCGTAGACGTCCGCCAACACCTCGTTCATGCCGCCCTGCTCGCTGATGAGCATCGTCTGCATCTGCGCGACGCTCAATCTGCGCGGGAACTGCGCCGCCCAGTCCGTCATGCCGAGGAGGATCTCCCTTGCCTGGGCGCGGCCCATCTGCAGCCAGACGTCGCGCAGCCCGGCCATGACCTTGTGCACGGTGTACCAGGGCGACCACAGGCCGTTGAGGCTGAAGCTGTAGAGCGCGCGCGGATCCTTGACGTCGATGTGCCCGGCGAGCACCTGCCTGAAGGCCGGCTTGCTCCGCGGAATACCGGCGCAGTAGCCGCGGAAGTCGGCGTCGTCGCGGCCGTTGGCTTCCTGACAGGCGGCAAGCCGCGGCAACAGCTGATCCACCCTGGCCGCCAGGCGCGGATCGCGCGTGTGGGCGTGCATCATCGCCGCGGCGGACAGGTAGTGGCCGCAATAATGGCTGGCGAGTCCCTGGCTCTCCCAGCCGCCGAGATTCGGCGCCCGGGGCGGCAGCCCCGCCACCTGCTCGAATGGCGCGAGCAGCCGGTCGCAGTCGAAGCTCGCCATGTACTCGAGGTCCCGCGTCATGTTGTCGCGGAACGGCCCCGCCAGCAGCGTCACCTCGCCAAGGTCGAATTCCCGGCACGCGAGCGGTACCGCGGTGCCCAGCCGCGGTGCTGAGCGCCCGCCGCGGGGCGCGATCGCGACGGCCCGTTTGCCGGCCCAGGCCGCGAGGGCCGCCGCGGCCGATAACAACACCCGGCGCCGAGTGGCGGTCGTGCTCACGGCGCGATCGTCGCAATTCTCGTACAAACTGGCAAGATCGCCGGCCGCGCTCGGGCACGAATCCTGCCGAGGGTCGAAGGCATGAGCCTGGAAAGTGACACACGCGCGCCCGCCGGGCCCGGCTCCGGCGCGCCGGACATCGAGCCTCGGCGGCTGCTGAGCGGGCAGAAGGCGTTGGTGACCGGGGCGAATTCCGGCATCGGCCGGGCGACCGCAATCGCACTGGGAAAGGCGGGTGCCGATGTGGTCGTCAATTTCGTGACCGGCGAGGACGACGCCGAGGCCGTCGTCGAGGAGATCCGCCGCGCCGGCGTCCGTGCCTACGCTTGCCGCGCCGATGTCTCCAATGAGGAGCAGGTGAAGGAGATGTTCGGCCGGATGGTGGCCGAGCTCGGCACGGTCGACATCCTGGTCAACAATGCCGGGCGCCAGAAGGACGCCCGGTTCATCGACATGAGTCTCGCGGACTGGAACGCGGTGATCAGCGTCAATCTCACGGGACAGTTCCTCTGCGCCCGGGAGGCGGTGCGGGAGTTCCTCCGCCGCGGCGTGGTCGCATCGGTGTCCTGCGCGGCGGGCAAGATCATCTGCATGAGCTCCGTCCACGAGGTGATCCCGTGGGCCGGGCATGCCAACTACGCGGCCTCCAAGGGCGGCATCATGATGATGATGAAGAGCATCGCGCAGGAATTCGCGCCGCACCGGATCCGTATCAACAGCATCGCGCCCGGCGCGATCCGGACTCCCATCAACACCGCGGCCTGGAGCACTCCGCAGGCGTACCACGAGCTGATGACGCTGATCCCGTACGGCCGCATCGGCGAGCCCGAGGACATTGCGCGGACGGCCGTCTGGCTCGCTTCGGACGAGTCCGATTACCTGGTGGGCGCCACGATCTTCGTCGACGGCGGCATGACGCTCTACCCCGGGTTTACCGAGAACGGCTGATCCGGCTGCGACAGCTCAGCCCGCCGGCAGCGGCTTGCCGTGCGCGTACTGGCTCAACCAGTCATCGGTCGGCAGCCCGACCTGCGCCGCCCAGTGGCCGCGGGCATCGCGGTAGAGCAGGGTGGGCGTGCCGATGGCTCCCAGAGTGCCCAGGGCCGACACGTGTGCCTGCAGGACGTCCTCCAGCTCCTTGACCTGCGCGCGGGCGGGCGCGATGCCGCCCGACTCATGGGTAACGTCGAACTTGTCCTCGTCCGTGTGCAGCGCGGCACGCGGATCGGACGCGGAGAGGATTGCGGTTGCCTTGGCCGTGCTGCTCGATTGCAGGAAAGCCACCATCACCCAGCGGATCTGCAGCTGCCCGGAGGAGACGAGCGGTTCCGCCATCTTGTAGAAGTGATAGCAGAAGCTGCAGTTGGGATCGGCGAAGACATACAGCAGGGGCGCGGTCGCGCGGCCTTCGCTGATGAGGTGGCCGGTCGTGTCCAGGCCGCCGACGATCCTGGCGTAGTCGGGCTTCGGGCTATAGCGCTCGCGATAGCCGTCGGTCAGGTCGACGCCCTTCGGCGAGATCACGTGGCCGACGAAAAGGTAGCCGTTGTCGCCAAAAACCAACTGCGTGCCATCCGGGCTGGTGACGATGTAGCCTGTGAGGCCCGGCACTTCGGTGGGAAAGCGGCTCACCACCTTCAACTTGCCGGCGGTGACCAGCTTGGCGAGCGTCGGCGGCAGAGGTGGCGAGGATGCGCGCGTCGCGGCAAAGACGGGCAACGCACATAGCAGTATGCCGAGGCCGGCGAGGCAACGGCGCGGGCGGCTGGACTTCATGGAATCCTGGATGGGGCCGAACAGGCCAGCCAGTGTACCCCATCGCAGGGGCGTGGGGCGGGAACCACTTCCCACCCCACGTACCCTCTCAATCAGGCTGCGTGCACGTGTCCCGCCGTGTGTTCGTGGTCGTCATTGGGACTGTGGGCCTCGTGTCCGAAGACGATGACATCCGTGGCGGAGATGATCGCGGCGATGATGGAGCTGATGAGCCCCAGATAGCCGCTGATGAGCTCCAGCACCCTGATGTCCGTCCAGCCGTAGATCGCCTTGGCGAGGAAGGTGAGCGCGATGCCCAGCAGGAACAGCTGCCGGGGCAACTCCGCGCGGAAGGAGCCCAGCCACAGGTAGGCGAAGAACACCGTCCAGACGATCCAGTACCAGCCGATATAACTCATCGGCGCCGGCGCGCCGCCACCCGCCATGGACAGCATCTCCGTATGCGCCGAGGTGAAGAGCGCGGCGAACGCGAAGAAGGCGATGGAGTCCAGGCTGCGGCCGTGCAGGTAGGCGAGGATACCGACGATCGCCAGCAGGAGCGCGAACGGCAGCATGAGCGACGTTCCGGCGAGATACAGATGGTCGTACCATCCGGCCGCGGACATCGACAGCATCCAGCCCGTCAGGGCGAGCGCCATGTAGCCCACCGTGGAGGTGGTGACGCATCGGTTGTTAAGGTCGGTGACATTGATAGCCATGTGGATACCTCAGGTTCTGGAAGGAGTTGGATTGAGCACGTCTCCTTGTCGGAATACAGATGGCGATTTTACTCCTAACTGCACAGCAACACCCGATGAGGCCGCAAGCTCGGGCGTCACGGCAGCGCAAGCGCGGCCGTGGCGCGGTCCGGGGCCGCGCCCGGGAACCTGAGCGCTTCTGATGCGTAGAATGGCATCTCTCCTGTGGAAACCAGGCTGGCTCGCCGATCGGACCGCGGTGCATCGAAAGCTCGCTCTCTTTTTCTCCCTGCTGGCCGCGGGTGTCGTTGCGGTCGCGCTCACGGATTGCGGCGGCGGCGGAGGCGGTAGTCCTTCCGTCGCCTCGTCCACTCCCGCCGGCACCAGCTCGCCGCAGCCGGCCCCGACATCGTCGACCCATACGGACGTCGCGACTTACAGGGACGATGCCGGCCGCACCGGAGCGGACGCGACGGAATCCGTACTGACTCCAGCGAACGTCAATTCCTCGTCATTCGGGCTGCTGCGTGTTCTGCCGGTCGACGGCAAGGTCGATGCGCAGCCGCTCTACCTTTCCCAGCTTTCCATAGGCGGGACGACGCACGACGTCGTTTTCGTCGCGACGGAGAACGACTCCGTATATGCCTTCGACCCGCAGACCGGTGCCACTCTGTGGCACGCCTCGCTGCTGCAATCGGGAGAGGCGCCGAGCGATGACCGCGGCTGCGACCAGATCACGCCCGAGATCGGCGTCACTTCCACCCCCGTCATCGATCGAAGCGCAGGGCCCCACGGGGCCCTGTACGTCGTGGCGATGTCGAAGGACGGCTCGGCGAACTACTACCAGCGCCTGCACGCGCTCGATGTCACCACCGGCGCGGAGCTTTTCAACGGGCCGGTGACGGTCAATCCGACGTACTCGAGCGCTGCCGGCGGGCAGGAGACGTTCTCCGCCGGGCAATATGCCGAGCGCGCCGCCTTGCTCCTGCAGAACGGCACGGTCTATACGAGCTGGACCTCGCATTGCGATTCCGAGCCTTACTCCGGCTGGGTGGTGGGGTATAGCGAGAGCACGCTCGCGCAGTCCGCCGTCCTCAATATCGCGGCGGACAGCGACGGCGGGCCCTCCATTTGGATGAGCGGCGGCGGTCTCGCAGCCGATACCACGGGCAACATCTATCTGCTGACGGCCAACGGCGGCTTCGAGACCACACTGAATTCCGGCGGTTTCCCGCAGAATGGCGACTACGGCAATTCGTTTCTGAAGCTTTCGACCGCAGGAGGCGGCCTCGCCGTGGCCGACTACTTCACGCCCTTCAACGAGGTGGCGGAGTCGGCGGCGGATGAGGACCTCGGCTCCGGCGGCGTCCTGCTTCTGCCCGACCAGACCGACTCCGGGGGCACCGTACGGCACCTCATGGTCGGAGGCGGCAAGGACGGCATCGTCTACGTCATCAACCGCGACGACATGGGCAAGTTCAGCTCATCCGCGAACGCGGACTGGCAGGAGCTCGACGGCGTCCTCCCGGGCGGCATCTTCTCGACGCCGGCCTATTTCAATGGAACGGTCTACTATGCCGCCACCGGCGGTCCGCTGGAGGCCTTTCCGGTCACCGGCGCCAAGCTGTCCAGCCAGCCGACATCGCAGACCAGTACCGAATTTCCCTATCCCGGCGCATCGCCGGCCGTCTCTGCCAGCGGCACTTCCGATGGCATCGTGTGGGCGGTGGAGAACCACGACCCCGCTGTGCTGCATGCGTACGACGCGTCGGATCTCACGCACGAGCTCTATAACAGCACGCAGGCGTCCGGCGGTCGGGACAACTTCGGCAGCGGCAACAAATTCATCACCCCGACCGTAGCCGATGGCATGGTCTTCGTCGGAACGACCAACGGGGTCGCCGTATTCGGATTGCGGTAGCCCCGTGCTACATTGATCGCATGAAACCGCACGCAAGACACGTCACGCTGGCGATCATCGTGGCCCTCGTTCTTCTGGCGGTCGCCACCGTGGTGGCGAAAAGTATGTAGATTGGCGCTTGCGCTTGCTTTCGGTCAGCGGGCCAGCCTCACCAGGCGCGCTACGGCTGCCGAGTCCACGGCGTTGCGCCCGCGGGCGAGGTCATACGCCGCGGCGATCAGGGCCGAGCGCTTGGCGGGAGAAAGCTCGATGCCGGCGGCACGCATCTGCTCCTCGGCGGCGGCGATCACCGCCTCGAGCAGCGGTAAATCGACCGCGCCCTGCGGGGAATGGCGATAGGGCGGGGTGGCTTCCCTGACGGCCGAGCCGGCGTCTGCTTCCGCTGCGCCCTCGCCAGTGACCAGCCAGTCGATGCTCGCGTGCGTGACCTGGCTGATCGCGCGCAGGTCGGTGACGTTCGGCTCCGATTCGCCGCGCATCCACTTGCGGATTGCGCCTTCGGAGCGCGCAATGGCCTTCGCGAGGGCACTGGCGGTGCCCTGTCCCTTGAGGACCTGCCGCAGCCGTTCGGCAAAGCCTCCGGCCTCCTGTCTTTCACGCCGTCCGGTGTTCACGCCGCCAGTTCACGCAGAGTGAGAGGTTGCTGCACAAATGTAATCCCAACCGCGCCCGGCGCCAAGACTTTCGTCACGAAAGTATTGACGACTCGTATTAACGTGTCGTAACGTGATCGCCATGGTGCGCGGCCGGCCGAAACAACGGATTGCCAGGGCGACTCCCCGGCGCCCCCCGCCCCGCGCGCCCCGCCTGGACGAAGTCATTCTCCACCTCCGGCATGCGCATTCGGCCCTGAGAGTGGCGGTTGCCGCGCTGCGGCGGCAGAACTGCGAGCTCGATGAAGACATCGCCAGCCTGCTGCAGCACTGCGTCTGCGAACGCCTCGATGATCAGCTCCAGAAGCTGGAAGCCGCCTGCCGCGGCGCGGCCACGCCTGCAGGGCGTCTGATCCAGCTATAATTCTCTGTTCCTGCCCGCTACCTGCGAAAGTGGCGGAACTGGTAGACGCGCTGGACTTAGAATCCAGTGGGGAAACCCGTGAGGGTTCGAGTCCCTCCTTTCGCATTCCCGCCTTGATTTGTCCTGAGGATATTCGTTGATGCAAGTTTCAGTATCTGCCACGTCCGGCCTGGAGCGACGCATGGAAGTGGCCGTGCCGGCCGATCAGATCGCCACCGCGATCGATCAGCGCCTGAAGGAAATCTCCCGCACCGCGCGCCTGAAGGGCTTCCGCCCGGGCAAGGCGCCGCTGCCCGTGGTGCGCAAGCAGTTCGGGGAGCAGGTGCGAGCGGAGGTCGTGGGCGACCTCATGCGCACCTCCCTCGCGGAGGCGCTCAGCCGCGAGAAGCTGACGCCGGCGGCCGGACCGCGGATCGAGCCCATCGCGGTGGCCCCGGGATCGGACCTCAAGTTCGCGGCCACCTTCGAGGTGATGCCGGAGATCCGGGTGAAGTCTCCCGCGACGATAGCGGTGGAGCGTCCGGGCGCCTCGGTCGGCGACGGGGACATCGATGCGATGCTCGAGAGCATGCGGCGCCAGAAACCGGTCTTCACCGCGGTCGATCGTCCCGCGCGCGAGACCGACCGCCTCGTAATCGACTACACCGGGCGCATCGGCGGCGAGCCGTTCGAGGGCGGTGACGGCAAGGATGTATCGATCGTCATCGGCGCGCGCCAGTCGCGGCCGGAGCTCGAGGAGGGCTTGAAGGGCGCGGTGGCGGGCGAGAACCGCACCATCACCGTGACGTTTCCGGCCGAGCTCCCCAACAAAACAATCGCCGGCAGGACGGCCGAGCTCGCGCTCACCGTGAAGACCGTGGAGGAGCAGTCGCTGCCCGCGATAGACGAGGAATTCTGCCGCGGCTTCGGTGTCGAAGAAGGTGGCGTCGAGGCGCTGCGGGCGGAGGTTCGAAAAAGCATGGAGCGAGAGCTCGCGGATGTGATCCGCAACAGAGTTCGGAGCCAGGTTCTCGATGCACTCTATGCGGAGAACCCCATCGACATCCCGAGAGCCCTCGTTGAAGAGCAGGTCCAACAGTTGCAGGTCGACGCGGCGCGGCGCATGGGCGTGCGCGACGCTTCCCAGCTGCCGCCGCGGGAGCCGTTCGAGGCACCGGCCCGCAAGCGCGTCGCTCTCGGCCTGCTCATGGGCCAGATCGTCAAGGCGCAGAGCATCCCGATCGACCGACAGCGCGTCCAGGCACGCATCGAGGAGCTGGCGGCGAGCTATCCGAATCCGGACGAAGCGCGCCGCGCGTACCAGCACAACCAGGAGGCCCTGCGGCAGATCGAGTCCGTGGTGCTCGAGGATCAGGTGATCGACTGGATCCTGGAGCAGGCCAAGGTGACCGATGTGCCCATGACGTTCCAGCAGATCACCGGCTTCGGCCAGAACCTTGACAAGGGCGCCGAGGCGCAAGCAGGCGAGACCACCTAATCATGAACGAGCGAGCATTGAACCTGGTCCCGATCGTCGTCGAGCAGACCGCGCGCGGCGAGAGGGCGTATGACATCTACTCGCGCCTCCTCAAGGAGCGCCTGATCTTCATCGTCGGGCCGATCGACGACTACATGGCCAACATCGTGGTCGCGCAGATGCTCTTCCTGGAGTCCGAGAATCCGGAGAAGGACATCTCGATCTACATCAATTCCCCTGGTGGGGTCGTGAGCTCGGGGCTCGCAATCTACGACACCATGCAGTTCATCGGTCCTGACGTCAGCACCGTCTGCATCGGCCAGGCGGCCAGCATGGGGGCGGTCCTGCTCGCGGGAGGCACCGCGGGCAAGCGCTACTGCCTGCCGCACGCGCGGGTGATGATCCATCAGCCCCTCGGCGGCTTCCAGGGGCAGGCGGCGGACATGGAGATCCACGCCAAGGAGATGCTCGAGACCCGCGACCGATTGAACAAAATCCTCGCCAAGCACACCGGCCAGAGCGTCGACCGGATCAAGCAGGACACGGACCGCGACCGGTTCATGGCCTGGGATGAGGCCGTGCGCTACGGCCTCATCGATGCGGTCCTGGAAAAGCGCCCTACGGAGGGTCCGGCGGCCCGCGGCGGGGACAAGGGTGGAAAACCGGCCTGATCGTCCCTAAATTGCCTGGACCGGGGTATTACCTCCCGGTCCCGCATCCAAAGGTCTGAGGAACCGATTGCCGTAAAAGTGAACCCGATCATACAAGTCCCATTGTTACAACGACTTAGCTGTGCCCCGGTCCTTTGCTTCGCGGGCTCGGTGCGTGCTATACATGCAATGACAATGAGGGGCTTTACCGCCCCACAAGAGGGCATTTGATGAGCAGCGACGATTCCCGCGGCCGCCACGACGACGGTAAGCTCCTCTACTGCTCCTTCTGCGGGAAGAGCCAGCACGAGGTCCGCAAGCTCATCGCCGGACCGTCCGTTTTCGTCTGTGACGAGTGCGTCGAGCTCTGCAACGACATCATTCGCGAGGAGCTCGAGGACCGGGCCGAGCGGGCACGGGACAAGCTCCCGAAGCCGCACGAGATCAAGAAGGTCCTCGATGAGTACGTGATCGGCCAGGAGCGCGCCAAAAAGGTGCTCTCGGTGGCGGTCTACAACCATTACAAGCGCCTGCAGACCCGTACCGGCAGCGCGCGGGCCAAGGAAGACGTCGAGATCGCGAAGAGCAACATCCTGCTCATCGGTCCCACCGGCTGCGGCAAGACCCTGCTGGCGGAGACCCTGGCGCGCCTGCTCAACGTGCCCTTCACCATCGCCGATGCCACGACCCTGACCGAGGCCGGATACGTCGGTGAGGATGTCGAGAACATCATCCAGAAGCTGCTGCAGAAGTGCGACTACGACGTCGAGAAGGCGCAGACGGGCATCGTCTACATCGACGAGATCGACAAGATCTCGCGCAAATCCGATAACCCCTCGATCACCCGCGACGTGTCCGGCGAGGGCGTGCAGCAGGCGCTGCTGAAGCTCATCGAGGGCACCATCGCCTCGGTGCCGCCGCAGGGCGGCCGCAAGCACCCGCAGCAGGAATTCCTGCAGGTCGACACCAGCAATATTCTCTTCATCTGCGGCGGCGCCTTCGCGGGCCTCGAGAAGATCATTCTCAACCGCACGCAGAAGAGCGGCATCGGCTTCACCTCGGAGGTGCGCGCGGTCGACACGCGCCCGCACGGCAGCGACCTCTTTCACGACGTGGAGCCCGAGGACCTCATCAAGTACGGCCTCATTCCGGAATTCGTCGGCAGGCTTCCGGTCGTGGCGACGCTCGATGAGCTGGATGAGGCCGCGCTCGTGTCCATTCTCACGGACCCGAAGAACGCGCTCACGAAGCAGTATCGGCGCCTCTTCGAGATGGAAGGCGCGGAGCTCGAGTTCCGGGACGATGCGCTGAAGGCGGTCGCGCACCGCGCCATGCAGCGCAAGACCGGCGCCCGCGGCCTGCGCACGATCCTGGAGACGGTGCTGCTCGATACCATGTACGAGCTGCCCTCGATGCGCAATGTCGCCAAGGTCGTGATCGATGAGACCGTGATCGAGGGGGCGACGCAGCCCTACGTGGTCTATCGCTCCGACGACGGCCGCCTTGCCAGCGTCGACGAGCCACGCAGAGCGGTTTCTAAATAGGCGAAAATCGTCGAGACGATTTCGCAATACCCTACATGATTTCCGCGAGGCCAGGGAGCGGCCCTGGCCTCGCTTTGCATTGCCAGTTGAAACCCGCTAGCGGCGCCCGCATTTGCCGCTAGAATGGGTTTCAATTCAGTGACGGCCTCCTGCGCACCAGTGCCGCCGCCCTCATCGCACCGAGGACTAGAGCGTGTCTGAACCTACTGCTCCCACTCACCCGACGACCGGCAGCCCGCAAGGGGTCCCCGTGCTGCCGCTTCGGGACGTCGTCGTCTACCCCCACATGGTGATTCCGCTCTTCGTCGGGCGGGAGAAGTCCATCCAGGCGCTGGACGTGGCCATGCGCAGCGACAAGCGCATCATGCTGGTCGCGCAGAAGCAGGCCGATGTCGATGACCCGAAGGGAGACGATCTCTACCGGATCGGCACCGTGGCCACGATCCTGCAGCTGCTGAAGCTGCCGGACGGAACGGTCAAAGTGCTGGTCGAGGGCGTCGACCGCGCCCGGATCGACAAGCTGAATGCGGGCGACTACTACTCGGCGGAGCTGGCGCTCCTCCCCGACGTCGAAGCTTACGACGAGCGGGAGATGGACGTGCTCGCGCGCTCCGTCATCTCGCAGTTCGAGCAGTACGTGAAGCTCAACAAGAAGGTCCCGCCGGAGGTGCTGACGGCCCTCGCGGGGATCGAGCACGCGGGCCGGCTCGCCGATACCGTGGCGGCGCACATGTCGCTAAAGCTCGGCGAGAAGCAGAAGGTGCTGGAGATCCTCGACATCCGCAAGCGCCTCGAGCACATCCTGGTCGCCATCGAAGGCGAGATGGACGTGCTGCAGATCGAGAAGCGCATCCGCGGCCGCGTCAAGGCGCAGATGGAGAAGAGCCAGCGCGAGTACTACCTGAATGAGCAGATGAAGGCCATTCAGAAAGAGCTCGGCGAGATGGACGAGGGTGGCAACGAGGTCACCGAGCTCGAGCAGAAGATCGCGCGCGCCGGCATGCCGAAGGAGGCGCGGGAGAAGGCCACCAGCGAGCTCAACAAGCTGAAGATGATGTCGCCCATGTCGGCGGAAGCCACCGTGGTGCGCAACTACATCGACTGGCTGGTCAAGGTACCGTGGAAGAAGCGCACCAAGGTGCTGAAGGACATCGCCCGCGCGGAGCAGGTGCTCGACGAGGATCACTACGGGCTCGAGAAGGTGAAGGAGCGCATCGTGGAGTATCTCGCCGTGCAGCAGCGCGTCGAGAAGCTCAAGGGCCCGATCCTTTGCCTCGTGGGTCCGCCGGGCGTCGGCAAGACCTCGCTGGGACAGAGCATCGCGCGCGCCACCAACCGCAAGTTCGTGCGCATGTCCCTGGGCGGAGTGCGCGACGAGGCCGAGATCCGCGGCCATCGCCGCACCTACATCGGCTCGCTTCCCGGCAAGATCGTGCAGAACATGTCCAAGGCCGGCGTGCACAATCCGCTCTTCCTCCTGGATGAGGTCGACAAGATGTCGATGGACTTCCGCGGCGATCCGTCCTCGGCGCTGCTCGAAGTGCTCGACCCGGAGCAGAACACGACCTTCAACGACCACTACCTGGAGGTCGATCTCGACCTGTCGGAGGTCATGTTCGTCTGCACCGCCAACAGCATGAACATCCCTGCTCCGCTCCTCGACCGCATGGAGGTGATCCGCCTCCCCGGGTATACCGAGGACGAGAAGATGAACATCGGCCGGCGCTACCTGGTGCCGAAGCAGATGAAGAGCAACGGCCTGAAGGAGTCGGAGCTCAAGATGTCCGACGCGGCGCTCCTCGACATCGTGCGCTATTACACGCGCGAGGCGGGCGTGCGCAACCTGGAGCGCGAGATCGCCAAGATCTGCCGCAAGGCCGTCAAGCAGATGCTGCTGCACAAGAAGGACGAGACCTCGGTCTCCGTGACACCGAAGAATCTCGACAAGTTCCTCGGTGTACGGCGCTTCCGCTACGGCAAGGCGGAGGACATGAACCGCGTCGGCCAGGTGACGGGACTCGCCTGGACGGAGGTGGGCGGCGAGCTGCTGACCATCGAGGCGGCCGTGGTGCCCGGCAAGGGCAAGCTCCAGCACACCGGCCAGCTCGGTGAGGTGATGCAGGAGTCGATCCAGGCGGCCATGACCGTGGTGCGCAGCCGCGCCCAGGTGTTGGGCCTCGACGGCGAGTTCTATCAGAAGCACGACGTCCACCTGCACATTCCCGAGGGCGCGACGCCGAAGGACGGCCCGAGCGCGGGCATCGGCATGTGCACGGCACTGGTCTCGGCGCTCACCAAGATCCCGGTACGCTCCGACGTCGCCATGACGGGTGAGATCACCCTGCGCGGCGAGGTGCTGCCCATCGGCGGCCTGAAGGAGAAGCTGCTGGCGGCTCACCGCGGCGGCATCAAGACGGTGCTGATCCCGGATGAGAACGAGAAGGACCTGGTGGAGATTCCCGACAACATCAAGGGCAATCTCGAGATCAAGCCCGTCAAGTGGATCGACGAGGTGCTGGCGCTCGCACTGACGCAGCAGCCGGCCCCCGTCGCTCAGGTCGAGACCGCACCGGCCCCGGCCCCCACCGCCGAGGAAGAGAAACGCGGCCGCCGCAACGGCCGCAGACTCAAACCGGTCGTCCCCGCCCATTGAAGCCTAGCGTGGCCAGGGCCGTTCCCTGGCCACGCGGAAAATGTGTAGGGTCTCGCGAAAATCGTCTCGACGATTTTCGCCAATGAACGAGGGTGCTTAGCTCAGCTGGTAGAGCGTCGCCTTTACACGGCGAATGTCGGCGGTTCGATCCCGTCAGCACCCACCATCCAAATGCGGTACGTTCCGATCACATGGGTGACGGTTTATACCGGAG
>Ga0335075_10000923_pt1 | contig 49703 bp, 38 predicted proteins | sample Lox_Sample_24_FD_206723 | JGI IMG/M metagenome (GOLD analysis project Ga0335075, IMG submission 206723) | Soil microbial communities from Loxahatchee National Wildlife Refuge, Florida, United States - Lox_Sample_2.4 | ecosystem: Environmental > Terrestrial > Soil > Wetlands | place: USA... | reverse complement strand
GAATCTCCATGGCCACCGCCGGCCCGCTCGATTGCAGCACCGAGTCGAGCGACTCGAGCCACTCCTGGATCTCCGTGTCGTCCAGCCCCTGCAAACGCGATACGGCCGTTTCGTTGCTCATGGTTTCTGCCAACCATTATACGACTCCGCGCCCGCTTGGGCGGCCACTTTCGGGCCGAGCATTCGATCGGACTTGCTGGAAGTCGGCACGAATCCGCTGCTCGCGAGCGGCGCCGAAGCATGCCGGCAGAGGGAGTACCATTTCGGCAGCAGATATGTTATAGTGTCTTTGCGCTTAATACTTTCGGTTGTGTTGTGCGGTCCCTCTGGTTCAAGGCCTGATCTGAGAATACCCGCCTTCAGTTTTCACCGTCCGTCTTCAGCGTAATCTAAAACAAGACTGGCCAGAGACGATAAGGCCCGCGCGCGGATGCGCGCCGGCCGGGCTCTGCCGCCAGCAAGAAAGCAAAATGCAAAATTTCTCAGAATTACCGATCTCTTCTTCGATGAAGGAGAGACTCACAGCGGCGAATTTCCTCGTTCCGACGCCGGTGCAGGCAGCGACGATTCCGCACGCCTTGGAAGGCAAGGACGTCCTCGCGACGGCTCAAACCGGAACGGGAAAAACGCTGGCATTTCTCATCCCGGCGATGGAACGGCTGGCCGGGCGAAGCGCGGCGGGAATCGCCGTGCTGGTGCTCGTGCCGACGCGCGAGCTGGCCATGCAAGTGGCGGAACAATTCAACGCGCTGCGCGGAAGGCATCTCGGGCCCGCGGCTCTGGTGGTGGGCGGCTTATCCGAAGGGCCGCAGCTGGCGGCGCTCCGAAAGGGCGCCCGCGTGGTGGTGGCGACTCCGGGAAGGCTCGAGGATTATCTCGACCGGCGGCTCATCCAGTTCGGGGCGCTGCAAACGCTGGTGCTTGATGAAGCCGACCGCATGCTGGACATGGGATTTCTGCCGGCCATCCGGCGGATCGTGGCGATTCTTCCGAAGGACCGGCAGACGATGTGCTTTTCGGCGACGATGGAAGGATCGGTGGCGCACCTGGTGCGCGACTACCTGAAGAATCCGGTGCGTCTGGCATTCGGGTCGACGCTGAAGCCCTCGGAGAACGTGCGATTGCAGGCGTTCGAAGTGCCGGCGGAGAGCAAGCAGGACATGCTGCATCTGCTGCTCGAGCGGGAAAGCGGGCGGTGCCTGGTCTTTTCGCGGACGAAGCGGGGAACAGAGCGAATCACGCGGGCGTTGACGCGGCACGGGATCAACGCGGCGATGATTCACGGCGACCGGTCGCAATCACAGCGTACCGCCGCACTGGCGGGATTCCAGAAAGGGCAGTACAAGGTGCTGGTGGCGACGGATGTGGCGTCGCGCGGAATCCACGTGCAGGATATCGCGCACGTGATCAATTACGATCTGCCGGAATTGGCCGAGAATTTCATCCACCGCGTGGGACGCACGGGACGAGCGGGCGAGACGGGAGTCGCGTCGACGCTCTTTTCGAGGGACCAACGGACGGAACTCTTCCAGCTCGAGAGGACGCTGGGCATCCGGATGGAAAGGATGCCGATCGACTGGAAAGCGGTGGAAAAGACGGCCACCGAAAACCGGGCGCGCATCGAGGCGGCTCCCCGGACGGGGATCAAGAGCCGGCTGGTTCGCCTGCCGGGGGAGTTCCTGCAGGTGCAGATGGAAGGCTAGCTCGAGAGCGGATTTCAGGAAGCAATTTCGGCTGGTAATGATAAGGTCTTGGGGGCCCGGCGGCCGAATTCCCGGCCGCTAAACCCGAAAAGGAGAGGTCTTTGGCGCTCGCGATTTACGACAAGGACGAACGAGTTCAGGGTCTGATCGATCAGAAGAGCCGGGGAACGCGCTATCTGCTGCATGACGAAGAGGCGGAGGCGCTGCCGGGCGAGGTGCGTCCACCGGAGGAGACGGGCATTTTTTCGGCGTTCGATCCGGAAGGCGCGCACCCGGGCGACGAAGCCGCGCCGGAAACCGCGCACGAGGCGCTTGACGCCGCGGAGTTGGGAACGCTCGATGCGAACGCAGGGGCCGAAGGGCGGAGCGAAGAAGTCGAGCTCGACGAAACGGCGCACCTGCAGGACAAGACCAACGATCCGGTGCGGCTCTACCTGCGCGAGATGGGAAGCGTCCCGCTGCTGGACCGCGAGGGCGAGGTGGCGCTCGCCAAGCGGATCGAGCGGGGGCACGGGCTGGTGCTGAAGACGATTTCGAGGTCCCCGATCATTTTGCAGGAGCTGATCGCCGTGGGACGCGAGTTGCGGGAGGGCACGCGGTCGATCAAGGAAATCGTGCAGTTCGGCGAGGAGGAATTGACGCCGGAACAGCTCGAAGACAAAACGCGGCGGACGCTGCGCACGATCGATCGCATCGAAAAGCATTACGACGCGGGGCTGAAGCATCTCGGCCGGTTTTCGAAGACTCCGAAATCGAACAGGAAGCTTCATGCGCGCGCCAAGCGCCAACTGATCGAAACGCGCATCGAGATGTCGCACCTGGTGCGGTCGATCCAGTTCAACCCTGAGGAGAAAAAGCGGCTGATCGAGAGGTTGCGGCGGACGGTCGAGCGAGTCCATTCGCTCGAACGGGACATCGCACGGCTCGAGAAGCGCACGACGGCGGAAGCGCGCGGCGAGCTGCGGACGCTGCGAAAGGAATTGAAGGCGATCGAAGAGAGGAGCCTCGTCGGGCTGCCGGCGCTGAAGCGTTCGCTCGGGCCGGTGCTGCGAGGCGAGGCCGAAGCGGAGCAGGCGAAGAAAGAACTCACAGAGGCCAACTTGCGGCTGGTGGTTTCGATCGCGAAGAAGTACACGAATCGCGGGCTCGAGTTCCTGGACCTGATCCAGGAAGGAAACATCGGGCTGATGCGCGGCGTGGATAAATTCGAGTGGCGCCGCGGATATAAATTCTCGACCTACGCGACGTGGTGGATCCGGCAGGCTGTGTCGAGGGCGATCGCGGACAAGGCACGCACGATTCGCGTGCCGGTGCACATGTTCGAGGCGATCAACAAGCAGATCCGCACGAGCCGGCAACTCGTGCAGGAGCTGGGGCGGGAGCCGACCGCGGAGGAGATCGCGCGGCGGATGGAGTGCAGCGTCGAGCAGGTGCGGAAGAACCGAAAAATCGCGCAGCGGCCGGTGTCGTTTGAGGCGCCGATCGGCGAAGACGAAGAATCGCGCCTGGGCGACCTTCTCGAGGACAAGGACGCGGCTTCTCCTTCGGACGCGGCGATCAGCCTGAACTTGAAGGAGAAGATCGCATCGATGCTGAAGACGCTGACGCCGCGGGAGGAGACCATCATCAAGATGCGGTTTGGTCTCGACGAGGGCGGCGAGCGGACCCTGGAGGACGTGGGTAAAACGTTTGCGGTGACGCGGGAGCGTATCCGGCAGATCGAAGCGAAGGCCCTGCGGGCGCTGCGGCATCCGACGCGGTCCGGGCAATTCCGCGTTTTCCTGCAAGGCTCTCTCTGAGGCGAGAATAGCGGGAGGAGAGAGAAGCAGCGCTTGGGCAGTGGTGAAGTTCGATTCGAAATCCAAGGGAGGCTTGATGGCCACTACATTCCTGAAACGCCAAAAAGAAATGAAGCGACTCGAGAAACAGCGCGAGAAAGCCGAACGCCGCGCGCAGAAGAAAGCCGCTGAGGCCGCCGGCTCGGACGATCCGGCGGAAACGAGGCACTCGACCGACTTCGATCCCTGGGCCGACAATCCTGTGGGGCCCGATCCCGAACACCGCAATTAATTCCGCATGCCGCCGTGGGCTTCGCGGGAATCCGCGAAGCCCATGGGCGCTTCCGCAAGACTCCCCCTGAAATTCCCGACCGGCAAATCCAGTTCATCGCGACTCTCTCGGGGCCGCCGAAGACCGCGTCAGCAGGTAATTACCTCGTCTCCCGTGCTGGCAGTGAACTCATCGACCAGCACCTGGTGCTCCTGGATGAGAGGGAACCCCGTGCAGGACGCGATGAGATGAGCCAAGGCGCGGGGCAGAAACAGCCCCTGATCGCTTTGGCGCAAGTGCTCGCGCGATTGCCACAGGCCGATCATGGTGCATTCGGGATTGGGCTCGTCGCGATGCCCTCGCAGGACGAGAAAGCCGCGAAATCCGCGTTCTTTCTTGGCTTCGGGAACGAGCGTGCGAACTGCGTCGGTGAATTCCTCGAGCTTGCCGGGACGAATGCTGAAACGCCATACGCGCGCGTACATGGGCACTCTCTCTGTTGTGGGGCTTGCACGTGGAATCCCGGCGGCCGCCTCGCCGCCCGGCTCTTGGAATAGATCAATACCACGAAGGCTCGTCCGGACCGAAACAATTCTTTGCGACGGTAGCGTACACAAGGAAAGAAGGGGTTGGGGGCCGAAAGCGCGGTCGTCGAAGCCCCTTTCGGCGCTGGTACTTGCGTACCATAACCACATTGGCCACATGGACCGCGTGGCCTATCGACGGCCGCACCTGCGCCGCCTAGGCTGGATGCGAGCGCCGGTGCGGCTCGATGCACGTCGCGCGGGGGATGGATGGAGTCTCTCCTCACAGTCAGGGACCTGACGATTCGTTACCGCTCGGCCCAGCCCGGGGAACCCGCGGCCGTGGGAGGCGTGAGCTTCGACGTGGCGCGCGGCGAGGTGCTGGGCGTGATGGGCGAGTCCGGCTGCGGCAAGTCCAGCATCGCGCTCACGCTGCTCGGCCTGCTTTCGCGGCGGGAGGCGGAGATTTCGGGCTCCGTGGTGTTTCGGGGCGAAGATTTGCTCATGATGGGCGAACGGGCGCTGCGGAAGATCCGCGGTGCGTCCATCTCGATGGTCTACCAGGAGCCGGGAATCGCGCTGAACCCAGTGATGCGCGTGGGAACACAGATCGCCGAGGTGTGGAGGGCGCATCGGCAGTGCGGCCGGCGGGAGTGTCGCAACCGGGCCATGGCGATGCTGGAGCGGGTCGGTCTGCCGGCCACGGAGCGGATTTTTTCCGCGTATCCGCATCAACTGAGCGGCGGGCAGCTTCAGCGGATTGTGCTGGCGCAGGCGCTTGTTTGCGAGCCCGCGCTGGTGATTGCGGACGAGCCGACCGCGTCGCTGGACGCTCAGAGCCGGGCCGATTTTGTGGCGCTTTTGCAGGAGCTGAAGCGCAGCCTGGGAATCTCGCTTCTGCTGATCAGCCATACGCCGGAGATCCAGGCGAGCCTGGCGGAGCGAATGCTGGTGATGAAGGACGGGAGGGTGATAGAGGCGGGGAGTTTCGAAAAACTGTATACAAAACCGTCGCATGTGTATACAGAAACGCTCCCAAATCGGAGAGCTGCGCCCGATCCGAGAGAAAGCGAGCCGGAGAGCCCGAAAACCGGGCATTTGGTGGGGGCGCGATAGCCGTGGTGCCCCACACCCCATTCGAGGCGCGGAACGCCGAGCCGCTGCTGCGGATCGTGAATTTGAGCAAGAGCTACCTGCAGAGGCGGGCTTTCACGCGGCGCGCTTTCACGGTCAACGCGTTCGAGGATGTGAACCTGACGATTCATCGCGGCGCCACGCTTGCGATCGTTGGCGAGTCCGGAGCCGGCAAGTCGACGCTGGCGAACTGCCTCGCGCTGCTGGAAAAGCCGTCGGCGGGCGAAATCCTTTTCGAAGGAAGGAACCTGCTCAGCCTCCAGAAGAAGGAACTCGCCGGAGCGCACCGGCGAATTCAACTGATCTTTCAGAACCCCACATCCGCGCTGAATCCGCGGCTTACCGCCGAAGAGATCATCGCCGAGCCGCTCGAGATACAGAAGATCGGAACGCGAGACGACCGGCGCACCCGCGCCCGGGAGATCATGGACCTGGTGGGGCTTTCGGCGCGGATGACCGGCAAGCGTCCGATGGAATTCAGCGGCGGACAGCGACAGCGTCTGGCGATTGCCCGGGCCCTGGCGCTCGAACCGAAGCTTTTGATCCTCGACGAGGCGTTGGCGAGCCTCGACCTGGCCAACCAGCAGACGATTCTGAGCCTGCTCGGGGGCCTGCGCGCGGAGCTTTCGCTCACGTACGTCCATATCTCGCACGATCTGCGGTTCGTTTCGGAATTCGCGGACGAAGTGGCGGTGATGAGCCGGGGGCGGATCGTCGAGCAGAAGCCTGCGGCGGAGCTTTTCGCGCGCCCGGAACATCCGGACACACAGGCGTTGCTCGCGGCGATGCCGTCGCTTGAATCCATCTGCTTGCGGCGTCCGGCCTAGGGGAGCGGCCATGAGATACGTGAGCCGGCGGCTACTCCACGCAATATTCCTCCTGCTGGCTGTTTCGTTCTTTTCGTTTGCGCTGTTGCAGCTCGCGCCGGGGGATTTCTTCGACGAGATGCGGCTGAACCCGCAAATTTCGCAGCACACGGTGGAGACGATCCGCGCGGAATACGGTCTCGACCGGCCGCTGCCGGTGCGCTACGAGCGTTGGCTGCTTTCGATGCTGAAGGGCGATATGGGCTACTCGGTGGCATCGCGAAGCCGAGTGGCGCCGCTGCTGCGGGTGCGCGCGCGCAATACGCTGCTCTTGTCCGGAACGGCGACGCTGCTGGCGTGGATCGTGGCGCTGCCGATCGGGGTCTGGAGCGCGGAAAAGCGCGGGACCTGGGGCGACCGGGCGGGGAGCGCCGCGACGTCCGCGATTCTGACCGTGCCGGACCTCCTGCTGTTTGTGGCGCTGCTGCTCCTAGCGGTGCGCACGGGATGGTTTCCGACGGGCGGGATGATGTCGCCGGGAGCGGACGGCGAGAATTTCTGGGGCGAGGCGAGGGACGTCGCGTTCCATCTGGCGCTGCCGGCGCTTGGGCTGGCGGTGGCGATGCTGCCGATGCTCGTGCGCCATGTGCGGTCGGCCATGATTGATGCGCTCGAGTCGCCCTTTCTTCGGGCGGCGCGCGGCCACGGAATCCCGCGCGGGCGGCTGCTCTTTCGCTACGCGCTTCCGGCGGCGTCGAACCCGCTGATTTCGCTGCTGGGCTTTTCGGTGGCCACGATGCTGAGCACGTCGATGCTGGCGGAAGTTGTTCTGAGCTGGCCGGGCCTCGGGCCGCTGCTGGTCGAGTCGATCTTCTCGCGGGACGTGTACGTTGTGGTCGCGGTGGTGATGCTTTCGTCAGTGCTACTCGTGCTGGGCAACCTGCTCGCCGATCTGCTGCTTTTCGCGAGCGACCCGCGGATCCGAACGGAGTAAATGTTGAACTCGCACCGCAAACTTTGGGGCGCGCTGACGCTGCTCGCCGTCTTCCACGGGCTGATCGTGTTCGCCGGCTTTTTCGCGCCTTACGGCTCCGCCGTGCAGGATCGCGACGTGCCTTTTGCACCGCCGACGCGCGTTCATTTCACCGACGCGCAGGGGAAATTCCGGCTGCGTCCGTTCGTTTACGCGCTGAAGGACGATCCCGCGAATCCCGGCGGCTACGTGGCGGACGCGGCGCAAACATACTCCGTGCGATTCTTCGTGCGAGGGGCGCCATACAAGATCGCGGGAATTTTCGAGGCGGACGCGCACCTCTTCGGAGTGGAAGGCGACGGCCGTATCTTCCTGATGGGAACGGACGGCTACGGGCGCGATCAGTTTTCGCGATTCCTCTACGGCGGGCAGATTTCGTTGTTGGCGGGATTGCTGGCCGCTACGCTTTCGGCGGCGCTCGGCGTTGTGATTGGATCGCTCGCGGGATTTTACGGCGGCTGGATCGACGATCTGCTGATGCGCGGCAGCGAAATTTTCCTGGCGCTGCCGTGGCTGTATCTGCTGTTTGCGGTGCGCGCGGCGCTGCCCCTGCACATCGCGGAGTGGCAAGTGTTTCTCCTGCTGGTGGCGGTGATGGGATTGATCGGGTGGGCGCGCCCGGCGCGGCTGATTCGCGGCGTGGTACTGAGCGCGAAAGAACGCAAGTTCGTGGTTGCGGCAAGAGGATTCGGCGCGTCGGATGCGCACCTGCTGTTCAAGCATGTGCTTCCGCAGACGTACGGCGTCGTACTCACGCAGATGGCGCTGCTGATTCCGCAGTACGTGCTGGCGGAAGTGACGCTGAGCTTTCTGGGCCTTGGCGTGGGGGAGCCGATGGCGAGTTGGGGGACACTGCTCGCTTCGTTGCAGCAATACTATGTACTGTCATCTTACTGGTGGATGTTCCTTCCGGCGCTAGCGCTAATTCCTTTGTTTTTGGGGTATTACGTGACGGCCGATGCGCTTCAGGAACGCCTCAAGTCCGTGTCGCTGTGAAAACCGGGAAATCTTTGTTAAGAGTGGAAACATGGCGAAGGCCCGGTTTGGGACAGCTATCCTGCTTGGGATCGCAACCGTGTGCTGGTGGTGCGTGGCGACAAGTGCGCGTGCGGCTTCGTCGTCAGTCGCGACCAGCGAAGAGCTCATGGTCAGCGATGCGCCGGTGGGACAAGCGGGCGGAAAGCTCGTCGTAGCGCTACGCTCGGAACCAAAGACGCTGAACCCGGTGCTGGCCCAGGACGCGGCGTCGCAAGACGTGATCCGCTGCCTCACCGCCGATCTAATCGACATCAATCGCGCCACGCAAAAGACCGAGCCGGCGCTGGCGAAATCGTGGAGTGTTTCGCGCGACGGAAAGCAATACACTTTGCATCTTCGGCGCGGGATCCGGTTTTCAGACGGCCAACCGCTCACGGCCGACGATGTGGTCTTCAGCTTCCGGTTGTATCTCGATGAAAAGATCGATTCGCCGCAGCGTGATCTGCTGGTGGTCGGCGGAAAGCCCATCGCGGTGGAGAAAATCGACAGCTCTACCGTGCGGTTCACGCTCGCGCAGCCCTATGCGGCGGCGGACCGGCTTTTCGACGGCTTCGCGATCTTGCCGAAGCATCTCCTCGAGAGCGCGTATAGCGGCGGCACGTTTGCGCAGGCATTCGGCATTTCGATGCAGCCGGGCGAGTTCGCGGGGCTTGGGCCGTTCCGCCTGAAGGAGTATGTGCCGGGCGAGCGGATCGTGCTCGAGCGCAATCCGTATTACTGGAAGGAAGATCGAAGCGGGAACCGGCTGCCGTATCTCGGCGAGATCGAGTTTTTGTTCGTTTCGAGCGAAGATGCGGAGGCGATTCGTTTCCAGGCGGGCGATACCGACATCCTCGACCGGTTCAGCGCGGAGAATTTCGCGGTGCTCGCGCGGCAACAGGCGGCGCGGCATTACCACCTCGACGACCTGGGGCCGGGCCTCGAATACAATTTCTTTTTCTTCAACCTGAACGACCTTGGTCCAAAGGCGTCCGCCGATCTTGCGCGAAAGCAAGCATGGTTTGAAGATGTGCGATTCCGGCAGGCCGTTTCGGCGGCAATCGACCGCGAAGCGATCGTGCGCCTCGTCTACAATGGGCGCGCGACGCCGCTCTGGACGCAGGTGACGCCCGGAAACAAGCTCTGGATCGATTCGAGCATCCCGCATCCCGCAAGATCGATCGAACAGGCGCGCGAGCTGCTGAAGGCCGCCGGGTTTTGCTGGAAGAGCGACGGCACGCTGATGGACGCAAAAGGCGCGCCGGTCGAGTTTTCGATCCTGACGAGTTCGTCGAACGCGCAGCGCGTGAAGATCGCGACACTGATCCAGGACGATCTGAGCCATCTGGGCATGAACGTTCATGTGGTCTCGCTCGAGTTTCACGCGATGGTGGATCGCCTGCTGAACACCCACGACTACGAAGCGGCGGTGATGGGCCTGGCCAGCGGCGACGCCGATCCGACCGCGGAGATGAACGTGTGGATGTCGAACGGCGACACGCACCTCTGGCACCCGAACGAGGCCAAGCCGGCAACGCCCTGGGAAGCCCAGATCGACCGGCTGATGCAGCAGCAACTGGTGACGCTCAGCTACTCGAAGCGGAAACGCATCTACGATCAAGTGCAGGAAATCGTGGCGCAGAATCTTCCGGTGATCTGCCTCGTGAGTCCCAATATTCTCGTGGGGGCGAGCGATCGCGTGGGGAACTTTCAACCCGCGATCCTGAGCCCCTACACGCTGTGGAACGTCGATCAGCTCTACATCCGCTGAAGCCGGGGCCGACGAGACCATGCCAACCCGGCGAGAACCGCATGCCAAGGAAAAGTTCAAAGCGTGGCCGGACCGCCGCCTCGTGCGGGAGTGTCTCAACGGAAACGACGAGGCCTGGTCCGTGCTCATCGACAAATACAAGAATCTGATCTTCTCGATTCCGGTGAAGTATCACTTCTCGCAGGACGATGCCGCGGACGTGTTCCAAGCAGTGTGCCTCGAACTTCTTTCGGAGCTGCCGAAGCTGCGGAATCCTGAGGCCCTGCCGAAATGGATCATTCAGGTAACCGCGCATAAATGCCTGCACGGGAAGAAGTACGCGCAGCGAAACGAAAGCACCGACCCGACCGACCCCGCATTCGAGCAGAGCACACCCGCGCGCGCCGAGAGCATTCTGCGCGAAGCGGAAGAGGAGCAGCGCATACGCCACGTACTTGAGGATCTGCCGCCGCGCTGCCGGCAGTTGGTGCGCATGCTCTTTTTCGAGGATCCGCCTCGCGCTTATCAGGACGTGGCGCGCGAGCTGGGAATCGCCACGGGATCGATCGGCTTCATCCGGCAGCGGTGCCTCGATCGTCTGCGCAAGAAGCTGATGGAGGCGGGCTTTTCGTGACGAAGCGGAGCGCAAAGGCGCCTCTCTCGGAGAAGTTGCTGCGCGACCTGGGAAACCTTTCGAGCGAGGCGGCGCGAAAGCGGTTTCTCGCGCGGCATAAGAGCCTGTACCGCGAGCCGGCGCTGCAGCAGTTGAACGAAATCGTCCGCGCGAAGCTGCGCTCGGACACGCGGCATGCCGTCGCGCTGGTGGAATCCGCGATCGCCATCGCGCAGAAGCTGCGCAACCAGGAAGCGCTCGGGCGCGCGCTGCGCTCCAAGGCCAACGCGCTGATGATCGTGGGCGAGAACCAGAAGGCGCTCGAATTCCACGCGCAGGCGCTCGAGGTATTTCGAAAAATCGGCAACGAGCAGGAAGAAGCACGCACGCTGATCCCTTCCATCCAGCCGCTGATCCTGCTGGGAAAATACGACAGGGCGTTCGAGACGGCGAAAAAAGCCGAAGACATCTTCGGGCGGCTGGGCGACGAGCAGCGCCTGGCGCACGTGCAGATCAACGTCGGCAACATTTACCACCGCCAGGACCGGTTCGAAGAGGGGCTGGCCTGCTACGAGCGCGCCTACGAGGCGCTGCTTCCCTTGCGCGATTCCGAGGGGCTCGCAGTGGCGATGTACAACATGGCCGTGTGCCTGATCACGCTCAACGACTTTCCGCGGGCGCTCTCGAGCTACCAGCGCGCGCGGGAAATGTGCGTGCAGCACGGCATGACGTTGCTGGTGACGCAAAGCGATTACAACATCGCCTATCTGTACTACCTGCGCGGCGAATACGGGCGAGCGATCGAGATGCTGCGGGCAACGCGCGAGGAGTGCGAGAAAAACAGCGATGCTTACGTGATGGCGCTGTGCTACCTCGACCTGTCCGAAATCTATCTCGAGCTGAACCTGAGCGAAGAAGCGATGGAGACTGCCCATGAAGGCTACCTCCGCTTCCAGAAACTCGGCATGGGCTACGAAGAGGCGAAATGCCAGGCGAACGAAGCCATGGCGCTCAGCCAGCTCGGGAAGGCCATTCGCTCGCTCGAGCTGTTCGCGGAGGCGCGACCCAAATTCGTCAAAGAGAAAAACCTGGTCTGGCCGTGGCTGATCGACCTGTACCAGGCGGTCGTTCTCTACAACGAAGGGCGGCTTTTCGAGGCGCGGCGATTGTGCGCGGGTGCGGCCGCGTTTTTCGACACGTCCTTTCTGCCGGGCAAGGCCGTGCTGTGCCACTTGTTGCTGGCGAGGCTTTCGATGCGGACGGGGGATCGCGCGGCGGCTCGCGGCGAATGCGCGCGCGCGCTCGACAGGCTGGCGTCGCTCGAGGCGCCGGTGCTGCGCTACCAGGCGGAATTCCTGATGGGCCAGATTCAGCAGTCGTCGGGCGACGCTTCGGCCGCATACGAGTCCTACCAGCGAGCGCGCGCGGCGCTCGAAACTCTGCGAAGCAGCCTTCACGGCGAAGAGCTCAAGATCGCTTTCATGAAAAACCGGCTCGAGGTCTACGAAAGCCTCGTCGATCTCTGCATGGACCGAAACGACGAGGGAGCATCGCGGGAAGAGGCCTTCGGCTACATGGAGCTGGCGAAGTCGCGCAGCCTCGCGGAACTGCTGGTGCAACACGGGCACGTCCTGCCGGTCGCGGATGCGGGCCAGAGCGGTCTGGTGCGGCGCGTACGCGAAATGCGCGAGGAGTTGAACTGGTATTACCGCCGGATCGAGCTCGAACAACTGCGATCGGAGGAGCCGTCCGCTCAGCGCATCGAGAAACTGCAGCAGGAGGCGCTCGCCCATGAGAACGAATTGCTGCGCGCCCTGCGCGAAATGCCCGCGCCTCAACCGGGCGTGAGCACGAGCCCGGCCTCCGCCATCGCCACGCTGGAAGACGTGCGCGAGTGCCTGCCGGCGGAAACCGCTCTGGTGGAATACTTCAGCATCAAGGAGCAGATCGTCGCGGCAGTGGTGACGCGCGAGACACTTGAAATCGTTCCGGTGACGCCGATTTCGCGCGTGGTGAACCTGCTGCGGATGCTCCATTTGCAAATCTCGAAATTCCGGTTGGGCGCGGAGTACGTGAAAACTTTCGAGAAACCGCTGCTGGAGGCGATGCGATCGCACCTGACGCAGCTTCACGACGAAGTGTTCGCCGGGCTGCGCGGCCTATTGCGCGCGAAACATCTGGTTGTGGTGCCTCACGGGATGCTGCATTACCTGCCGTTCCACGCGCTGCATGATGGAACCGGATACCTCATCGATTCGTTTACCGTCTCCTACGCTCCGAGCGCCAGCATCTTTGCGCTGTGCCGGCGAAAGCCGGCGGCGGCCGCGGCGGGTTCGTTGGTCCTCGGAATTCCGGACTCACGCGCGCCGCTGATTCTGGACGAAGTGCAATCGGTGGCGCGGATTCTGCCCGATGCGGAACTAATCGTCGGCGCGGACGCCGACGAAGCGAAGCTCCGCGAGCGGGGATCGCGCAGCCGGCTGATTCACATCGCGACCCACGGGAATTTTCGCCAGGACAACCCGATGTTTTCCGGCATTCGCCTGGGAGATGCCTACCTGAACCTCTACGACCTCTACCAGCTCAAACTGGACGCCGATCTGGTCACGTTGAGCGGCTGCGCTACGGGGATGAACGTGGTGAGTCCGGGAGACGAGTTGCTGGGCCTGGTCCGGGGATTGCTCTTTGCTGGCGCGCAATCATTGCTGCTGACGCTCTGGGATGTTCACGACCGAAGCACTTCCGAGTTCATGACCGCGTTTTACCGCCGATTCGCCAGCGGAGAGGAGAAGGCGGTGGCGCTCCAGGGCGCCATGCAGGAATTGCGGTCCCGCTATCCGCACCCCTATTATTGGGCCCCCTTCACGTTGATAGGAAAGACGTTAGCCTCCTAGTCCCACTCGCAATAATCGCCTGCCCGCCTATATTTTTGGAGCCTCGACCTTCCCTTATGGGTTGGTGATGCGGGATTCCGGTCGATCCCTCCCGATGGGACCGCCGGAAGGGGATATGCGGGGCACGAATCTCAAGGATTGGGGGAGGACGATGCGACATTTTTCGCTGGAACAGTGGATTGATTTCGCCCGGCAAGTCGTCGGGCCACGTGAAAGGGCCGAGATGGAGGCTCACCTGAACGAGGGCTGCAAGCAGTGCTCGAAGACGCTGAGCCTGTGGCAGCGCATGTACGAAGCCGGGCGGCGCGAATCGGCCTACGCCCCGCCGGAGAGCGCAATCGCGATGGCGAAAGGGACTTTCAGCATTCATGGTCCCCGCAAGATGGGGCGCGCCAGCCGAGCGATCGCAAGCCTGCTTTTCGATAGCGCCAACAGCCCCGCCCTGGCGGGTGTCCGCTCCTCGGGCGGCAACGAGCGGCAACTGCTGTACGGCGTCAGCAACTACCGGATCGACGTCCGCATCGAGCCGCAGCATGACTCGGACAGGATCGCCCTGGTGGGGCAGGTGCTCAACTCGAAGACGCCGGAACAGAGTGTGGGCACTGTGCCGGTGCGCCTGTGCCGGGGCCGGAAGGTTCTCGTGGAAGCCACCACGACGCCCTTCGGCGAATTCGATCTCGAATGCCATCTGGCCCGAGGCCTTCAGTTGAAGGTGACCCTGCCCAAGGAAGAGCTGTGCCTTCCGCTGGAGCCGACCGTGAAGCCGTCCGTTGGCGGCAGGGAACTGATTGATTCAAAGAAGGTTAGAGAAAGGCTGTCAAGAGGCAGTAAGCGTACTAGGAAGAAGGTTTAAAGCGGAAGCCCTCGAAACGAACCGTTTGTACTATGGCCCGAAAGCGGACAGGAAGGCCAAACTCGGAGGGTAACAGTACCGTTCCGAGGCGGTACAGAGGTTCAAGGGTGGGTACGCAAAAGGAGCAGCGGGAGCCATGAAACGTCGAGTTTGGATTGTTCTACTTCTTGCGATCGGCATGTGGGGCCAGCCAGCGGCGGCCCAGGGACTGTTGGGAGGTCTGCTTTCGAAGATCGCCAGCACCCTTTCGAATATCGTCACGCCACAGCCGGGCGTGATCGTTCGGACGAATCTGGGTCTCGCCGGATTGCAGAACGTCTGCCTGCTGAATAGCTGCACGGTGGTGGGTAACCTCGACGGAAATCAGAACAAGGTGTTCCTGGTGAGGCCGGCGCAAGGCCTTCTGCCGAACTTGCTGGCGGGCGTCCTGCAGACCGTGAACGGCATCCTCGATGCGGAGCCCGACCAGACGCTGGTGATCCCGCCGAACTCGACGAGCCAGTCGACAGCGAGCAATCCGCCTCCCGCGCTGTGGGATACGACGCCCGTGAACTACTACGGGAACACCGTGACCGACGGCTACGTGAATCAGCCGGCGGCGCAGATCGTTCAGATCGCCAAGGCCCAAAATACGTTCAACCTGAGCGGCGCGGGAATCGTCGCCGACATCGACACGGGCGTCGATCCGAACCATCCGGCGTTCCAGGGCGTCCTGCTGCAGGGTTACGATTTCACGCGCAACCAGCCCGGCGGCTCCGAAATGAACGACATCTCGATGAGCGCGCCGCCGCCCTGCCAAACCTGCCCGGCGGCGTACGTGAATCAGCACACGGCCGCCATGCTCGACCAGCACACCGCTGCGATGCTCGACGGGAGCCAGTATGAGGCGTTCGGCCACGGCACCATGGTGATGGGCGTGATCCATCTGGTGGCGCCGACGGCGAAACTCATGCCGCTCAAGGCCTTCAGCGCGAACGGCAACGGCTCGCTTTCGAACATCATCGCCGCGATCTACTACGCCGTGCAGAATCACGCGAACGTGATCAACATGAGCTTCGACATGCAGCAGAATTCGACCGAGCTCACGGATGCGATCAACTACGCGAACAGCAACCACGTGATCCTCGTCGCATCCGCCGGCAACGACGGTGTGGACGAAACCGTCTATCCCGCTGCTTTCCAGGACGTGATGGGAGTCGCATCGACGAACAACCAGGACCAGCGCTCGAGCTTCTCGAACTACGGCAACCAAATCGTCTGGGTCGCGGCACCGGGCGAAGGTGTCGTCACCACCTACCCGTTCGGGCTGTATGCCGCGGGCTGGGGAACGTCGTTCAGCTCGCCCTTCGTCGCCGGGACTGCCTCGCTCGTTCTGAACATGCAGTCGCAGGACACGCAGAGCCAGGCGGCGGCTGCAATCGCGCACGCGCAGTTCGTCGGACTCAACATGGGCAATGGGCGACTGAACGTCGATTGGACGCTCTCGTCGCTGAATCCGGTGCAGGGCCTGCTGGGACTGCTTCCGTAAGGACGCGTAAGAATCGATGCTGACGACCGCCAACCCGGCATCGGGCGCCTCCGAATCCCTCGATCGTGCGATGGGATCCCCGGAGGCGCCGTCGTTTCTCTCCATTCCGGCATCCGTTCCGCGGCACTGGTCTGGTGTGGTGCTACGCATCAAGCAGATGGAAGAGCAGACGCTCGCGCTGCGGACGTCGCTGATCTGCGCATTCAATCAGCTGCTCGACCTCAAGGACCTCAACACGGGAGTTCATAGCACGCGGCTCGCGGAGTGGGCTCTTCACGTGGGCGGCGAGCTCGGGCTCGATCAAAGCTGCCTCTCCGATCTGGAAGTGGCCGCGCTGCTCCACGACATCGGCAAAATCGGCATCCCCGACGCGATCCTGCATAAACCCGCACGGCTCACGGATCAAGAATACGAGCTGATGAAGAAGCACCCGGAGTACGGCTGGGCGGTGATGCGCAACGTGCCCGGGATGGAACGCACCAGCCTGATGATCCTGCATCACCACGAGGCCTACGACGGCAAAGGCTATCCCGCGGGACTGAGCGGCGAAGAGATTCCGATCGGCTCGCGCATCGTGGCCGTGATCGACGCGTTTGACGCCATGGTTTCGCACCGCCCCTATCGCGAGGGCATGCCCTATCAGGAAGCCGAGCGTCGCCTGATTGAGGCGAGCGGCCGCCAGTTTGACGCGAGAGTCGTCGAGCGGTTCCTTCCACTGGCGCACGCCGAGATGTCGTCGGTGTTTGCGGCCGCCGGCACGAGCGTTTCCACCGCGCTGTAAAGTCTCCCCTCCAAAATGAGAACCGGACGCGACCCCCGCGCGCTTGCGTGTGAAAACGTTCCTGTTCGTGCGATGTCGTGCGGCGAATTCGACGCCCGCCACATAACAACCGTATAATGAGCGCCTTACGGGGTAATCATCGCATATATTTTAATGTCTGGTTACTAACCCATTTAGTCATAGGTGTAGGGCCAAATGAAAGGTGGGTTCTCGATGATCGACGTGACGACAGAAAGATCCGTTCTTGCTCCGAGACTTCCTCTGAGCGTTTTGCTGGTGGAAGACAATTCGAACGACGCCGAACTCTGCTTGCGGGCTCTCGAACGTCCGGAGTTCGAGATTCACCTGGACATCGTGAAAACGCCCCAAGATTTCCGGTCACGCGTGCGGGAGACCTGCTACGACGTCATCCTGGCGGACTACGATCTCGGAAGCTGGACGGGCCTCGACGCGCTGAATGTCCTTCGAGAGGAGGGGGGCGACAGCCCTTTCATTCTCGTCACGGGTGCACTGGGCGAGCAACGCGCCGTGGAATGCATCAAGAGCGGAATCTCGGATTATGTCCTCAAGGACCACCTGGAGCGCCTGCCGGTGGCGATGCTGCGCGCGCTCGAAGAAAAGGGACAGCGCGCAGAGCAACTGTGCGAGGAACGCTCGCTGCATGTGAGCGAAGCGAAATTCCGCGCGCTCGCGGAGGCGATTCCCGCCGCCGTGTTCATCGAGCAGGGAACCCGCTCGTGTTACGTGAACCACGCGGCCGAATGCATCACGGGCTACACGCGCGAAGAGCTGCTCAGGATGAATTTCTGGCAGTTGCTTCTGCCGCACTCGCGCGACGAGGTGCTGCAGCGTGCGATCCGGCGGTTCAACGGCGACGATTCGCCGTGCCGCTACGAGATCGAGATCATGACGAAAAAGAAGGAAGTGCGGCACTTGGACGTCACGGTCGGCCTGTTCGGATTGGACGGATCGCTCGCCGCGCTCATCACGGCGTTCGACATCACGCACCGCCACAGCGAGGCGGCCCGCCTGGGCGCGTCGGCCGGCCACTGAGAATCGTCGCTCCCGCTTCACGTGACACCGCAGCGTCTGGGTGGCTCCCGCGGTTGCCGACAAGCTTGTGGTTCGAGTTGCTTCGAATCCGGCAAGAATGTCGCGCCGCCGCGGGCGGCCTCCGCGATTCTCGTCCGCGGAATCCACGATTTCGTGCCGGAAGATTCCAGGACCCCGCCAGGTGTCGACGGGAGCGCCATTAGTCTGTCGTAACGCCTCGATTCGACCGTGGGCCTTGCCGGCCTTTCATTCGGCGTCGCGCGAGGACCCTTCTCCTTTTCTTTTCGCCGATGTTCCAGGAAAATGAGCGTCCCGACTTGTCGCGCTCCGCGCGCCTCGGGCTCCGAAGGAGACGTTTATGAAGCCTCTGATCACGAAGGAGACTCGCGTCACCGATGAGGTTTTGAACGCCATCGCGCACCTCCCGACGAAAAGCCTCCCGGCGGTCGTCGAAGACGAGTTCTTCCGCAAGCTGACCGATCGGGATTTCATGCGGATCGCGTTTCTGCTGGCCGAAAAGGGATACAACGAAGGCGGCTGCCCGATCGGCGGCGTGATCATCCGCAACGACACGCGCCAGATTCTCGGCAAAGGCCACAATACGCTCGTGCAGGAAAATCACCCGTACAATCACGGCGAAACGGCTGCGGTCCGCGACGCGGGGCGCGTTGACTTCAGCAAGACCACCCTGTTCACGTCGCTCAGCCCGTGCGACATCTGCGCGGCCCTGGTTTACATGCGGCAGTTCAGCCGCCTCGTGATCGGCGACGCCACCAATCTCTCGGGCAATGAAGAGATGCTTCGCCAAAGGGGCGTGCAGGTCGATATCCTCGAAGATCCGGAGGGCGTCGCCTTCTTCAAGAAGTATTGCGAGGAAAAGCCCAACCAGGTGCTCGAGGATTGCCACGGAGTTGCGGGCGTGAATAAAGCCGCCACGAAGCGTTAGGGCCCGTGCCCGCTTGGCAGAGCGCCGCGTCCGGCGGTTTGAGGCGCGCCGCTAGAAGCAAAAAACGAAAGGTCGCCGTTTCCCCTCCGATTTCGCCCATAATGTAACCGATGCGGAACGGGCTGTCGTCGCCAAGTTCCCCAATCGAGCAGGCTCCCCGCGCGTGATTCGGTCCCAGACGTGTGATTCCATCCAGGAGGCGGGCTGTGCGAAACGATCGTTCCCGAAACGTATTGTGGCATTTCGGCATCGGCATGGCGCTGCTGCTGGCGAGCGCGGGTTTCGCCGCGGCGCAAGGCGCGGGCAGCGCGCCACAGCCATCTGCCGCGCCGCCGGGAGCGCCCGCTCTCGGCGACACGGTGCGCGAACTGCAGGCCGAGGTGCGGACTCTCGCTTCGCAGTTGCAGGAGGTCCGCGCAGACGAAGAGCGGGATCGCGCCGAAATCCGGGAGTTGCGCGGCGAGCCCCAAGGCGCGCGCGCGGCGATCGTGACCGTAGCAGACGCGCCCAATCGGCAGAACTCGTACGCGCCGTACTCGCCCGGCGAGGGCACGACCGCGTCGTCTGCGGCGATGACATCCTCGCCGGGAGCTCAAGCGCAGACCACCGACGAGCGCCTCGCGCGGCTCGAAGAAAACCAGCAACTGCTTGGCGCTGAGATCACCGACCAGAATCAGACGAAGGTGGAAAGCGGCTCGAAATACCGCGTGCGTCTTTCCGGAATCGCGTTGGTGAACGTCTTCGACAATCAGGGGGTGGTGGACAATCAGGACATCCCCCAAGTCGCGCCCGAGCCGAACCCCGACTATTCCTCCGGCACCTTCGGTGGCTCGCTCCGCCAGTCTCAGATCAAGCTCGAGGCGTTCGGCCCGGACGTCGCGGGCGCGCATACGAGCGCCAGCGTGACGTTCGATTTCGCGGGCGGGTTTCCCGAGGCGCCCAACGGCGTCACGACGGGCATTGCACGGCTGCGCACCGGAACCGTTCGCTTCGATTGGGCCAACACGTCGATTATCGCGGGGCAGGACCAACTCTTCTTCTCGCCGCTCGCGCCCACGTCGCTCGATTCGCTCGCGGTTCCCGCGCTTTCCTACGCCGGGAACCTGTGGAGCTGGACGCCCCAGATTCGCATCGAGCACCGCGTCGATCTTTCCGGCGGTTCGAGCCTCTTGCTGCAGGGCGGAATTCTCGATTCGTTGTCGGGCGAACCTCCGTTCTCGGCGTACCAGCGATATCCGACCTACGGCGAGCAATCGGGCCAGCCCGCCTACGCGGCGCGAGTTTCGTGGAGCGTGCCGCTTTCCGGACAAAATCTGGTGATCGCCGCGGGCGGATACTACGGCCGCCAGAATTGGGGATTCGGGCACAACGTTGACGGCTGGGCCGGCACCACCGACCTCACGTTGCCGCTGGGAAAATTCTTTCAGCTGACGGCCGCTTTCTATCGCGGCCGGGCGGTCGGCGGGCTGGCTGGAGGTGTCGGGCAGGATGTGTTAGTTTCGGGATCGGTCATCGACTCGACGACAATCGTGAAGGGCCTCGACTCCATGGGCGGCTGGGCGCAGTTGAAGTTCAAGCCAACCGCGAAATTCGAGGTGAACGGAGCGTACGGGCAGGATAACCCGTTCGCGAGCGAGCTCCGGATGTTTCCCGCAAGCCCGTCGTACTATGGGACGCTCTTTTCGAGAAACGCGAGCCCGTTCGTCAATTTCATCTATCAGGTGCGGTCCGACATTCTGTTCTCGATCGAGTATCGCCGCTTGCACTCGACGGTGCTCGACGGCGATTCGTATACCGCCAATCACGTCGGCCTGAGCGTGGGATACGTGTTCTGAGACGCGCCGGATCCATGAGCACTTCGCGCACGATCGTTTGCCTCGGGCTTCTCGCCGCGTGGGGGTTTTTCTGCGCGGGGCTCGCCGCGGAGGATGTCGCGCCGGTGGCGGGCGACGTGACGATCGTCGCGCACGGCAAGCAAGCGCGATCGGCCGGCGGCGGCGCGGCCGATGCCTCGGATGTTGTCGTCTGGCTCGTCCCGCTCGATGATAGCTCGTCCGCCGCGGGCCGGAACGCAGCTGGCGGGCGCAAGCCCGAAATTATTCAGCGCAACAAGACGTTCGAGCCTCACGTTCTCGCCGTGCAGGTCGGCACTCTGGTGGCGTTCCCCAACGAAGATCCTTTCTTCCACAATATTTTCTCGCTGTTCGACGGCAAGCGTTTCGATCTCGGCTTGTACGAGGCGGGCACCACGCGCACGGTGCGATTCGATCGCCCCGGCGTGAGCTTCCTGTTCTGCAACATTCATCCGCAAATGAGCGCGGTCGTTGTTGCTGTCGATACTCCGTATTTCGCGCTCACGAACCGGGCCGGCCATTGGATGATCGAGGGCGTGCCCGACGGCCGCTACGAGATGCATGTCTGGTACGAGCGCAGCCTGCCCGAAGATTTGAAGAACCTCGCTCGCCCGATTGAAATTTCCGGCTCGACGCGCAACGTGGATCGAATCCGAATCCTGCAAAACCCGAATTTCACGCTGGCGCACAAAAATAAATACGGGCAGGACTACGTTCCCCCGCCGGCTTCCGATTACGCGCACTGAGCCAGGCAAATCCCGAAGGGCGGCATGCGGGAGGGGAGAAGGCCCGGGGGAGAGGCCGGGCCTTGTTGGGGCACTTCACTGAGGATTGCAGCGGGGAGCCCGAAGCACTTCGTGAGTTTTCCGGTTTGCGCGAGCGATCTTCACGCCTTGACGAGCGCGAGGTCGAAACGCCGGGCCTGCGCCAGCGCCTTGCGCGACGCCACGCGCTTTTCGCGTTCCGCGCTGCGCGGCAGGTCCTGCAGCAACTCGCGCATCCGAAGCCGCGCCTTATGCAACTGTGACTTTGAGTTTCCGACGGAGCATCCGAGAAGCGTTGCGATTTCCTGATGCTCGTATCCCTCCACGTCGTGAAGCAGAAAGATCACCTTGTATCCGTGCGGCATCTTTTTGAGCGCCCGTTGCAGGCCCAGGCGGTCGACCACGCCGCCGAGCGCCAGATCGCGCTCGCCGAATTCGCGCCGCGGCCGGTCGCCCTGCTCGTCGTGCTCGCTCATTTCTTCCACCGAACCGTCAATCAAGGATTTCCGGCGAAAGCGCATGAGCACCACGTTCACCGTCAGGCGGTGCAGCCACGTGGAAAAGCCGGACTCGCCTCGAAACGTATGGATCTTGCGGAACGCCTGCAGGAACGCGTCCTGCGTCAGGTCCTCCGCGTCCGCGGGATTGTTCACCATCCGCAGGCACAGCCCGTAGACGCGGCCGCGGTGGAGTTCGTAAAGACGCTCGAAGGCCTTGCCGTCGCCATGCTGCGCGAGGCGAATCGCCGCGGCCTCACCGGAGTCGCCGGACTCGGTTTGCGATGCTTTTCCTACGATCTGATCCATGGTCTTCGCTCGCTTCCATTGGGCGTGCGCCGTTCGTTTCTTGAGCTCACGCGACAAGAGTGCCGGATCGAGCGGGCCGAATTGACACGAAGGCGTCTAAAGAGTGTCAACAACTTGTAAAATCAGGCGGAGCCGCGCGTTGCGCCCGGGATTTCTTGCCGCGCGCACGGTGCGCGTGCGTTTGTTTACAAATTTGTGACAAATTCCGTACCTGCGCGCGACAATCGCGCCGCTAAACTCCTGTAATCCTTCGACAGGCGCGAGGGTTCATTGCAGACGGCTCGGCGGATTGACCTTCCCGAATTGATGGGGCTACGATCGATGCAATCGATCGTTGCATTTCCGGCGGCGCGCTCGCTCGATTCGCCGCATGCCCGCGCGCGCCGTAGGCCAAACGCGCCGCGTGAGGACTCACGATGGACACCGTACTCGTGGTGGAAGATAGCCGGCCGATGCAGCGGACGCTGCGCCGCCTGTTCGAATCCGACGGCTTGCAGGTGCAGATCGCGTCGGACGGGCTCGCCGGCCTCGAGAGCTTCCAGAAGCAACTGCCCAATGTCGTCGTGCTGGACCTGAAGCTCCCGCGACTTCCCGGCAAGGAGCTTTGCCGCGCCTTCAAAGCGCAGGCGGGCTCGGTTCCGGTCGTCGTGCTGAGCGCCAACGCCGAAGTGGAGGACAAAGTTCTCCTGCTCGAACTGGGCGCGGACGATTACGTCACCAAGCCCTTCAGCCCCAAGGAACTGCTGGCCCGCGTGCGTCGCGCGATGCGCCGCGCGGGCACCAGCGCTCCCGAGAACGGGTCCGAGGCCGCTTCGCGCGAGCTGCTCGCTTTCGACAGCGTCCGCATCGATTTCACCAGCATGGAGGTCTCGCGCGCGGGAAAGCCCCTCGCCCTCACGGCGCAGGAATTCAAGCTGCTGAAATTCTTCGCGAACTCGCCGGACCGCGTCATTTCCAGGGAAGAGCTGCTCAACGAGGTTTGGGGTTACGAAAACTATCCCACCACGCGCACCGTCGATAATCACGTCCTGCGCCTTCGCCGAAAGCTCGAGGAAGATCCGGCCAATCCGCGCCACTTTCTGACCATGCATGGCGCCGGCTACAGATTCACGCTCGGCGCTTCATCGGCCGCTCAAAGCGAGTAGCGACATCCTCGAGGAGCCCGATGGAATTGCCGCGGCTACGAACACAACTGCTGATTGCCACGCTCCTGATCATCGGCCTGCTCACCGGCGCGCTCCTCTGGATCGTCCGCTACACGGTCCGCTCCGAGATCGCGAGGCAAGTGCAGGAGGGGACGGACGCGTCGCTGCACGCGTTCGAGAGCGTGCAGCGGGAGCATGAAATCGACCTATCGCGCACCGCGGCGATTCTCGCTGAGCTGCCCACCCTGAAAGCCTTGATGACCACGCGGGACGCGCTCACGGTCCAGGACGCGTCCGATCCTTTCTGGAGGCTCGCAGGCAGCGACCTCTTCCTGCTCGCGGGTCCCGATCGCAAGGTCCTCGGCTTGCACGTCGCGTCCACGGGTTGGACGCGCGCGGACGCCGAGGGCGCGCTCGGCAAGTCCCTCGAGCAGGGCGAAGACTCCGCATGGTGGTACGCCCATGGACAGCTCTACTGGGTATTTCTGCGGCCGATCGTCGCGGGAAGCGAAAGCGAACAGCGCGAACTCGGGGTCCTCGCCGTCGGTTATGAAGTAAATTCCGCCGTCGCGCGGCAGCTCGCCCTGGTTTCCGGCAGCCAGATCGCGCTCGCCACCAACGGCGAGATCATCGCCTCGACTCTATCCTCCGGCGAGGAGAGCCAGCTTCAGAGTCGCATCGGCGGCGATGATGTGCAGCCGGGCCCCGGCACCCGGAAGCTTTCGCTCGGCCGCAACCAGTACGAGCTCGCGTCGGTTCTGATCCACGCCGGGCCGCCAACGCCGGTCACGTGCTACGTCCTGATGTCCGTCGATCAGGCGAGCGCGTTTACCAGCCGCCTGAACGCCATCATCTTCATTCTTGGTTGCTCGGCCGTGCTGCTCGCCGGCTTTCTCCTGAACCTCGTTTCGCGCACGATCACGCGGCCGCTCGACAATCTCGTCTCGGGCGTTCGCGCCCTGGCGGCGGGCGACTATGCATACTCCGTCACGCCGCGCGGAAGCATTGAAGTTGCCGAGCTCGGCCAGGCTTTCTCGCGCATGCGCGACGACCTGCGCCTCTCCCAGGAGAAGATGCTCGCCTCCGAGCGTGTCGCCGCTCTCGGCCGCGCCGCCAATTCCATCTCCCACGACCTGCGCCACTATCTCGCCGCCGTCGTCGCGAACGCCGAGTTCCTCTACGAAGCCGACAAGCTGAAAATGAACAAGAACGAAATCTATGAGGAGATCCAGACCGCCTCGAAACAGATGATCGATCTCCTCGATTCGCTCCGCGAACTGGCGCGGGAAGGCGCGGCGATTTCGCCGGTCCCGGCGAGCATCGAACAAACGGTGCGCCGGGCCGTCGACGCGGTGCTGGCGATTCCGGACCTTCGGCGGCGCACGGTGTCGGTGTCTGCATCGGGAGAGATCGACGGCGTGTTCGATCCGACCAAGATCGAGCGCGCATTTTTCAATCTGCTGCTCAACGCCTGCCAGGCCACGCCGCACGGCGTGGGCCAGGTTCGCGTCGACATCGTCTCTTCGGCCGATTCGTTCGATATCCGCGTGATCGATAACGGCCCGGGAATTCCCGTTCCCATTCGCGGCACTCTCTTCGATCCGTTCGTGAGCTCGGGCAAGCCCAACGGCACGGGCCTGGGCCTCGCAATCGTCAGCAAGATACTTCACGACCACGACGGTTCCGTGACCGTCGAATCGACGTCCGAGTCAGGCACGGTCTTTCTCGTTCGCCTGCCGCGCTTCAATTCGCGGCCGCGCCCTTCGGTCGCCGTCTCCTGAAGCTCAAAAATTCCCGAGAACGACCCGTAGAAAGCAAATGGTCCCGGAGGAACGTCCCGGGACCATTCTCTTCGCGATTCTGTTGCGGCGGATCGTTAGCGGAGAGCTGCGTCGGCTTCCACCGCCAGTTGCTGCAGCACGCGGAAGAAAAGCGGCGATTGCCCGTTAAACAGCCCGTCGTTCGTGAGCGCCTGAACGGCAGCTTGCGCGCCCGCGAAGCGATCGCTGCTCGGCCGGATCACCGCGCAGCGCGGCAGCTTCGGGCTGATGAATTCGCAGGGGACCGGGAAAATCAGGTTGGTCTGCACGAGAGCTCCCCGCGGATCGGAGTTGAAGTCCGGAAACGTGAGCCCGTTGTCGCTGACCGGCGTCTGAGCGTTCTGGAAACTGAAAGGAGGACCTTGCACGGCGTTGCCAGAGAAATCCACCCATTCGAGAAAGTGCGCCACTTCATCGCCGCCGATGCCCAGCGTGATTTTCAGCACCTCGAGACTGCTGACCTTGAGGCTGAGCGCCTGGTAAAGACTCGACCCGCCCTGTTCGATCATTCCGAAGTGGAACGCCGCGGTATCCGCAATGGCCTGGATGTGATTCGGATTATCGAAGTCCGCGTTGGTGACCGGAATCGCGGTCCGGTTGCTGATCGTGATCGCTTGCGGAAACGTGGCTCCGAAATCGGGGTTCGTCGTGCTCCGATACCGGATGTACCAGCTGGTGTCCACGTTGAGATGCATGAGGTTGGTCAGGCGCCCGACATGCTGCGCTCCGGTCGCCTGGCTTCCTTGGAGAACTCGAAATTGATCGAGATCGACCGGTTCCGCTCCCTTGGATTCGAGATAGGCGTTCAGGAACGTGGCATGGCTCACTTCATCGAGCGTGTTGCTGGTGATGTACTGCGAGCCGTCGCCGTCGAGAAACTGCAGCGCGAGCTGGTAGTTGTTTTGGTCGCCGTCTGTCACGCCGCCGAGCTCGGCGTACTGCTGCCACAAGTCGCTCTCGACGAGTTCCGCCGCGGCGAGGAATCGCAGGATTGCGATGTCGCCCCGGTCGAGCCTGTCTCCGAAATCCTGCCCAAACGCGAGTTTGCCGCCGACCATGCCGGCGCCCACGGCCGCGCCCGTGGCCAGCAGGCCCTTCGTCAGAAACGAGCGCCGATTCGTCGAACGCTTCGTCACATCCTTTGCCTTTTCCATCACACTCTCCTATGGTCTCGAAATGCGGTCGACCGAGACGCCACGGTAGCCGTGAGCGCCGTGAGAGTTGTCATGTCGAGGTCAAAGATTTGTCGCGTTCGTGTAGGAGTCTTGTCTCCGCAAGACGAAGACGGCGGTCATGCGTCTCGACCAACGGCCCGCGGCGCGCGCCCATCTCGCGAAAGCCGGTTGAACTTTCCAGCGTGGGCGGTTACGATTTCGGCCGGCGTTCTTCCGGAATGGGGAAGAGTCGATGCCGGCGCGGTCTATCGTGAATGAAGCGCGCCACGGGAGAGTTCGATGAAGAAATTCTGCATGACTGTTTTGGCCGTAACAGCCGCGCTGCTCTTCGCGAGCATCGCGAACGCGCAGGTGACGCTGAACTCGGCGCGACTCGGCGCGCAAGACCCCGCCGCGCTGGCGAAATTCTACGAGTCCGCTTTCGGCATGTTCGAGACCAATCGGATCAACGTTCCCGGAGGCGCGGAGATCTTCGTCAATTTCGGCGCCAACGCCGACGAAGCCAAGGCCAACAAGAGCACTCCGATCGTGATTTCGCATCGCGAGTCCGACGACATCAAGGATCCCATCGCCCACCTGATCCTCAACGTCAAGGATATGAACGCGACCGTCGCCGCCATCAAAGCGGCGGGCGGCTCGATGGCCGGCGATCCGCGTCCGTTCGGCAACACGGGCATCGAGATCGGCATCGCGATCGATCCGGCTGGAAACCGCCTCGAACTGATTCAGCGCCCGTAGCGCGGACGCTTTTCGACAAAGCCGCCGGCAGCGCCCCCGGGCTCCTCGCATACGTCTTGACAAAATCTCAGATTAGATATATTCCAATTATTCGGCATGAATGCTGAAGCGATCAAACGGTCCTTGGAGGCCAGGGGGCTGCGGTGCACCCCGCAGCGCTACGCGGTGATCGCGTTCCTGATGGAACACAACAGCCATCCGACGGCGGCTGAAACCTTCGAGGCCGTGAATCGCGTCGATCCGCGGTCTTCAAGAGCAACCACCTACAACAATCTGCGGGATCTGGTGAAAGCCGGGCTCGTGCGTGAAGTGGCGGTCGAGGGCCGCGCCGCGCGGTACGACGCGAAGGGCATGCGCCACCACCACTTCATTTGCGACCGTTGCGGCAACGTGGAGGATATCGACTGGTACGACGTGCCCAGGCCTGCCTCGCGCGCCCTCGGCAAGCGGGTTCTTCGCGAATGCGAACTCATTTTCCGCGGTCTGTGTACGAGATGCGCCTCGCGCCGCGCTTCGCGTTAGGCTTCGCGTCGTATTTGTAATCGCGCTTCGTTTCGCTTTTTTCTTCAGAAATTCCAAGGAGCATGACACATGGAAAACGAACTTTCAGCCACAGCGGCGTCTGTCCCGAGCAATCCCACGGAAGCGAAATGCCCGGTGATGAGCGGCGGCCCTCGCCGGCACACGGTTGCGGGCGCACCCACCAATGCCGGCTGGTGGCCGGATCAGCTGAACCTCAAGATTCTGCACCAGAACTCCACGCTCTGCGATCCCATGGACAAGGCGTTCAATTACGCGCAGGAGTTCAAGACGCTCGACCTCAGCGCCGTGATCAAAGACCTCAGCGCCCTGATGACCTCGTCACAGGACTGGTGGCCCGCCGACTACGGCCACTATGGCCCGCTCTTCATCCGCATGGCTTGGCACAGCGCCGGCACCTACCGCATCGCCGACGGCCGCGGCGGCGCTGGCTACGGCACGCAGCGTTTTGCGCCCCTCAATAGCTGGCCGGACAACGCCAACCTCGATAAGGCGCGCCGCTTGCTCTGGCCGATCAAGCAGAAGTACGGACGAAAAATCTCCTGGGCCGACCTCATGATTCTCGCCGGCAACGTCGCCCTCGAGTCGATGGGTTTCAAGACGTTCGGTTTTGCGGGCGGCCGCGCCGACGTGTGGGAGGCGCAAGAGGACATTTTCTGGGGCCCCGAGCGCAAATGGCTCGGCGACGAGCGCTATAAAGGCGACCGCGAGCTCGAGAATCCGCTCGCCGCGGTTCAAATGGGCCTGATCTACGTGAATCCCGAAGGACCCAACGGCAAGCCCGATCCTCTCGCCGCCGCGCGCGATATCCGTGAGACCTTCGCGCGCATGGCGATGAACGACGAAGAGACCGTCGCGCTGATTGCCGGGGGCCACTCTTTCGGCAAGACGCACGGCGCAGCCGACGCCGGCAAGTACGTCGGCGCCGAGCCCGAAGGCGCCGCCATCGAGGAACAGGGCCTCGGCTGGAAAAACACCTTCGGAAAGGGCAATGGCGCGCAGACGATCACTTCCGGCATCGAGGTTGCCTGGACCACCACGCCGGTAAAGTGGAGCAACAATTACCTCGAGAATCTCTTTGGCTACGAATGGGAACTCGTGAAAAGCCCCGCCGGGGCGAATCAGTGGTCTCCGAAGCGGAATGGCAAGCCCGTGCCCAGCGTTCCCGATGCGCACGATTCCTCGAAACACCACGCGGCGGGCATGCTTACCACGGACCTCTCGCTCAAGATGGACCCGAACTACGCGCCGATTGCCAAGCGCTTCCTCGACCATCCGGACCAGTTCGCCGAGGCCTTCGCCAAGGCGTGGTTCAAGCTCACGCACCGCGACATGGGTCCCATCGCGCGCTACCTCGGCCCGCTCGTTCCCAAGGAGCCGCAGATATGGCAGGATCCGGTTCCCGCCGTCGATCATCCGCTGATCAACGAGCAGGACGTCGCTGCCCTGAAAGCCAAGCTCCTCAAGTCCGGCCTCTCGATCTCGCAACTCGTTACGACCGCCTGGGCCTCGGCATCCAGCTTCCGCGGCTCCGACAAGCGCGGCGGGGCGAACGGCGCGCGCATCCGGCTCGCGCCTCAAAAGGACTGGGAAGCGAACCAGCCGGCGGAACTCGAAAAGTCTCTGCAGAAGCTCGAGGCGATTCAAAAGGAATTCAACGCCTCGCAGTCGGGCGGCAAGAAAGTTTCGCTTGCCGACCTGATCGTTCTCGGCGGCTGCGCTGCCGTCGAGGAAGCCGCGAAGAAGGCAGGGCACAACGTGAAGGTTCCGTTTTCGCCGGGACGCACGGACGCTTCGCAGGCGCAGACCGACGCACATTCCTTCGCCGTGCTCGAGCCCATGGCGGACGGTTTCCGCAACTACCTCCGGAAGGGGAACGAACGCCCTGCCGAAGAACTCATGGTCGATCGGGCGCAGCTCTTGAAACTGACCGCGCCCGAGATGACGGTTCTCGTCGCCGGTCTCCGCGCCCTCGACGCCAATGTCGGCCGGTCCAAGCACGGCGTCTTCACCAAGCGCCCGGAGATGTTGACCAACGATTTCTTCGTCAACCTGCTCGACATGCGCACCACGTGGCAACCCGCATCCGCCGAAGGCGTCTACGAAGGCCGCGACCGCTCGACGGGCGAACTCAAGTGGACCGGCACTCGCGTAGACTTGATTTTCGGTTCGAACTCCCAACTCCGAGCCATCGCCGAAGTCTACGCCTGCGACGACGCGAAGGAAGCTTTCGTGAAGGACTTCGTGGCCGCATGGACCAAGGTCATGAACCTCGATCGCTACGACCTGGTGATGTAGCCGCGGTTCAATCCATCACTCGCACGGAATTACGCGCGAACTCTTCTTCACGGGCCTCGGTGGCGCTGGATCGCCATCGGGGCCTTTTCATTCTTAGCTCCGCCGCGGCAAGAAGGGGAAAACGCGCCGCCCGAGATTCCCACCGGATGGTTTTTTCTCGATTGCGCTGCGCCATCCCGCGGAGTAGCGTTTTCGGTGGCGCCGGGAATCGCCCCGCGCGGTTGCGTGCGAGATCGTTCCCCGGCGCCAGAACACGCGGGCCCGCGGTTGTGAAAGCAGCGGGCCGGAAGGGAAGGTGAATCATGAAAATCGTAGTGATCGGCGGCAGTGGACTCATCGGGTCAAGGCTCGTTCCGAAATTGCGAGCGCTGGGGCACGATGCGCTCGCAGCATCGCCGAACTCGGGAGTCAACACCGTCACGGGCGAGGGACTTGCCGAAGCCCTGAAAGGCGCCTCGGTGGTCGTCGATGTGTCGAATTCCCCGTCTTGGGACGACGCAGCCGTGCTGAAATTTTTCGAAACGTCCACGCGCAACCTTCTCACCGCAGAAGCGGCCGCCGGAGTGAAACATCACGTCGCCCTGTCCGTCGTGGGGACCGACCGCCTGTCCGAAAGCGGATACTTCCGCGCGAAAATTGCCCAGGAGAAACTCATCGCGGAGTCGTCCGTCCCTTACTCGATCGTGCGCGCCACGCAGTTCTTCGAGTTCCTCAAGGGACTTGCGGACATTTCGGTCGAAGCCGGCAAGGTGCATCTCCCGCCGGCGCTTTTTCAGCCGATGGCCGCCGACGACGTCGCGACCGGAGTGGCCAGGGTCGCGGTGGGCCCGGCGGTAAACGGGATCGTTGAAATCGCGGGACCCGAGGCGTTTCGCATCGGTGAGCTAGTGCGGCGGCGCCTCGTCGGCCTCAAGGATCCGCGCGAAGTTGTCGCCGACCCGAACGCGCTGTATTCGGGCGCAAGGCTCGGCGAAAGAACGCTGGTTCCTGGGAAAAACGCGCAGCTCGGCGAGACCCGTTTCGAGGCTTGGGTCTCTCGACCCGCGGCAAAAGCAGCCGGGCGCTAGCCCGACGCGAAACGCAAGGCACGCCGTCTGAAGATCGCTGCAGCCGTCGTCGCCGCCGAAGGCATCATTCGCCGACGGCGACGACGCGCCGCATTCGGAAAGTCTCCGGAACAGGACCTGCGTGCGAGGTCCAGCATTTCCGCTAAATTCCCTGATGTCAGCGGCGTAGACGTTCACCCTGCCCTCACCACCTTTTCACCCCTGCATCCATTGACCATTTCTCGCCCTTCCGATAATTGCATGCCTCGATGGCCAGCAATCCCACCAAACTCCGCTGGTGTGGTCCTGGCTTCAGCGAGACTTTCTGCGCGCCGGCGAGCAGCTGTGCTTCTTCGTCGCGGCCGCAGGGCGACTTTCTCGATTCGGCTCTCGGAAGAGCCAGGGGGAACACAAAATGAAGCAGCTGCGATTGGCAATCATGGCGCTGGCCCTGTTGGCGGCGCTCCTGGGACTGCGCGCGGGGAGCTTGCAAGCGCAGTCGATCATTTACGTCACTTCGCTCGACGACACGGTCGGAGCGGGGAAGGGCTGCACGCTGAAAGAGGCGCTGTATTCGGCGGCTTACAAAAACAACGTAGCCCCGAAGGACTACGTGCTCGTACAAGAGAACCCCTTCAATTTCGCGCCGGATTTTGTGACCACGCAATGCGTCCCCGGAACCGGAAACGACATCATCGTTCTGCCCATCTCCGCTGATTTGCCGGTGGTCTTTACGCTATCGAGCGTCGCGCTCGATCCGTTCAATCCGGTCAGCTTCGCGGCACTGCCGGCGATTCGCACGACGGTCACGATCGAGGGCAACGGCGCGACGATCGCGTGGAACGCTGCCGCCTGCCAACCAACCGTGGCCACCTGGGTGAACACCGCATCGCAGGCGTGCAGTGCGCGGCTGTTCGTTGTCACCGGGACGGGCAATCTGACCATCCTCGACACGCAGGTGCAGGGATTTGGCGTCCACGGAGGCGACGGTGGCGCGGGCGGTGGCGGCGGAGGCCTCGGCGCGGGCGGAGCGATCTACGTAAGGGGCGGCATATTGACCGTCCAGCGCTGCACTTTCGACGGCAACTCGGCCACCGGCGGTGACGGAGGCGGCCTGAGCCCTCTTAGTCCCAACGGGGGAGCCGGCGGAGGCGGACTTGGCGGAAACGGCGGCCCGCCTTCTTTCAACAGCTCCACTTTCGGTGATGGAGGCGGGGGCGGCGGCTCGCAGACCGATGGCGAAGAAGGTCTGACCGGCGGCTTCGGCGGCGGAATCATGATGAATCCGGCGTTCTCGGGACTCGCAGGGACGATCTGCCTCGGTTACGACGGCGTAGACACCGACTCGAATACCTTCGGCGGCAATGGACAAGCGGGCGCGTGCGATGGTGGCGGCGGCGGAGGCGCCAGCCAGGGAACTCTAAGTAGCGGCAACGGCGGCGCCGGCGCTTACGGCGGCGGTGGTGGCGGCGGTGCGGGTGGAGGCGGCAACGGAGCTAATGGCGGTTTCGGCGGTGGTGGCGGCTCGGGATGGGCGGGCAGCTTTGGCGGCACGGATGGCGGCACCGGCGGGTTCGGTGGAGGAGGCGGCTCGGCCGCGAATGGAAGCGTTCTGGGTTCCGGGCATCCGGGACCGGGCGGCAAATTCGGCGGCAACGCCAACTCGACCTATGGCGCGGGCGGTGGCGCGCTGGGCGGCGCGATCTTCAACGACAGCGGCACCATGCTCATCCAAAACAGCACGTTCAACGGAAATTTCGTCACGCGCGGCAACGGCGGCAACGACGGCAATCCCTCCGACGGATCGGCGGACAACGGCGCCGACGCCGCCGCGGCGATTTTCTCCTACAACGGCTCGACCACTCTCCAGGAAGTCACCATCAGCGGTAACGAGAGCACCGGCCCGCTCGGCGGCGTGTACATCTATCAGGATCCGAACAACCCGCAGCCAACCACGTTCAATCTGTGGGACACGATCATCGCGGATAACGGCGGGAACTTCGACGCGCCCGACGAATGCACCGTCGACGGCTCTTCCATCACGATGAACGCCTCCGGCAACCTCATCGTCGGCAACAACAATTGCGGCGGCGTGGTAACCGCCAATGACCCGGGGCTTCAGCCGCTCGCCAACGACGGCGGCCTCACGCCCACGATGGCCATCACCAAGACCAGCGCCGCATTCAACGCCGCCGATCCGTCGGTGGCGCTCGAATACGACCAGCGCGGCGTCTATCGGCCGCAAGCCGGCGGCTACGACATCGGCGCGTTCGAGGTCTGCGTGCCGGTCAATCACATCGAGGCGCCTTGCCAGACCGGCCCGCAACAGCAGCCGCCGTTCGAGGTCACCCTCAACATTCAAGCGGCTCCCGCGACCGGCGGCACCACCGATCCCGCTCCCGGAGCGCACGGGATCATTCTCGACAACGTGGTCGTGCTGCAGGCCACGCCCACGCCCGGCAATTCCTTCCTCGGATGGACCGGCCCGGTCGCCGATCCCACCAATCCTTCGACCACGGTAATCATGAACCAGTCGCAGACCGTGACCGCGCTCTTCACCTCGCTCACGACCACGATCGCGGGAAACATCGCCGCCAAGTCGGGCCCGGCCAACGCGCGTGTCTGGACTCTCTCGCTTTACGACAACGGCCCGGCCGGCGCGGGCAACGCGATCATTCCGTCGTTCGCGCTCGTGCAGACGGCTGGCACGGCTTGCACGCCCGTCGTCAACACCGGCTTCCCGCTGGCCGTCGGCACCATCAACGCCGCACAGACCGGCACGGCAAACGTCCTGATCGATTTCAGCAGTTGTGCGGCCTCGTCGAGATTTACGGCCACCTTCACGTATTCGGCCAACAACGGGACCGTGTCGGGTTCGGTGGTTCGCACCAATCAATTCGAATAAATGGAAAACACGACAACCCGGAAACAGGAGAACAATATGAAAATCACGTGCCGCGCGATGTTGATTGCAACTCTTTGCCTGTTGGCTTTCGCGATGCGCGCCAAGGCCGACGACGTCACTCTCACGCTCGATCCGGTGGGCGGCGCCCTCACCGGCCCTGCCGGCTCCACCGTCGGCTGGGGCTTCACGCTCGCGGACACCGGCTCGGACTTCGCCGTCGTCACCGGCTCCGATTTTTGTACGGGAGTCGTGAGCTCGCCGTGCAGCAATCCTTTCGGAACCTACACGGACTTCATCGGCCAGCAATTCGTGGTCGTCGGCCCGTCGCCCGAGCCGGGCTCGGTCGCGCAGTCCTTCGACGACACGGCGATGACCGGCGTGGGCAGCTTCGCCATCAACGCGACTTCGTCCGGCACCATCGACGGCTTTCTCGCCGTTACCTACGATCTCTTCAGCGTCGATCCGAATTCACCCAATTTCGATCCGACCGTCGACACCCTTTCCACGGGTAATTATCTGTACGCGACAGCTTCCGTGACCGTCGGCTCGGCTTCCACTACCGTCCCCGAACCCGGAACGATAACCCTGCTGGCCGCCGGCCTCGCCGCCCTTTTGCTCGCGATGCCGCTCGGCGCCGCCCGCCGCAGGCTGCGAATCGTATGATTCAGCGGCGAGCATCGCAGCGGGCGCCGCACGACTGTGCGCCCGCTCATATCTCCGGTCCGGACAAATCGAAAAATGGTCGGGGCGAGTGGATTTGAACCACCAACCTCCTGGTCCCGAACCAGATTCACGCAGTTATTGAAAATTGTAGGATTTTGTTGCTTGCAACTCATTCATGTTGAATTGATTGCGGCTCGCTCATTGAACGCGATTGAACTTCGAGGTTGCCCAGGGCTTTAGCAGTTACAAAATAGCCCACACTCCGAGATCTTCTGCATGCGACGTTGAGTATCGCTCTGCGCAGAACTGAGAGTGGTGTGCCAAATCGAGTACGTCATTGCACGATCGAAAATGGCCTTCGAGTTCCTACTCGCCCTGTTTGCTCCGAGGCAAGGTTGGCATAACGCCCCCACGTAGCCATGATAGCAAACTGAGAATGATCCAGAAGACCACGCCATAGAAAAGAATCGAGGACACGACGCCAACGGCTGCGGCAGTTAAGAAAGCTCCGAATCCGTGTCCGGTCGGCCCGTACCATTTGACCGCAGTATCTGATGGCTCGGCCAACAGTTGGACTATTTTCATAGCTCTCGAATCTGGATCGCGAGCAAAAATAGACATGCCAACGGCGAGTAGAATTACCGTCAACAGGGTCGAAGCACCTAGTGCGGCCAAAAAACGATGAATTTGATTTCTTGCCATAGCTTCGTCATTTAGGGGCATGCTGCAGGATTGCCGAGTGCGCACTGACGCCCCATGTCCGACGTCACTGGGTCAGCCCAATCAGAACCCGGCCCGCTAGTGTAATACCAGTTGACGTACTGTGTGTAGTTCCTGTCAAGTTCGGATTCAAATTTTGCGGCGTGAGACAACGCTTTCCGTCTTCGCATTTGGCGCCGGAGTCCAGCCTGGCTGCCATCGTCAGACGCATGGCCTGGCGATCTCCGCACTTTTGGCAGCGGCGGTTCTACGATTTCAACGTGTGGAGCGCGAAGAAAAAGAACGAGAAGATGAACTACATGCACTTCAATCCGGTGAGGCGAGGACTCGTGGCGCACCCGAAGGACTGGATTTGGAGCAGCTACCGCTTTTACTGGAGGAGCGAGGAAAATCTGTGCGTTCCGAATCCGGAGCGATCGTACGAAGGGACGAAGACGCACGCCCGCACACCAAAGAATCCGGCACCCGCGCGATTGTTCGCCGTGAAGTAGCGAATTGCCACCACACGTAGGTGAAACACCTGCCCTAGCCACCACAAAAACATTGAAAAAAATGGTCGGGGCGAGTGGATTTGAACCACCGACCTCCTGGTCCCGAACCAGATTCAGGCGGTTATTGAAGACTGTAGATTTTCGTGGTTTCCAACTCATTCGTTTTGAATCTGTTGAGGCTCGCTCGTAGAACGCGATTGGACTTTCGAGGTTGCGAAGGCCCTCGCAGTTACAAAATCGCCCACACGCGGTTGGGGTGAACCCTTCCACTGAGACAATTTCCGTTGCCACACCTCGCAGCACTTTCCCGGCGCGGACATATTTCGGCGAACGACTTGGGTCGCAATAGTTACTCGCCGACCTCGTCTGGGTCAATGCCCAAAGATTTTAGGTGCGCGACCTGTTCCGGGGTCAGATCTCCGCGATTCCATTCATCCAATCGCTTCAGAAAATCATCGCCGTGTTGGCTCAGCGCATACCATAGCGCAATCGCCGCCTGACGGATCGCGACATGTTCCAAGGATTCTTCACGATACTGGCTAGCAACGCGCTCCAATATTGCCGCCTGGCGCTCGTATAACTCGATTTTGTCCTTGTGGCTCATCAAATTGAACTCCGTCTCAACTTGCTTAGTAAGCCCAAGCAGGGGTAGAAATGATTATAATAATGATTATGGTTACTATAACGGCATTAGTGTTGTTAGCGGGAGGCGCAGACCTAGCCGCGTTGTCGGCCTCACAATCCAGATACTCCGCCAAGCACTTCCCCTGACAATAAGCGTAGCGGCTCGCTTTGTTACCAGCCTTACTACTGCCGCGTCCCCATGGCCACGGCAAACATTTCGTGGGGCTCTTGTAACAGTCATTGAAGCAGTCGATATGCTCTTGGTCGCAATCGCGAAGGAGACCGGTTGCGTCGCGGTAGTTCAAAGGCCCGTTATCTACGTAGCGATAGAAGTCAACGCCGGCCCGGAATCGGATCGGGTCCTCGCTAAGGAATCGTCCGGTAGCCGGATCATAATATCTGGCGCGGTAGTAATAGAGCCCAGTTTCGGAATCGAATTCCCGGCCGGTGTAACGAAATGCATTTGTCACTGAGCCGCTGGACGCCGTAAGCCTGCCGAATGAATCAAACGCGTACGTTTGGACTGAACCTGTCCGACAGTAGGTAGATGAAATGGATTGTAAGTATCGATGTACCACCATGTGGCCATCAAAGAAAAACCGACAGACAGCCCTACAATCGCGAGCGTTCGCGGCAGTTTCGATTTGATCAAGATTTGCACACCTCAATGAGGGAATTGCTTGTTAAGGTCACTTACGAGTCCTCCGGGCGTTAGATCGTTCGGTGCCGTTATACCTCCGCTGCGCAACACTTGCTCGACAAAACTTACGCAGTTGCCGTAGGCGGGATCATACATTTGATGGCCAGCCATGCCTTTAATTGCTGCCTGCATTGCCGCAGCCTGCGGTGGCGTTACGCGGAGTGTGGCTGTAGCTTTGACGGTGCGGTCTTTGGCTAACGCTTCCACGTGACCCGGAACCGGCGACATCTCTGGGGTACCTTTAGCTGCGCTTGCCACCTCTTTGGCTAGGGCTATGAATGCGGCCTTATCGGAATCCGGCACAAGCCCGACCGGAGTGGCTCCGTTTATCCCGATGGCAACGTGTCCGGCTGCGTTTCCGTCTTCGCCCTTCACTTGTTCAACTATAACAGTACTCGTTTTCTGCTGTTGGGCCGGACGCGGAACGGCGGGCTGCTACGACCGCCAGAGACGGCCCGCTGACGCCTTGGCTGGCCGCCACAGGCTCACGACCCCCTCACCGCAAACGGTCAGACGCAGCACAGGACGCACGAGACGGCCTGTGGCTATTTCTCGGTCCGGCTTTGACAACGAGCTTAATGGCCCGTTGTCGAAGCGGCTCCGGCACCCTTAATGACGAAATCCTTCATTGTAAGCTTAATGTGCCTTTCCGTCGCGAAGTCAGAAGTCACGACGACCTCACCCTGCAAGTCGAACGGCATATCCGATGGAGCATCCTTTTCAACCTCAAGAACGAGGAAGTCTCGAAGAAACTCCGGGTCCATGGCTGCTGCGCCAACGTCTATTGACCCCTTGACGACCGTATTCCACGACGGGTCATTGTTCACCGAAATGTTCCACCCGATAGGCACATTTGGCAGTAGCGCGATCCTGCCTGAACGAACGTGTATCTCGAACCCAACGATGCGCTCGCTTTTCGCGACGTGAAGAGCCGGGACTGAAACCGACACGATGCTTTGGGAATGAGCCTTCACGCCGCCCAGAAGAACCAGCGCGGCGCATGCAATAACGATGTAGACCCTCTTCAAGGATTTGCTATTCATTTGGCACCGTCACAGTCACAGGAACTCTGCCTGCACCGAGGCCCCCTGTCAGTTGGCGGGTGGCGCACCCTTGCCCATCCCCGTAGTTGTGGGACTTGACATCGAAGCGAAAGCGGATGATATCACGCCATTAGTTAATCACTTTGATTACTGGCCTTGTCCTAGGACAAGCAGACAATGCTTCGGTCGCGATGCTAGCGCAGCCATTTCTGAACCGTCATGCAGTGTTCGGGATCCTGCGCGAGCAATACGTTACAGAGTCCCACAAGAATAACGATGCTCAAGTTGGCTTCGTCATATTTTCAGAAGCATTGCTTAGATTACTGACCATCGCGAGTGCGGGTGCCGCATCCTTCGCAAGAACTATACGCCACGCTTGGATGCACTATTCAGCGCTTCGAAAATCCACGTCGGGGTGAAGGGCCCCGACCCATCGACGGCAATGTCGTAATCGCGAAGGGCGTCGGCGACGGCATTTGCGATAGCACCGTAGGCGCCAATCGACCCACCCTCGCCGACGCCGCGCATCCCGAAGGGATTGAGGCTTGTGGGAGTCTCCATGTGCCAGAGGCGAAAATCCGACGGCACGTCGGAAGCGCCGGGAAGAACGTAGTCCATGAGCGCGCGCGTCCTGAGATCGCCGCCCGAGTCGTAAACGAGATTTTCACGCAAGACGGCGCCGGCTGCCTGCATCACTCCGCCCACAATTTGGCCGTCAACCAGAAGCGGATTGATCACCCTTCCGCAATCGTGTGCGACCGTGTAGCGCACCAAGTCGAGCTTCCCGGTTTGTGGATCGATTTCCACGTGGGCGACATGCGTGGCATAGGAGTACGAAGGCCTCGGCACCTCCAGCCGGTAGCACGCCTCGATCTTCTGCCGCTCGCCGTCTGACCGCAGTGACGCGAGTCGACGCGGAATCTCCGACAGTGGGATGAACTCCTCGGGAGGGCCGGGCAGCATCACCCCGCCGTTTTCCCATCGCAACCTGGCCGGGTCGCATCCGAGCTCCAAAGCGAAGTAACCGAGAATCGTCTTCGTCAATTCGCGCGCCGCCATTCGCCCCACGGCGCCGCCGATCGCCGCGCCGCGACTCGCGAATGTCCCCATCGCATTCGGCACTTCGTCCGTGTCGCCCTGGCGGACCGCAACCTGCGACATCGCCACCCCGAGCTCCTCGGCGATCATTTGCCGTTGCACCGTTTCCGATCCCTGGCCGACCGGCATAATCGAGCTGAATAGAAGAGCGGTTCCATCGGGCTGCAGAGCGACCCGCGCGGTTTCATACGGCCCCACTGCAGTGATTTCGACGTACATCGCAATGCCGAGGCCCAGCAATTTTCCGCGCGCCGCGCCGGCCTTGCGTTCGCACTCGAACTTGTCGTATTCGGCGAGGCTCAGGCCGGCTTCGAAACAGCGCGGGTAATCGCCTTCGTCATAGATGATGCGGTAGGCGCCCGCGAAACCCGTTCGTCCACGGTCGAGAGGCAATTCGTCGCGCCGGATCAGGTTGCGTCTGCGAATCTCGGCTCGATCGATTCCGAGAATGCGCGCGGCCGCGTCCAGAAGGCGCTCCATCACGAGCGTCGCCTGCGGCGCGCCGGCCCCGCGCAGGACGTTGAGCGGAGTTTTATTCGTGACCACCGAAAACATTCGGGCGTCGAGGTTGGGAACTCGGTAAGGGCCCCGCACCATCGCGCCCATCGCGGTGATCGGCGTGTTTCCGACGAAGCCGTACGCAGCGCCGATATTGGCCCAGCCCGTGAGTCGCAGCCCGATAAATGTGCCGTCGCGTTCCACCACCGCTTCCGCGTCGACTGTTTCTTCGCGCGCATGCGTGGTGGCCGCGAAATGCTCGCGGCGATCCTCGAACCACCGCACCGGGCGCCGCAGTTTCCGCGCAACCGCTGGAATCAATATCTCTTCGGGATACACCATCTCCTTGCAGCCGAAGCCGCCGCCGAGGCGCGGGGCGACAACCCGAATCTGCTCGAGCCTGATCCCGAGAGCGCCCGCCAGCACGGTGCGCAGCATTTGAGGAAGCTGCGTGGGGCTCTCGACGTGGAGGCGCTCGCCATCGTCGGTGAGCCTCGCGGTGACGCCACGTGTTTCCATAGGAATGGCTGCTTGGCGCGGAAACTCGAATCGCCTGCGGATCACGAGATCCCCGTCGCGCGCGGCGAAGTCGGAATCTCCATCGCGCTGGGTCACCTGGTAGACCACGTTCGTGCCCAGCTCAGGGTAGAGCAGCGGCGCATCAGGATTCATCGCCGCCATGTGATCGACTACCGGCGACAACGATTCGTAGTCGATTTCGACCAGCGCTGCGCCATCTTCCGCCAGATACCGATTCGCCGCCACAACCAGCGCGAGAGCCTGGCCGACGTAGCGCACACGATCTCGCGCGATCGCCCGATGCCGCACGTCCAGGGTCCCCGGAATCATGTCCACGCACGGTAGTACGTCGTCAACGAGATCGAGATCGTCTGCCGTCAGGACGGCGATGACGCCCGGGCTCGCGAGAGCGCGTTCCACACGAATCGCGCGCACGATCGCGTGAGGATTCACGGAGCGAACAATGCAGATTTCGGCGGTGTCCAACGCGGGAATGTCCGAGACGAATCCGCCTCCGCCCCGCAAAAGAGCTTCGTCCTCGGCGCGGCGGATGGCCTCCCCCACATAGCGGCGGCGTCTTGGCGGAACAGACCCAGGTGTCTCTTCCATCATCTCTCGTTTTCGGACGTTGCTCCGCGGCGGCTCCTGGCTGCGAGAGCTTCGCGAACCGCTGCCCAGATGTTGCGATAGCCGGTGCAACGGCAGAGATGGCCGGTCAAATTTCGGCCGACCTCGGGCGAGTCTGGATCGACCTGCCGTTCGATCATGGAGTAAACCGTCATTAGCCATCCCGGCGTGCAAAATCCGCATTGCAGTGCATGATGCTGCTGAAAAAGCTGTTGCACGTGATTCAGCCCGGTGGGTGCGTTCATCCCTTCGAGGGTAACGATCTTTGCGCCGTCCGTTTGCACCGCCAGTTGGGTGCAGGAGCGCGCGGGCTCGCCGTCCATGATGATCGTGCATGTGCCGCACGCGCCCTCACCGCACGATACCTTCAGCGCTGTAAGCCCGAGATGGTCGCGCAGGAAATCGCTAAGCAGAAGGCGGTCGGACACGACGGCGCGCACCTCCGCTCCGTTCACGACCACGCAAATTTCGGTTCGCGGTTCTTGGCCGGCCGCCCGCTCGGATTCGCGGAACGCAGCGTCAGGCGCCGCCATCTATACCTTCCGGATGCTCGGAGGATCGAAGGCGCGCGTGCGCGAGCGCGCGAGCCACGGCCGCGAGTGCCGCTTTCGACCGGAAATCGCTGGTCGCGTGCAGGTCAGTGCGCGCCGGCCAGGGGCGCTCCTCGGAAGCGACCCGGGCCGCCTCGTCAAGAAGGGAATTACGATCGAGTTTCTCCCCGATCAGCGCTTTCTCGGCGCGATAGGCGCGATAGGGGCTTACAGTGAGCCCTCCAATCGCAATTCTCGCCGATTGAATGCGGGCATCTTGCCCGACAAGGATTGTGGTGGCGCAGCACACGAGAGCGAAGTGCCCCGGACGCAACTGGATCTCGGAAAATCCCCAGCCCTCGCCTGGCGCGCGCCCTCGAAACGACGCGGATTCGATCAAACTGTTCGATGGAAGCGTCGTGCCGGCCGCCACCGCGTAGACGTCCTCCGCGGTCATTTCGGAGCGCACGCCGTCCGGCAAAAGAACGGTAAGGCGCGCGTCCAGCGCGAGAGCGACGACCGGTATTTCGCCGCCCGGATTTGCCTGCGCAAGACAGCCGACCACGGTTCCCCGGCTGCGCACCTGCGGCATCGCCACCCAGCCGAGCGCCTCGGAAAGCAGCGGGGCCCCTGCTTGAATCTCGAGATCCCGCTCGATGCGTGACTGCCGGCAAGACGCGCCGATCGTGACTTCACTTTTGGATCGCGAAACGGCGTCAAGGCCGGGGCATCGGACGATATCGACGAGCAGCGACGTGGAGATGCTTCGCGCGCTGAGGGCGGGTATCAGGCTTTGCCCGCCCGCGAGAATCCGCGCGGCGCCGCCCTCAGCACAAAGCAACTCCACCGCGTGCTCCGCGGTTTCCGCGCGGACGTATCTGAGTTTGGCTGGCTTCATCTACTGCTGTCGACGCTGCGTTGAATCTAGAATTGCAAGCTGAGCGACATTTGAATTTGCCGCGAGCTCCCAATCACTTTCACCACCTGCCCGAGTCCCGTCGGGCAAAAGTAGAAACCGTTCTGAGAGTTGGATCCGCTGCAACCCGAGGCCAACGTCGGGGTGGTGTTGTTACCGTACGGCGGCTGGGCCACGGGCGTCGGGCTGAAGGCGAGATTCTGGTCGATGTTGTCCACCGGAATGTCGAAACTCGGGTGATTGGTGAGGTTGAAAATGTCGAAGCTGTATCTTAAGGCGAATCGTTCGTTGATCTGCATCTGCTTCACGATGGAGATGTCGCCCCGCTTCTGCCACGACTGACGGAAGATGTTACGTTGCCCTCCGTCCGCGATGAAATTGGTTTCAAACGTGTCCCCGGGAGGAATCGCCGAACAGGGAATGTTGCCGTCGAGCGCTTGGGCGTTGGCCGCAGCGTCGCATGGATACAGCAGCGGCACTGTAAAGCACGACGACTTTAGCGCCGGGAAGGCGAAATTATTGCCCACCGCGCCCGTCACAGCATTCTTCGCGGTGCAGCCGGGAGCCAGCGGAACGATCGGATTCGTGATGCCGTCGTCGATGCTATAGAAAATACTTCCGACGGCGCCTGAATAGTCAATCACGCTGTAGGGCTGCCCGCTCTGCAATGTGATCAGCCCCTCGACGCTCCAGCCGTCGACGATTTTGCCCTCCACCGACGAGGGCGACGCGAGTTTCGGCGGCTCGTAGTGATAGTCGATGTTGAAGACATGCGTGCGATCGAAGTCTGACGGGCCGTAGCCGCCGTGCAGATCGAGTGGGTTGTTGCCGTTGTAATAGAGGCCCAGAGCGCTCTGTTCATCGAGCGACCGTGAGTAGGTATAGGAAACGCCGGCCTGCAGCCCGTGGCTGAGCCTCTTTTCGACGTGAACCTGAAGGGCGTTGTAGGCCGAAATTCCGGCGCCCGTGTATTCCTCCGAGTCGCCGGAGTAGCCGATGTAGGGAACGCGCTCATCGACGTTGCCGCCGTCCGTATTGAACTGCATCGGCTGGCCGTTCGGGAGATCCAGCGTACATCCCAGAAAGCCGCAGTCTCCAGCCGTCTGAACCGTGTAGCCATACGTGTAAGACTGCGCGAATGGAGAAGCGCTCGGATTCGGGCAAACGGCTGCCGGGCCGCACAGAGGGTTTCCCGGGCTCGCGATTCTCGCCTGGTTGAAGGGGATTGGAATGATCTCGTGCCGCCCAAGAGCATCCACACCGCCGATGTCGATCGCAAGGTCGTTGCGGGGCTGCCACTGGAGGTCGAGCGTCGTATTCATCGTGTAGGGGAGCTTGTTTCCTCGAGCGTAGCCCGCGAAATAAAACGGAATGTCGCCGTTCTGCAGCCCGGCCACATTTGGCATCGCAGGAACGCCGCTCGGCCCCGGGCTCGTAACCGTGTTCGGATTACCGGAGGGCGGAGCCTGAAGAGTTGTTCCCCACGGATTCGAGAACGTCGTGCTGCAAGTTTCGAAGGTGCCCGGAAACTCGGTCGGACAGAATTGTGCGCCGACGAACGGAAGCTGTTGGTTGATTCCGAATGGTCCGCCCGGCGCGATCGTTGCCGCTCCCGGCTGCGAGAGATACGAATATAGCTCGCCACGGTCGTAATACATTCCCCATCCTGCGCGGACGACGATCTTGTTATTGAATCGCTTCGGACTCCATGCCACGCCGATGCGAGGCGCAAAACCCCACTGCCTTCCGGTGAGTGTCGAATTGCTTACGCCTGGCGTCGCATGCGGGCTGTTTCCCGCAACGATCAGCCCGGTCGACGTGATCGTGTCCGTCTCCGGATCGTAGGAGTATCGGTTCGGATCGAAGTTGAGAAAGTTGCCGTACTTCTCGGTCAAGCCTCCTTCCCAGTCGAAACGCAGGCCCGCGGTGATGGAGAGGTCGGGGCGAAACTGAAATTTGTCTTGGATATATTCGCCCGATTCGTTGGCCCGCCAATACCGATTCGGATTTCCGCTAAGGAATTGCGTCCCGGCGTAGAGGTAGGCGTCGTTCAACTCACCTTGAAGAAACTGATTGACGTCCTGCGTCTCGATCGTACCCAACTGGTTTCTTCGATCGCGCGTATCGAGCTGCGTATATTCGAAGCTCCCGCCGAACGTCAGCGTGTGCCTTCCTACGGTCCAAATCGCATTCGCGGACGGATTGAAGCGGTTTTGAAAGACACCCGTAAACGCTGCGAGCGATAGCGAACCCGCACCGATATTCAGCAACGGCTGATAGGAGGGAAGGACCGTGCCGGGCCACGTCATGGTGATGCCCGGAAAGAGCGATGATCCGAACGTGTTGATCGTGCAGTCGGCGGCGCTGAAGCCGGTCAACTCTTCGCACGACGAGCCGAATTCCGCCGGCGTAAAGGGCTGGCCCACCGTGCTGTAAGCTTTCTCACGAATAAATCCGAAGGTTTCCGTGACGCTGAGATTCGGCCTGACGATTTGCGTGTGGCTTAGAGCGATCACCTGGCTGCCGGCGTCCAGATGCTGCGGAAAGCCCGCGACTGATGAGTAGGCGAATGGCGCCGTGGTGGGATCGTGCTGGTAATAATATTTTGCGGAAAACGAATGCATCGAGTTTGGGTTCCAGTCTAGATTGGCCACCGCCTGGTCGGCGATGAAGTACGCTGTGCCGGGGATCTCCGCATCCTCAGGGAACGCTTCGATCAGGGCTGGATCGGTCGTGTTCAGTGCGACGGCGTTCGGGTTCGCCGACGGGATCAGATACTGTCCGGCGTAGCGGCCGCTTGGGAATTTATAATTGAAAAACGTGTAGGCGATCGGATTGATGTCACCGGGCGCCAGGCCGACCGTCGGGTTAATCGGGCCGTCGCCCAGGCCCAGAATCGCCCCCAGATTGTTGTTATTTCCGACCGCCGCCAATGCCGCGGCGCTCCGATCGTCCGTGAGCCCCGGTGGAACCGTCGGCCTCGAGATTCCAATCTCATCGTCGGCCGCGTGGGTATGCTGGTAAGAGCCGTAGAAAAACAGTTTGTTCTTGGCGATCGGCATGCCGATCGCGCCGCCCGCCGTGTAGCGGTGCAAGCCGGGATTTTTTTCGTCCTGCGGAATATTCGGATCGGCATTATAGAAGTAGGGATCCGCGTTCAGCCAGTTGGTGCCGCGGTGTCCGTAGAGGCTACCGTGGACGTCGTTCGTGCCCGATGCGGTGGCCATGTCGATGTGGGCGCCGCTCGTCGAGCCTTGCTCGGCGTCGTACATCGAAGTGTTCACGCGCACTTCTTGAATCGTCTCGGGCGCCGGTGAGGGAATCGACTCTCCGATCGCGAGATATACAGAGGCGCTGCTCTGAACAGGCAGCGCACTCAGCGACGACGAAGTGCTGACGCCCGTTTCGTTGACTACTCTCGACGACGCCACTTCGCTGGTCGTTTTGCCATTGAAGAGATTTTTTGCGTCAACGCCGTTCAGCAGAAAAGTGTTGCTCGTGTCCCGCTGTCCGTTTGCCCACACCGGCTGATTGCCCAAACCCGCATTCGCTCCGGTTCCTGCGGGAAGTTCTTCATTGACGCCCGGGGAAAGCAGCGCCAAGCCCGTAAATGAACCCGTTGGCAGGGGCACGGCATCGATTTCCGACTTGTCCATGACGTAGCCATTCGTCGTGTCGACCGCATTGAGCAACGGCGATTCTTGCACCGTCACGGTCTCGGTCACCTGGCCGATCTTTAATTCGGCGCTCACCGTGGCGGTGCGGTTGGCCTGGACAAGAATGGATGGAATCTTCTGCGTCTCGAATCCCGCATGGCTGAAGGTTATCGTATAGCTCCCGATGGGCAGATCCACGAAGCTGTAGGCGCCAGTGGAACTGATCGTTTGCCTGCGCGTCAGCGTGGTCTGGTCGTTGACCGCAGTAACGGTACCACCCGAGATCACCGCGCCGGTTGTATCGGTCACCGTGCCCGTAATTCCGCCGAGCGTCTGTTGAGCTAGTGTCCGGACCGCACACGCGCAAAAAACCGTGGCAAGTATCGCAAAACAAAGAAACCTGATGGATGTTGACTTAGACAAGCGTCGCCTCCTGGAAGAAGTGTGTCCAAGGGCGAAAACCGGGGGCTGCTAGTACCCGTTCAAAAAGGCCCGACGAACGAAACGGTTTTGACACAAACTACGGGGCGTTTCACGAAAGTTGAAGCTCATTCTTTCGATGGCGAGGATAGATTATTTCGATTTTTCATTTTTCGGCATTGGTTGGACAATGTCGCGTTCGCGCCGACCGCTCGCGCCACTCATGAGACCGCGGCTAGAAGGACTCAATGACAGCATCGGGCAGGCGCTTGGCTGGGGGCGGCGGCGAGCAGATTTCGCTCGATGCGGCTCGACTGACGGAGTCGAACGCCACCGACGCGGGCCAACTTCCCTTCGCTGAAATATCCGAAAACAGCCCGAAAGGTCCCAACGCCACCGGCTACGGCCTGCGCCAAGCCCTTTCGCCTCTCGAAACACTCGCGCAATCTATCTCCGGCGCCTGCCCGACGCTCACCCCGTTCGTTACCGTTCCCTTAGTCTTTACCCTCGCGGGAAATGGCACATGGCTTGCCTATCTCTTTGCGACCGGGGCGATTTTTCTCGTCGCCTGGTGCATCGGTCGTTTTGGACGATATTCTTCTTCGCCGGGCTCACTCTACTCCTACGCTTCGATGATTCTTCCCCCGTGGCTCGCGACCACCGCGGCGTGGAGTTTGCTGCTCGCATACATCGCTGGCAGCGCAAGCAATATCGGCGGCTTTTACTATTTCGCCGATGTGATGCTTCAGAGGGCGACCGGCCACACGCTTCCCGCCATCATCTTGGCACTGATCATTGCCGTCCCGCCGGCGTGGATGGCCTGGCGCGACGTTAGAATATCCGCCCGCGCGATGCTGGTCCTCGAGGCGGTTTCGGTGACGCTTGTCGTAGCGGTGCTCGTGCTCGTGCTTTCGCACCATGGCCTCAAGGGCGATCCGAACCAGTTTCACCTTCGTGGCGTCACGGCGAGCGGCTTCCGCCAGGGGCTCGTCCTCGCCCTGTATAGTTTCGTGGGCTTCGAAGCGGCGACGGCCCTCGGTTCCGAGGCGCGCAATCCGCTGCAAACGATTCCGCGCGCGGTCATCCTCACCGCCGTGCTCGGCGGACTCTTTTTCACTCTCTGCGCCTACACGGAAGTTCTCGGGTTCGGAATGAGCGGGAAAGATCTCGCCACGACGGAAGTGCCAATGCACGTGCTGGCCGCCGTCGGCGGCGTGCCTCTATTGGGATTCCTGATCGACATCGGCGCGCTCGTGAGTTTGTTCGCGGGAATACTGGCCGGCCTTATCGCGGCCGCTCGCGTGCTGCTTTTGATGGCGCACAACGGTCTCACGCACGCCTCTCTTCGCGCCACGCACGAAAGAAACGCAACGCCGACAGGAGCGACGATCGCTACGAGCCTGGCTGCCTTCCTGCCGGTCGCATTCTTTGCTCTCAAGGGCGCAAGCGGACTTGACGTTTATGGCTGGCTTGGAATGCTCGCCGTCTATGGATTCGTCGTCAGCTACGGTCTCGTATGTCTCGCTCTTCCCGGGTATCTGCGCGAGCGCCACGGCATCCAGAATCTCGCCACGAAAACAATTCCGTGGTTGGCGGTCGGGGCCATGCTATTTGCGCTCGTAGCAAACCTCTATCCGGTACCCGAAGGCATCTACGGCAAGCTGCCTTTCGTCTTCCTCACCTACCTGGCCGTGGTTCTTCTGGTTTTCGCGTTCCGCTCTCGTGCAAAGACTCCCGTGGCCGAAGAATCGTGAAAAGTTTCTTGATATTTCGTTGTGCCGCCCTTCTCTTTGTCCCGCTCTTTGTGGAGAATGGCGTCCTAAATTCTCAACCCTTGAGACGCGAGGGCACCCAAAGGAGCTTCTATGAAGGCTTTTATCACGAGCGATACTCCCGTCACCGATGAAGTGCTGAACGCGATCGCTCATCTTCCGACGAAGAGCCTTTCCGTGATTGCCGAAGATGGATTTTTCAAGAAACTCACGGACCGTGACTTCATGCGCATCGGCGTTCTCCTCGCGAAAAAGGGATACGACGAGGGCGGCTGCCCCATCGGCGGCGTTATCATCAACAACGAAACGCGAAAGATCGTCGGAAAAGGGCACAACACGCTGGTCCAGGAGAACCACCCCTATAATCACGGCGAGACGTCGGCCGCGCGCGACGCCGGCCGCATCGATTTCAGCAAGACGACCATTTTCACGACGCTCAGTCCGTGCGACATCTGCGCCGCGCTGATCCACCGTCGCCAGTTTCAACGAATGGTCGTCGGCGACATTACGAATTTTGCCGGGAACGAGGAGATGCTGCGGCAGAAGGGTGTACAGGTCGACATTCTCGAGGACCCCATGGGGGTCGCGCTTTTCGCCAAATACTATAAGGAAAAGCCCGAACAACACATGGAAGACGCCCGGGGCCTGGCCGAAGTGCGCAAGGCCAGTGCGGGCAAGGACTAGCCGCCGCCGCCGCATGATGACTGACGGCCAGCGCTCTTACGCAAGAACACTCTCGCGTAACGCAAGCATGCCGAGAACCGGCTGCCCATACACGCCAAGTTAACGTGTATTCGGTTGTCCCTCGCCAGAATGCTTGCAGTGCGAAGAATCAATAGCATAGAGCCAGCTTCCTCGATGCAGTCTGTTATAACTCCGCACCATGTTCAACCTGTTTTTGCTGTGGTTCGAGGCGCTCTATCGCCTCGTCCGCAACCGTCGAGACCTCCTTCTGGAGAACCTCGTGCTCCGTCAACAGCTCACGGTGCTGAAACGGCACCGCCCTCGGCCGAACCTGACCCTGTTCGATAAGACGTTTTGGATCGCTGTGAGTCGGCTCTGGTCGCCATGGAAACGGTCGCTCATAATCGTGACTCCGGAATCCGTTGTGCGCTGGCACCGAGCAGGCTTTCGAATTTACTGGAAGCTGATTTCGAAAGTGAGAAGGCCAATCGGACGAAGACCAACTCCCAAAGACATGCGGCAGATGATCTTTCAGATGGTCCGTGAGAACCCGACCTGGGAAGCGCCGCGCATTCATGGCGAACTGCTGATGCTCGGGTTCGATGTCTCGGAGCGAACGATTTCGAGGTGGATGGGGCGGGCGCCCAGAGACCCTGAACCGGCCAAGCGTTGGCTGGCCTTTCTGCGCAACCATCGCGAGGCCATCGCTGCCATGGACTTCTTCACGGTTCCGACCGTCAGCTTCGGCGTACTTTACTGCTTTTTCGTGATTGGCCACGACCGCAGGAGGATTCTGCATTTCAACGTCACGAAGCACCCGACGAGCGGCTGGACCGTTCATCAGTTGCGGGAAGCCTTTCCGTTCGGGGTGGCGCCCCGATTCCTGATCTTCGACCGGGACGCGAAGTACGGGTTTGAGGTTCCCGCAGCGGTGCGATCCCTCAACATGCAGCCTGTGCGGACTTCGT